>OGOX01000361.1_pt1 | contig 36034 bp, 30 predicted proteins | sample 1552761 | NCBI WGS metagenome assembly OGOX01 (sample SAMEA2580212, study PRJEB22360) | human gut metagenome | biome: human gut; feature: human-associated habitat; material: faeces | place: Denmark | collected 2008/2010
CCAGAGCCTTGACGCCTGCATCGGCGCAGGCTTCGGCTTCGGCAGCTACGAGGAATTGTCGGAGGCAGGTGCCGATTACTATGTTTCTGATGTCCCGACCTTAGCACGCTTCCTGCTGAGCAAAGCGTAAGAACGAATTTAACACTTACAGGTGATATTATTATGCATATTTACGCAATAGGCGACCTGCATTTATCAGGCGAACCGGCAAGCAAGCCAATGGAGATTTTCGGCGAGCATTGGCGCAACCATAAGGAAAAGATTGCCGCTAATTGGCAAAACACCGTAACCGCACAGGACACCGTTATTGTCTGTGGTGATATTTCCTGGGCCATGACACTAGAGGAAGCAGCACAGGATTTCGACTGGCTGGCGCAGCTCCCCGGACGCAAGCTGCTGCTGCGCGGCAACCATGATTACTGGTGGAGCAGCCTGAGCAAAATGCAGCAGCGTTACGGCGCTCATTTTGAATTTCTGCAGAACGACTGCATTATGGCAGAGGATATTGCTGTCTGCGGCACCCGCGGCTGGCTGCTGCCCTCAGCCGAAAGCTTCAGTAACGCCGACAGAAAAATCTACAACCGTGAAGGTATCCGTTTGGAGCTTTCCCTGCAGCAGGCACATAAAATGCAGGCACAGCAAATCATTACGGCCTTTCACTATCCGCCGCTCTTTGCGCGCACGGAGCACACCTGCTTTACTAATCTGATGCTGCGGTACGGTGTGCAGCACTGTGTCTACGGCCACATTCACGGTGAAAACCACATTCCCGTTTTTGAAGGATTGCGCGAAGGAATCAACTACAAGCTGGTTTCCTGCGACACGCAAGGCTTTCAGCTTTACAAGGTAATATAACAGTGAAACTTCGCTGATAAACAGACAGGCCCCCCTGAACGATTCGTTCAGGGGAGCTTTTTTTATACAAAAACAAGCCCTCGAATTTCTTCGAGAGCTTGCCATTTACGTTTATTTAATTATTTAGGATAGTTGCTGTTGGAGTTTTCTTTCAGCATAACGTCATGTGCGCCGCCTTCAACCAAGCTGGTTGCGGAAACCAGAGTCAGCTTAGCCTTCTCCTGCAGCTCGCGGATGTTCAGAGCACCGCAGTTGCACATGGTGGAACGAACCTTAGCCAAGGTCAAGTTTACGTTATCCTTCAGGCTGCCTGCATACGGAACGTAGGAGTCAACGCCTTCTTCAAAGGACAGCTTAGCTGCGCCGCCCATGTCATAGCGCTGCCAGTTACGAGCACGGCTGGAGCCTTCACCCCAATATTCCTTCATGTAGGTGCCGTTAATGTTAACCTTATTGGTCGGGCTTTCGTCGAAACGAGCGAAGTAACGGCCCAGCATCATGAAGTCAGCGCCCATAGCCAGAGCCAGAGTCATGTGGTAATCATAAACGATACCGCCGTCGGAGCATACTGGAATGTATACGCCGGTTTCTTCGAAGTATTCGTCACGAGCCTTGCAAACGTCAATCAAGGCAGTTGCCTGGCCACGGCCGATACCTTTTTGTTCACGGGTAATGCAGATAGAACCGCCGCCGATACCAACTTTAATGAAGTCAGCGCCAGCCTCAGCCAGGAAGCGGAAGCCTTCAGCGTCTACTACGTTACCTGCGCCAACCTTAACGCTGTCACCGTAGTGTTCACGGATCCAGTCCAGAGTGATTTTCTGCCATGCGCTGTAGCCTTCGGAGGAGTCAATGCAGAGTACGTCAACACCTGCATCAATCAATGCGGGAACACGCTCAGCATAGTCGCGGGTGTTGATACCAGCACCAACGATATGGCGTTTTTTGCTGTCCAGCAGCTCCAACGGATATTCCTTATGAGTTGCATAGTCTTTACGGAATACCATGTACAGCATACGGCCGTCATCATCAACGATAGGCAGAGTGTTGAGTTTTTTCTCCCAGATGATATCGTTAGCCTGTTGCAGGGTGGTATCTTTCGGAGCATAAACCATTTTGTCAATCGGAGTCATGAAGTCACGAACCTTAGCATCCATAGACATACGGCTCGGACGATAGTCACGGCTGGTAACAATGCCTTCCAGCTTGCCGTTAGCGGTACCATCGCTGGTAACAGCAACAGTGGAGTGACCGGTGCGTTCCTTCAGTGCCAGGATGTCAGCCAGAGTGCTGTCCGGACGGATATTGGAGTCGCTGCTTACAAAGCCTGCGCGATAGCCTTTAACACGAGCAACCATAGCAGCTTCGTCCTCTACGGATTGGGAACCATAGATGAAAGAAACGCCGCCCTCTTTGGAAAGAGCTACAGCCAGCTTTTCGCCGGAAACAGCCTGCATGATAGCAGAAACCATCGGGATGTTCATAGTAATTGCCGGCTCCTCGCCTTTTTTGAATTTAACCAACGGCGTACGCAGGTCTACATTGGCGGGGATACATTTTTCGGAGGAATAACCGGGAACTAACAGGTACTCACTAAATGTGTGAGCAGGTTCATCATAATAAAAAGCCATTCTTTCATCATCCTTTTCTTAATAATTTTTTGTTTACCACAGCCAAAGCAACTGTTAATCATGTAACATAATTAATTGAAAAATTGCCTTTCTGCGGTCCGAGTAGGTATTTTATCTATTTTACCTCTTTAAGGCTCTCCATGCAATATCTTTTCTGCAAAAAGCACCATTAAAATTAATTTTTTCTACAGCAGTATATGCGCGGTCACGTGCAGCCTTGATATTTGCGTCTACGGCAGTTACACCAAGCACACGTCCGCCGTTGGTAAGAACCTTGGCGCCGTCAGCCTTGGTACCTGCGTGGAATACAACAACGTCTTTATCTGCAGCAGCGTCAGCCAGACCGGTAATTTCCATGCCCTTAGAATAGCTTTCTGGATAACCGCCGGAAGCCATTACTACGCATACAGCAGCCTTGTCATACCAGCCGAAGTCTACCTGATCAAGAGTACCGGTAGCGCAGGCCAACATAATTTCAGCTAGGTCGCCATCAAGCAGAGGCAACACTACCTGAGTTTCGGGGTCACCGAAGCGGCAGTTGAATTCTACAACCTTCACGCTGTCGCCCTTGATCATCAGGCCTGCATAGAGGCAGCCCTGATACGGCATGCCTTCTGCCGCCATGGCAGTGATAACGGGTTTCAGAATCAGCTCGGTTGCTTTTAAACGAAGCACGTCGGTCATAACCGGAGCGGGAGCATAGGTGCCCATACCGCCGGTATTAGGACCTTCGTCACCGTCAAATACGCGCTTGTGGTCCTGAGAAGCAATCATCGGCACAATGGTTTTGCCGTCGGTAAATGCCAGGAGAGAAGCCTCCTCGCCTTCCATGTATTCTTCCAGAACGAGGCGTGCGCCTGCATTGCCGAATTTATGGTCAGCCATCATTTCGTCGATAGCGTCAAGTGCCTCCTGCTTAGTCATAGCAACGACAACACCCTTGCCAGCTGCAAGACCATCAGCCTTAACTACGATAGGAGCACCCTTTTCTTCAACGTAAGCCTTAGCGGTTTCAATATCCTCGCAAATTTTGAAGAAAGCGGTAGGAATATTGTATTTTGCCATCAGCTCTTTGGAAAATGCCTTGGAGCCTTCCAACTGTGCTGCAGCCTTAGAAGGACCGAACACCGGCAGACCGCGGCGCTTGCAAACGTCTGCAAGACCTGCAACAAGCGGTGCTTCCGGACCTACAACAGTCAGGTCAATGCTTTTTTCCTCAGCGTAATCTGCTACGCCCTCCAGATTCTCAACATCCAGAGCAATGCATTCGCATTTAGGCAGCAGTGCCATGCCCGGATTGCCGGGAGCAGCATAAATTTTTTCAACCTTAGGGCTTTGCGCCAGCTTCCAAGCTAAAGCGTGTTCGCGGCCGCCGCCACCGATTAATAAAATATTCATGGTTATTTCTCCAGTTGCTTCTTCAGATATTCGCTGATCATTGCATCGTATTCAGCAGTATGAGTGAAGGCTTCCAGTGCCAGCTCCTTACGGGTGCGTGCATCAACGTCGCCTTCTTTAGCGAGCATTTCCATTAAGCCGGCATAACGGCTCGGATAGGTTACGATAACAACGTCCTTGAAGTTTTTAGCGCTGGCACGTACCATTGCCGGACCGCCGATATCAATGTTTTCAATTGCCTCAGCCTCGGTTACACCGGGTTTGGCAACAGTTTCGCGGAAGGGATAGAGGTTAACTACAACCAGGTCAATCGGGGTGATGTCATGCTCAGCCAAAGCCTTCATATGCTCCGGATTGCTGCGTACAGCCAAGATTGCGCCATGAATTTTCGGATTCAGAGTTTTTACACGGCCATCCATGATTTCCGGGAAGCCGGTTACATCACTTACATAGGTTACAGGAATGCCTGCTTCCTTAATAGCCTTCATGGTGCCACCGGTAGAAATAATTTCTACGCCGTTGTCACTAAGGAATTTTGCCAGCTCTACAATACCGGTTTTATCACTAACGCTTAATAATGCTCTTTTAATTTTCATGCTTTAACCTTTACCTTTCTGCCTTCGATTGTCAGCTTTCCTTCTGCCCAAAGCTTTAAAGCCTCCGGCATTGCGATATGCTCCTGTACCAGAATACGGTCAGCCAGAGTATCCTCGGTGTCGTCATCCATAACAGGAACAACCTTCTGCAGGATAATCGGGCCGCTGTCAGTGCCTGCATCGACAAAATGAACGGTGCAGCCGCTGAATTTTACACCGTAGTCCACAGCCTGCTTCTGGCCGTGCAGACCGGGGAAGCTCGGGAGCAGCGCCGGATGAATGTTAATAATCTTATGCTGCCATTTATTTACGAAATCAGCGCTCAGAATACGCATGAAGCCTGCGAGAACTACCAGCTCACAGCCCTCTGCCTCCAGAGCAGCGTTGATTTTTGCTTCAAATTCTTCTTTGGAAGCGCAAGCCTTACGCTCTACGGCAACGGTTTTGATATCGGCCTTTTGCGCACGCTCCAAAGCAAAAGCATCAGGCTTATCGCTGATTACAACCGCGATTTCCAGCGGCAGATAGCCATCAGCGATACGGTCCATAATTGCCTGCAGGTTGCTGCCGCGACCGCTTACAAGTACGCTGATTTTATGCACCGAAAACGCCGCCTTTCATAATCGTTTCTTTGTGTCCGGGAACAACCTTGCCCAGCTCATAGAAGGTTTCGCCCTCAGCCTTCAGGTGAGCGCGTACAGCGTCAGCCTCAGACGGGTCAACAACCAATACCATGCCTACGCCCATGTTGAAGGTGCGGTACATTTCAGCCCAAGGCACATTGCCCCATTCCTGCAGTTTTTTGAATACAACAGGAATTTCCCAAGCTTCGGCATTTACCTCAGCATCGCAATCTTCGGGCAGAATGCGGGGAATATTATCATAGAAGCCGCCGCCGGTGATATGTACCATACCGTGCAAATCGAAGTTTTCAATCAGCGGCAGGCAGGTTTTCGGATACAGACGAGTCGGAGTCAACAGCTTTTCGCCCAAAGTGCAGCCAAATTCCGGAACTTCGGTGTCCATGGTATAACCCATAGCCTCAAAGCAGATTTTACGTACAAGGGAGAAGCCGTTGGAATGCACTCCGCTGGAGGGCAGGCCCAAAAGCACGTCGCCGGCCTTAACCTTGTCACCGGTAATCATTTTGCTCTTCTCAACTACGCCAACACAGAAGCCGGCGATATCGTATTCGCCTTTGGAGTAGAAACCGGCCATTTCGGCAGTTTCGCCGCCGATAAGAGCACAGCCGCTTTCCTTGCAGGCATTGGCAACACCCTTAACGATGTTGGCAACCTTTTGGGAATCAACCTTATCTACTGCAATGTAATCCAGGAAGAACAAGGGCTCTGCGCCTTGTACCAGGATATCGTTAACGCACATTGCTACAGCATCCTGACCGATAGTATCATGCTTATCAGCCATGAAAGCCAGCTTCAGCTTAGTGCCTACGCCGTCAGTACCGCTGACGAGCACAGGCTCCTTGTATTTGCCGCTGTTTAAAGCAAACAGGCCGCCGAAACCGCCCAAGTCACCTATAACCTCAGGTCTGTAGGTAGCGCGTACGCTGTCCTTCATTAATTCTACTGCCTTATTACCAGCATCAATATCTACACCGGCATCAGCATAAGTAAGTTGTTTCTTTTCCTCGCTCATGAGCCTTCCTCCTGTTATTCAATAATGCTTTCAGGTTCTGCTTTGATTACACTATCTGCGTTATCGGGATATTTAGCGCTGAAGCAGGCACAGCACAAACCTTCGGGGTCAATTTTATCAATAGCGCGTTTCATGCCATCCAAAGAAATATAATGCAGGCTGTCTGCCCCAATATAACGGCAGATTTCATTTTCCGTGCAACGTGCCGCAATCAGCTCCTTGCGTTCGGAGGTATCAATACCATAGTAGCAGCTGTCTGTTACCGGGGGAGAAGAAATGCATACATGCACTTCACGTGCACCTGCCTCTTTCAGCAGTTTAACAATCTTGCCGCTGGTAGTGCCGCGAACGATGGAGTCATCGACCATAACAACAGATTTGCCTTCTACAACGCTGCGTACCGGATTCAGCTTCAGACGTACTGCATTAGCACGTTGCTTTTGCGTCGGCTGAATAAAAGTACGGCCTACATAACGGTTTTTGGTAAGACCTTCCAGGAAGGGAACACCGGCCTCCATAGCATAGCCGATTGCCGCCGGAGTACCGCTGTCAGGAACGGAAATAACGATATCCGGATGAATATCAGGAGTTTCCTTAGCCAGCTCGCGTCCCATCTGGATACGTGCATCATATACAGATTGGTTGTCGATGATACTGTCATTACGAGCAAAGTAAACATATTCAAAAATACAGTGCGCAGGCTTTGCCGGTTTGTTTTCAGCCCACATCATGCTGCGCGGTTCGGAGTTATCGCTGTCGATAATAATCATTTCTCCGGGCTTAACATCGCGTACCAGCTCTGCACCAACCAAGTCAAAAGCACAGGATTCGGAAGCAACGCACCAGCCGTTTTCCATCTTGCCGAGTACCAGCGGACGGAAGCCGTAGGGATCGCGTACTGCGATAATTTTGTTATCAGTCATCAGCAGAATAGCAAAAGCACCCTTAATCTGGTTAACAGCCTCTGCTACACGCTCTTCAATAGTCGGACGTGCACTGTAGGCAATCAAGTTCAATACAACCTCACTGTCAACAGTAGTGTTGAACACAGCGCCTTCCTTAGCCAGGTTAGCACGCAGCTGACCGGCATTAGTCAGGTTACCGTTATGGCTCAGAGCCAGGTTACCGCCGTCAAAATAAACCTTCAGCGGCTGAATGTTATACGGCATGCTGGCACCGGTGGTGGAATAACGTACGTGGCCGATAGCCGCATAGCCCTGCAAATCAGCAACGCCATCCTTGAAGACATCGGCAACCAGACCCATGCCCTTTTTAATTTTCATACGCTCGCCATCAGTTACAACAATACCGGTACTTTCCTGGCCACGATGCTGCAGCGCATACAGGCCCCAATAGGTGTTGAGTGCTACATCCTCATTATGGCTGAAGATACCAAAGACGCCGCACTCCTCATGCAGCTTGTCTTCGCTAAAATTTTGCTCCTCGAAAATCTGCTCCACAATTTTTCTCCTTAATTTTAGTTTTTAGTTATCAATTGTCAGTTATTAGTGGTTAGTTATAAGTAATCAGTGATCGGTAATCAGTAATTAGTTATTAATGTTTAGCAGTCAGTTTCTATTCACTATCCACTACTCACTATTCACTATTACAGGTGTAAATCCTTAAACTCCTGCGCAGGAACGCCACGCATGGAAGCCAGCTTTTCACCCTTAGCTCTTACTTCTTCACGCATTGTTGCACGATGCTCTGCCAGTTTTTCTACCAGCTCCGGATATTTGACGGAAAGAATCTGAATCGCGAACAATGCAGCATTCTTAGCACCATTAATAGCCATCGTTGCAACAGGTACACCGGAAGGCATCTGTACAAAGCTCAGCAGTGCATCCATACCGGCCAACGGTGTTGCATTAATAGGAATACCGATGACAGGAACGGTAGTAAAGGCAGCGATGAAACCACCAAGATGAGCAGCTGCGCCGGCTGCGGCAATAATTACCTCTACGCCACGGTCACGGGCACCCTTAGCAAAGTTCTGTACTACGTCCGGAGTACGGTGAGCGGAAGCAACTACTACTTCAGTTTCAACGCCAAACTCCTTCAGAGTTTTTTCTGCAGCCTCAAGTACAGGCCAGTCAGAATTACTACCCATGATAATTGCAACTTTCATTGAAATCTACCTCCCAAAAATTACTTGTAGAAACAATAAAACCCAAGCAGAAAGCTGTTCAGTTTCGAAATCCTGTGCAAAATCTAACCCGGGTTCTCAATCACTTAAATAATTCACTTTAATTATACCAATCCAACGCGTAAACGTCAAATAAACTGTGAACTTTTTAACAGTTTTTCAGAAAATCGTTCGGGAAACTTCGGGGTAAAGAAAAAAGCACCTGTCAGACATCAGACAGATGCTAAAAACTCATACTCCAAAATGCTTATTCCACTGTTCAATAATTCTCTTTTTGTTCTGAGATACGAAGCGAAGTATCTTCAGCAAATCGGCATCAGGAATTTTGCTTTTATTATGCTCTAAAATAACACGTTCCCCAACCCATATTTTAGTTGCATTTTCAGTCGGCCTGCCTTTACAAACGTGTACGTGAACCGGCTCACCGGCATCACCTGACCAAAAATATATTGTATAACCTAAAAGCTTATACAGCATTGGCAAGATGATTTCCTCCTTCGCGTGCCATCTCCCAAATCAAGGCTGCATTATCAGCAGCAAAATCTTTTAAATCTTCTATTTCAGCCTCGCTGTATCCCTCAAAAGAAGCTGTATCTAAGTCAGGCAAGGAAATCTGCAAATAGTCAAAGCCAGTATCTACAGGACGTTCAAAATAAACATCAATATGCTCACCGTTCTTATCCTTGCGTATATCATTAAAAGTAACAAGTGTTCCATCAGCGAATTCTACATATGTATATTTCATTTTGCTCACCTCGTTTTATAAACATCATGCATTGGTAACTAATTAATTGAACATCTCTTTTAATTGTATCATTTCCCAACCTACTGCGCAATAATAAGCCTATTATGTATATTAGAAAAAGCACCCTCCGCCGCCGCTTTCACGGCAGCAGAGGGGGCTTCAACCCAAAGCTGTTTTATTTTACGACAACGTCAATTGCATCGTTTACCAATACAACCTCAACCTTGTCGCCATTTTTAATTTCTCCTGCAACAATCTTCTTGCCCAAGATGTTTTCAACAGTGTGGACAATCAGACGTTTCAACGGACGAGCACCAAAGGCAGGATCAAAGCCGGCCTTTGCCAGGAAAGCGACAGCCTCGTCGGTATAAGTAAGCGTCAGTTCCAGCTGCTTATTCAGGCGGTCACCCAGCTCACGCAGTACCAGTTTAACGATTTCCTTAATCTGTTCTGCCTGCAGCGGTTTGAACACAACGATGTCATCAACACGGTTCAGGAATTCCGGACGGAAGAAGTTCATCAGCATCTGCTGAATCTTTTCTCTGTCCATAGAGCCCTGCGCTTTCATAATCTCGTTGCTGCCAAGGTTACTGGTCATGATAATCAAGGTATTCTTGAAGTCAACGATACGGCCTTTACCATCAGTCAGACGGCCATCATCCAGAACCTGCAGCAATACGTTAAAGACATCTGCATGTGCCTTTTCGATTTCGTCCAACAGGATTACGCTGTACGGATGACGGCGTACAGCCTCAGTCAGCTGACCGCCTTCATCATAGCCGACGTATCCCGGAGGCGCACCGATCAGACGAGATACGGTATGCTTCTCCATGTATTCGCTCATATCGATACGCACCATATTGCGTTCATCATCAAAGAGCACCTCGGCCAAGGTCTTAGCCAGCTCGGTTTTGCCGACACCGGTAGGACCAAGGAAGATAAAGGAACCAATCGGACGGTTAGGATCCTTGATACCGGCACGCGCACGAATAACGGCCTCGCTGACAGCCTTGACTGCCTCGTCCTGACCGATAACATGCTCGTGCAAGATTTCCTCCAGATGAACCAGTTTAGCACGTTCACCGGTGCCTAAGCGGGCAACAGGAATACCGGTCCAGGTGCTGACAACCTTAGCGATGTCCTCTTCGTCAACCTCTTCCTTGAGCATAACATTATCATTGCCGTTTTCATCCTTCTTGGACAAAGCAGCCAATTCCTTCTGCAGCTCAGGCAGACGGCCGTATTTCAATTCAGCCATCTTGTTCAGGTCGTAGTCGCGCTCAGCCTGCTCCATCTGGTTTTTCACAGCATCAATTTCCTTCTTTACCTCACGTACGCGGGCAATAGAAGCCTTTTCTGCATCCCAACGTTTAACAAGCTCGTCATTTTCCTTACGCAGCTTTGCCAGCTCCTCATTCAGCTTAGCCAAACGATCCTTGGACTGAGCATCCTCCTCTTTGCCCAAAGCCTGAGCTTCAATTTCCAGCTGCAGAATACGACGTTTGCTTTCATCCAGCTCGGTCGGCAGCGAATCAATTTCGGTACGCAGACGGGCAGCAGCCTCATCTACCAGGTCAATAGCCTTATCAGGTAAGAAACGGTCATTGATATAACGGTTAGAAAGCACAGCAGCAGCAACCAGGGCAGCGTCTTTAATGCGAACGCCATGATGTACCTCATAGCGCTCACGCAGGCCACGCAGGATGGAAATTGTATCTTCAACGCTTGGCTCCTTAACCATTACCGGCTGGAAACGACGCTCCAGCGCACTGTCCTTTTCAATATACTTACGGTATTCGTTCAGCGTAGTTGCACCGATACAGCGCAGCTCGCCACGTGCCAGCATCGGTTTCAGGATGTTGCCTGCATCCATAGCACCTTCGGCAGCACCAGCACCGACAACGGTATGCAACTCATCAATAAACATGATAATCTGACCGGCGCTTTCGCTGACAGCCTTCAATACTTTTTTCAGACGCTCTTCGAATTCACCACGGTATTTGGCACCGGCAACCAAAGCCGCCAGGTCCAGAGCATACAGGGTTTTATTCTTCAGGCTTTCCGGTACATCGCCGGCAATAATACGTCTTGCCAGACCTTCAACGATGGCAGTTTTACCAACGCCTGGTTCACCGATAAGCACCGGGTTATTTTTCTTACGACGCGAAAGGATTTCAATCGTACGACGGATTTCCTCATCACGGCCGATTACGGGGTCCAACTTGCCTTCTTTAGCTTTTACTGTCAGATCCTGGCCGTATTTTTCCAGCGTCTTTTTAGTTTCATCATTCGCTTCGCTATTTTGATACTGCATAAATGCCGCCTCAACTTTTTTCTTATCTATACCATATTTACGGAAGAGCGATACAACATCGCTGTCACCGTCACTGGCCATAGCTGCAACCAGCTGGCCGATGCCGATTTCTTCCTTACCTTGTCCCAGAATAGCCATTACTCTGGCAAAGCCGGTACCCATCATCAGCTGACGGTCCTGACCTTTTACTCCGGGGATTTTTTTTACTAAAGCCTTAGCATCCTTGCTGAAAGCATTTTCATCAATGTGCAGGCTCTGCAGCAAATATTTAAAGAAGCCGTCGCTGCCGCACAATGCTGCCAGAACATGTGCCGTTGTCAGCTCCTGGTGATAGTTCATAACTGCCTGCTGCTGAGCAGCCTCCAATATAGCCTTTACCTCTTCACTGTAGCGTTCATTCATCACGCTGCACCTCCTTCTATCAGGTTCAATAGCGGTCAATAACCGAATGGAGTTGACTCTTTTCCATTTCCGGACCACTATTCACTTTCTAATTGCTATTATATCAGTAAAAGTCAAAAAGTCAAATAGTTTTCTGTGTTAATTCAGTGAAAAATCACCGTCATTTTGTTGACATATTGTTATGTTTGTGGCAATATTAATAACATGTCGTTCTGTCGGCCAAGTACTCTTTACCCCAAAGACCATCGGCTAACCCCGGCCGTTTTGACCTTTATGCGTACTTCCACCAACAGGTCTATAATTATATTATTTGTCATGTTTTTATGAGGAGGAACCAAAATGTCACCTACCAGCTTATTGCGCGGTATTGCCTTTTTGCTGCTTTTGCAATGGGTATCCACGCTCATCATCAACGCCCTCGGCGTACCCTTTCCGCCCGCTCTTTTGGGAATGCTGATTTTAACGGCACTTCTCTGCGGCAACGTTATTCCGGCAAGCTCCATTGAAGGTATCTGCGATATCCTGATTTCCAAAATGGGTATGCTGTTTTTACCGGCAGGCGTCAGCGTCATATTATATGTAGATGTTATCAAAGCCGAGCTGCTGCCCATTACTGTTACCATTGTTGTCTGCAGTATTGTTGTTTTAGCTCTCACAGCCTTCTTTATCGAAGCAATGCTTAAAGGAAAGGAGAGTCAATGATGCTTTTTCCTGACGTTTTACTTAACTCACCGCTCTTTGGTATCGGTCTGACGGTTATCCTGTACGCTATCAGCGAAATCATCATCGACCGCTTCAGCCTGAATATCATTCCGCCCTTCGTTATCGCCTGCCCTCTGGTCATCGCCGTCATCGTTCTAGCACCCGGCGTAGAGTACAAGCAGTACGAAGCGGGTGCGGAATTCATTAACTTTCTTTTAGGACCGGCAACCATCGCTCTGGCCCTGCCCCTGTACAAGAACCGTGAAATCATCATGGCCAAGGCAGGCGCTATCGTAGGAGGCGTTACACTGGCAACTCTTTCGGCTATCATCGTCGTTTACTTCTGCGGCAAGGCCATGGGTACTAGCGAACAGGTATTGCTTTCGCTCATTCCCAAATCCATTACGACGCCAATCGCCATTGACGTTTCCAAAACTATCGGCGGTATTCCGGCGTTGACCACGGCTGCTGTTATCTTCACCGGCATGCTGGGTGCAACCTTCAATCACAAGCTGCTGCGTCTTTTGGGAATCAAAAACCATTTGGCTGCCGGTCTTGCTATCGGCGCCTCCAGCCACGGCCTCGGCACCAGCGTCTGCGCCAATGTCAGCCCCGTACAGCTGGCTATCGGCGGTGTAGCGATTGCCCTTACCGGCATCAGCACCTCTATCCTGGCACCGATTTTACTGCCGATTTTAAAAAGCATCTGGTAAGCAGATAAAGCAAAAGCCCAAATTCTCACATACATTTCATGTGGGAATTCGGGCTTTTTTGTTTTTAGAGATGCGGAATAATCCCGCGCAGCTCGGAAAAAATTACTGCCGCCTTATCTGCAGGATATACGCTGCACGGCAGCTGCCGCAGATCCTCCGTGCGCCAGCCTTTGTTTTCTTCCGCCAGCTTGGTCAGTGCTTCTTCCAAATCATGTGCCAGCACAACAGCAATCGCATCAAGATAAAATTCGCTGTTGACGCAGGGCTCATCAATCATACTGTGGCTGTGATATGTTTTGTTGTGTCGCCAAACGTAAATGTTCATGCAGCATCCCTCCGTTCATGGTGATATTTGTTTAATTCTTGGGTGGGAGCAGTTTTTCCTGCTTAAAGACCCCAAAACGTAAAAAAGGACTACCACGCTAAGCATGGCAGTCCTCAAATTATCTTTATATAATTTATTTGCCTAAAATTTCGTTGACATAGTTTACCGCACTGACAGCGTTCGGTGCATAATGCTCGGCACCGATGGTATCAGCGTATTCCTGCGTGAGCACCGCACCGCCGACAACAACCTGACAGTCACATTCATTATGCAGGGCAGCAATAGTTTCTTCCATTGCGCCTACTGTCGTTGTCATCAATGCAGATAAACCGACAACCTTGGCGTCAGTTTTCTTGGCTGCCTCCACAACTGCTTCCACAGGCACATCCTTGCCCAAGTCAAGCACGCGATAACCATAGTTTTCCAGCAGTACCTTAACGATGTTTTTGCCAATATCATGGATATCACCGTGGACGGTAGCAATAATCACTGTTTCTCCCTGTGTTTCACCCACGCCGACAGCCTCACGGATAACCTCAAAGGCTGCCTTCGCCGCATCCGCGCTCATCAGCAGCTGCGGCAGGAAGAGAGTTTTCTTTTCAAAGCCGTGGCCGACAAAATCAAGCGCTGGAATCATATACTTGTTGATTATATCCAAAGGCTTTTCGCTTTCCAGAGCCTTGGCTGCTGCCTGACGCGCAGGTCCCTGCAGTCCTTTAACAATGGCATCGTAAAGGCCCATTTCGCTTACCGTTGTTGCTGCAGCCTTCGGTGCATCTGCATAATGCTGCACGTATTCCTTGCAGCCCTCGTCATAGCCTGCCAGCGCACGATAACCGTAATAAACATCCATCATCGGCTTGCTCTGCGGATTGATAATGCCACAGGAAAGGCCCGCTGCCATCGCCATGCTGAAGAAGGTGCTGTTGACAGCATCACGTCCGGGAAGACCGAACGAAATGTTGGAAACACCCATAACAGTGTTGATGCCGCGTGCCTTCATCGTGCGGATAACCTCACAGGCAATCGCCGCGTTATCGGCACCGGTGGAAATAGTCAGTGCCAGCGGGTCCACAACTATATTGCGGCTTTCAATGCCGTATTCGGCCGCACGGGCGATAATTTTTTCAGCCACAGCGATACGTCCTGCGGCAGTTGCAGGAATACCGCTGTCGTCAAGGCACAGTGCAACCAGCACAGCACCGTATTTTTTAGCCAGCGGCAGCACATGCTGCAGGCTGTCCTCCTTGCCGTTGACGGAATTGAGCATCGGCTTGCCGTTATAGAGGCGTAGCGCTCTTTCCATTGCTTCGTAATTAGATGTATCAATCTGCAGCGGCGTATCGGTAATCGCCTGCAGCGCCGGCACAGCCTTTGCGGCCATTGCCGCTTCGTCAATGCCCGGCGTTCCAACGTTAACGTCCAGAATCTGCGCGCCTACGCCAATCTGCTCCAAACCGAGGCGGCACACATAATCAAGGTCACTGTTGACCAATGCTTCCTTCAAACGCTTTTTGCCTGTAGGATTGATGCGTTCGCCGATAATTATAGGACCTTCGCCCAAATGCACGGCCTTGCCGTAGGAGGATACCGCTGTCAAACGGCAATCACGCGTACCTCCGGGCTGCAGAGTTTTGCATTTGGCAATCATCTGCGCAATATGCTCCGGCGTTGTACCGCAGCAGCCGCCGACGATGCTTGCTCCCTTGCCTGCAAGCTCGTACATCAGCTCCGCATATTCCTCGGGGCCGACATCAAAGCAGGTTTTACCGTCACGCTGCACCGGCAGACCGGCATTCGGATTGATAATCAGCGGCAAGCTAGTTGCTGTCAGCATCTGCGGGAACAGCTTACCAACCTGCACCGGTCCCAGACCGCAGTTAAAGCCGATGGCATCTACGCCCAGACCTTCGCACATCAGAGCGGCAGCCTCAACCGTAGCACCGGTCAACAGCTTGCCGTCCTCATCAAAGGTCATAGTCACACAAATCGGCAAATCGCTGTTTTCCTTAGATGCCAGAACCGCAGCCTTGATTTCGTAGGTATCACTCATCGTTTCGATAAGAATCAGATCCGCACCGGCAGCAGCGCCGTAACGTACCATTTCGCCGTAGGCTTCTACTGCCTTTTCAAAGGGCAAATCGCCATAAGGAGCCAACAGCTTGCCTGTCGGTCCCAAATTCAGCGCAACAAATTTATTTTCCCTGCCACCGCAGGCCTTCTTGGCAATCGCCACAGCCGCTTCGATGGTTTCCTTGCAATCCAGGCCGGAGCCTGCCAGCTTCAACGGATTAGCGCCGAAGGTATTGGATTTTACGATATTGGAGCCTACATCAAGATAACTGCGATGCACAGCCTCTACAATATCGGGGTGTGTAAAATTCCAGCTTTCGGGCAGCTCACCCGGCTGCAGACCGCGTGCCTGCAGCTGTGTGCCGGTGGCACCATCAAAAAACAGCATTTGCTTGCCTAACAATTCCTTAAAATTCATAAATTAAATCTTCTCCTCAAACTTTCTTAATATCAGTATCTCTGTAAGGACAGTTTATATTACTGCAAGTCATACATTTATTCTGCACGCAGGCAGCATCTTCCGATAAGCCGATGATTGCCGTCACCGACTTGGACGGAGCCATCATCAGGCCATCCGTCAGCGTCAGGCCGATGCGCTTGGCACAGTTCAGCACAGCGAACAGCTGACGCTGCTCCTCCAGCGGCCAATCACCATAGCCCGGAGAAAAACGTGGACGCTGCAGCAGACCGCCTGTTTCAGCCTGCGCCTGCACCTCATCGCAATAGCTTTCAATCAGCGCCGCTGCCACAGCCTGAGCCGCCGCACCTTCAGCAACGCTGATGAGCGCAAGGCGGCGGATGGCTGCGTCCACCCTGCTGCCGAGCGTTGCGCCCATAAGCAGCACCGTGTCGCAACCCTTTAAATGACGCGCCAGCGCACGCGAATGAAAGCGTACGCCGCAATCCAGCGTTACGCCTGCCTCATCTGCCGTTATCGCATGCTTTTGCAGCACATAGCGTGCCTGCACCTCATTGCGAAGCTTCAGATAAACCGTATCCACTAAAATTTCTGCTGTCTTATCTCCCGGCTTGGCCCGCAGATAGCGCAGCGCTTCCTTTTGCTTAAATTCCATAACAATAACCTGACTTTTGCGCCATAGCGCAAGACTATTTATCTACAATCTCTCCGAGATTATTCATAATACCGGCAAAAATTTCCGGCTTATTCATCGTATAGATGTGCACATTGTCAAAACCATTGGCAATCAAATCAATAATTTGACCGGTAGCATAGGCGATACCTGCCTGCTTCAGTGCCTCCGGCTTATCGGCAAACTTTTCTACCATCGCACGGAACTGCGGCGGCAGCTTAGTACCGCTCAGCTGGCAGATACGGATAATCTGCTTGGCATTTGTCACCGGCATAATACCCGGCACTACCGGCACATTGATGCCTGCACGCAGCAGGCGGAACATATAGTTATATAAAATCGTATTATCAAAAAACATCTGCGTCACTAAAAAGTCAACACCGGCATCTACCTTATACTTGGTGTTTTCGATATCCTTTTCCAGCGAGCCCGATTCGGGATGGCCTTCGGGATAAGCAGCACCGCCGACGCAGAAATCGCCTTGCTGCTTCACAAAACGCATCAGCTCACTGGCATGGGCAAAGCTGCCGATTTCCTCACCCTGCATATCTGCCGGTATATCGCCGCGCAGCGCCAGAATATTTTTTACGCCAAAGCCCTGCAGCTGTCCAAGTACCTCTGCCAGCTTTGCTTCATCAGCCTTTACACAAGTCAGATGAGCCAGAGCCGGCATGCCGTTATCCTCTACTTTTTTGGCCAGTGCTGCCGAATAGCCTACCGTGCTGCCGCCTGCGCCATAGGTGACGCTCATATAGGACGGCTTGCTGGCCGCAATCTGGTTGACAATCTCCAGACTGTTTTGCAGCTCTGCGCCCTGCTTAGGCGGAAACAGCTCGCACGACAGATGAATTTTACCGTTTTTTAAGATATCAATTATTTTTTCCGATGTCATAATAATCCCCCAAAATCAAAAGCATTCGTATGACATTTTAACAGTTAGCGACATCTTTGGCAAACAAAAAGCAGAAGAAATTAACTAATAGGCGATAAAACCTACCAAAATGATAAATATGTTACACACTAAAAATCCCGCAACCAAATAAGCTGCGGGATTGAATTTCGTTGGCGGAGACGGTGGGATTCGAACCCACGTGCCGCGCAAACGGCAAACTGATTTCGAGTCAGCCGCGTTATGACCACTTCGCTACGTCTCCATTATTCTGTTATGGCGAAATATTCGCATCAAGTTAACATTAATATTATATAGGAAAAATCCCGTCTTGGCAACCGCATACTGAAATTATTCCTGCGACACACCAGCTTCAATCCTGCGCTTCGCCTTGTTCTCCTGACGGCGACGGCGGAAAAAGTCGCGCATCACCTGTGCGCATTCCTCCTCACAGATGCCGCTGACAACCTCCGCGCAGTGATTAAGATTAGGATTCGTAATGATATTGAAAATGGATTCCGCACCGCCGGCCTTCACATCAGGACAGCCATAAACAACGCGGTCGACACGGCCATTGACAATCGCACCGCTGCACATCGGGCAGGGCTCAACGGTAACATAAAGCGCACAGCCGCTCAGACGCCAGCGCCCCAGGCGCTCGCAGGCCTTGCGGATGACGATGACCTCAGCGTGCGCCGTTGCGTCATGCCACGTTTCACGCATATTGTGCGCAGCGGCGATAACCTCGCCCGTTGTCATGTCCGCCAGCACCGCGCCGATAGGAATTTCACCAAGCTCTGCGGCCTTGCGTGCTTCCGCCAGCGCCAGCTGCATATACTTTTTATCGTCCATCAGGCATCCTCCGCCGCTTCCATCAACAGCTCCCATTTTTCCATCAGCTCGGCAATGGTTTGCTCGTATTCCTCATGCTCTGCTGCCATAGCTGCACTATGCTCAGGACTGGTGTGATTTGCCGGGTCCGCCATCTGCTTTTCCAAAAGTCCCATCATAGCCTCCTGCTCACGAATCTGCAGCTCTACCTTGGGCAGCAGTCGCGCAGCCTCGTCAGGACTGTAACGGCGCTTTTTATCCTCCTGCTTTTTCGCTTTCGCCGGCGCAGCAGCAACCTGCTGTTGCTGCTTTTTAGCCTGTGCCTCCGCATAGGCCGCTGCCTTTTCCGCTTCCTCCTGTGCCTGCGCCAAAGCCGCAGCCTTTTTCTGCTTCTCTTCGAGGTAAAAATCGTAATTACCCTTGTAGTCCTTAACCTCTAAATCCTCAATCTCCCAGATACGGTCCGCAACCTCATTTACGAAATAACGGTCATGGCTGACTACCAGCACTGTGCCGTCAAAGGCCTCCAGCGCTGCTTCTACCGCTTCGCGCGCCATAATATCAAGATGGTTTGTCGGTTCGTCAAGCACCAGACAGTTGGCACCGTCCAGCACCAGCTTCAGTAGCACCAGGCGTGCCTTCTGACCGCCGCTCAGCTCGCCGATTTTCTTAAAGACATCATCACCGTGGAACAGCATACCGCCAAGCATCGAGCGTGTATGCTCTTCCGTAAAGCCGTATTCAACAACAAAGTTTTCCAACAGCGTCTGCTCCGGGTTTAATCGCTCATAGCTCTGTGAAAAATAACCAATCTGCACTCTGCTGCCAATCTTTGCCTTGCCCTTAAGCGGTGCAATTTCACCCAAGATAGTACGCAGCAGCGTCGTCTTACCGGTGCCGTTGGCACCCAAAAGCGCTGCCTTTTCACCGCGGCGTAGTGTAAGGTTAATACCCTTGGCCAATACCTTCTCGCCGTAGCCGATGGTCAGATCCTCCATAATCAGCACTCTGTCCGCACATTCGGCAGCCGGCGGCAAACGCAGCTCAAACTCCTCGTGCTGCACTGGTGCATCAATACGCTCCAAACTGTCGAGCTGTGATTGACGGCCACGCGCCATTTTGCTCTTGATGCCTGCCTTGAAGCGACGGATATACGCCTCCGTGCGCGCAATATAATCCTGCTGCGCATTGTAGGCAGCAGTCAGCGTACTGCTCTGAATCGCCTTCTGCTCCAGATAGCGGCTGTAATTGCCCTTAAAGGATTGCAGCTTGCCGCCCTCCATCTCCAGAATGCGCATAGCAACATTATCAAGGAAGGCACGGTCATGGCTGACAACGAGCAGCCCGCCCTTAAATTCCTGCAGATACTTTTCCAGCCACTGCGTCATAACAATATCCAGATGGTTTGTCGGTTCGTCCAGAATCATGAAGTCGGGATTACGCACCAGTGCTGCTGCCAGCATCAGGCGTGTTTTCTGACCGCCGCTCAGTGTTGCCGCGTCATGCTGCCACCAGTCCTCGGTGTAGCCCAAACCGATAAGCACACGCTTAATGCGGTTTTCGTAATTATAACCGTCGATAAACTCATAGCGTTTGAGTACGCGGCCGTATTCCTCCAGGCAGCTGTCGAGCTTTTCGCCCTGCAGCTTGCCAGAATCAGCCTCCAGCTGTGCCAGCTTTTGGCGCAGGCTGCCGATTTCCGGGCAGGCTGTCTGCATAAACTGCCAGATAGTGCCGCTGATATCGGTAAAGCCCTGCTGTACATAGCCCACACTGATACCGGGCTCGAATTTTACCGCACCGCTGTCAACCCATTCAGGCTGCAGCAGGCAGCGCAGCAACGTCGTCTTGCCGCTGCCGTTGACGCCTACAAGACCGACATGCTCGCCCTGCTCTACCATGAAGCTGACGTCCTTAAATATTTCATGAATGCCAAATGCTTTGGCTATTTTATCTACTACTAATTGCATAACCATTCTCCTTTTAACAACTATTATAACACCTTCCAGCATTATACTCAAAAGGCTCTGTTATATTCTTATATTTTCGTGCATTACATAAAAAGAGGCTGCCGCATCAGCGGCAACCTCCATATACTTTTAAGATTTATGAGCCATAGCAACCTGAGTTTTGGTCTGAACCAAGCTCTTGTGATGCTTGCGCCAACGATAGCACAGCATCGGCACCACCAACATCGGTACGCCGGCGTACAGCGTCTGGCGTAAATCCGGTGTCAAAGCAATTACTGCCAGACAGAAAACCTGCGACCAGATACCGAAATGCGTAACATACGGGAAGAACGGTGTTTTATACTTCAGAGTATCCTCCTTGCCTTCGGCAATCAGGCGGCGGCGGAAATTATATTGGCTCCAGCAAATGGAAATCCAAGCCATCGCTCCGGTAAAGCCGGATACTGCCAGCAAATAAGTATACAGTGTAGAATCGGGATTGAAGGTGTAGAAAACGATAACTGCCCAGCAGGCGCACACAGAAACGATAATAGAATTCTGCGGCATACCGTTTTTATTGAGCTTGCCCAAAAACGCCGGTGCCATATCCATGCGAGCCAGTGCATGCAGCGCACGAGCACCGCCGTACAGGCCGGAGTTAGCGCAGGAAACACCTGCAACCAGCACTACAAAGGCAATCGCGGAAGCTAAGCCGTCAAAGCCGTATTCCGCCAAAGCAGCAGCAAACACGCTCTCCTTCAGGCTGGCCTTATCCCACGGCATAATGGACAGCAATAACGTAATAGGAATAATATATAAAGCAATGACACGCCAGGAAACATTACGAACCGCAATAGGAATGCTTTTAGCAGGATCCTTGCATTCGCCCGCAGCCAGACCGATTATTTCGGTACCCTGGAAGTTAACCAGAATAATAACCATGGTCAGCACAATCGGCCAATATCCCTGAGGAGCAAAGCCGCCTTGGCCCAACAGCACCTTAGCGCCTAAATAGCCCTGCTCACCGACAAGACCACAGACTATTAAACCGGCAACGCCGCAGAAGCCCACGAGGGCAGCAATTTTGATAATGGAAAGCCAGAATTCGCTTTCGCCAAAATTATCAACATGAAAAAGGTTAATTACAGTCACCAGCAGGCCAAAAAGAATTGCCCACCACAGCTGACTGACGGCAGGTACAAAATTATTCATAATGATACCCGCAGCAATCATTTCAGACGGCACGTAAGCCATCCAGTTCAGCCAATAGGCCCAGCCAACGCCGCACGCCCAGGTTGAGGATATATTCTCACGTGCATAGGTAACAAAGGAACCGGAAATAGGCTTAGCTACAGCCAGCTCCGCCAGGCACAGCATAACGCATAAGACGATTGCACCGCCAAAAAGATAAGAAAGAATAATAGCAGGTCCGGCCTGCTCAATCGCATATCCGGCACCTAAAAAATAACAGCTGCCGATAATGCCACCTAAAGAAATCATCTGTAAGTGTCTGTTCTTTAAACTTCTATTCATGGATTGCTCGTTCATTACCTTAATAACACAACCTTTCTTGAGCATATGTGTGGAACCTTCCGTTCCGCCTTAATTCTTGTGATATGATTTTACTACAAAAAACCGCGTTTGTATAGCAAAAAATGCACTAAAATCAGCAATTTTACAAAAAAATCTATTTTCCTCATATTTCCGCTATTTTGCATCATTTTCAAGCGTACTTCTTCGCAATTCTATGCAAAAAATACTCCCACGTCATCCCAGCAATGACAAGGGAGTAAACAAAGAAGGCTCCTTTAAAGATGGTTGAAAAGACTCCAGCAATGCATGCAGATACAGCCAAGCGCACTTACGAGCGGCATGCAGATTATTGAGAGCTTGAGGCCGTTTTTCAGCAAATCATCATGGTTCAGACCGTAGGTTACACCCACAGCACGTGTGCTCACCGGCAGAATAAAGGCACAGTTAACGGCAACAATCGAGGTCAGGATATAAGGAATGGGGTTCAGCCCCAGTTGCTGCGAAATACTTTGTACTACCGGAATTGAGATAGAAGCCGCCGCGGTATTGCTGCTGATTTCCGTCAGGAAGGTAGCAAAGAGCGTCAGGCTGAACATCGTTTCCCAGCCTCCGCTTAACGGCAGCAGCGTAATTACCTTAGCAATCTGCGTTGTCGCACCGGTTTTCGTAATCAGCTGTCCCAACGCCAGCCCACCGGAAAAGAGAAAAATCATACCCCACATGATGCCCTTTTCAGCTTCACGCCAAGTCAAAATCAGCTGGCCTGTTTCGTTACGAAGCATAAAAGTGAGCATGCCGAAGGTGAAGAAAACATAGGCAGGCTTCATCAGCGGCAGATACTGCACGTAAAGCGGACGGACGAAGGCCAAACCTGTTGCGAGAATAAAAAGCCACAGGCCTAATTTTTCGCCGCGGCTCATCGGGCCGAGCTTGGCATAAGCAGCACGGAAGTATTCCTTGCCTCCGTCAAGACGCTTAACAGGCAGCGGAAGATGCAGCAGATAAGCCAGAATAAGCAGCATGATGATGAATAGCAGCGGCAGAAAGCGGATAACCCAATCAACATACATGAATTCGTGTCCTGTGAGCTTTTCCAAATAGCTGATTGCTACCAGGTTAGAGCTGCTTCCTAAGGGTGAACCAAAACCGCCGAAGCCTGCGCCCCAAACGATGGCCAGCAGAATCGGTGTTGCTACGGGATTATCGGTAATCTGCTGCTGCCCTAAAAAGCGCAGCATACTTACAGCCACCGGCAACAGAATCATAACAACGACGATGTTTGGCAGAAAGATGGACAGCAGCGTTGCAGCCACCAGCCAGACGCATATCTGCTCGCGCATCGATGTTCCCAAGCCGCAAAGACTTTTTATCGCCAAACGCTTATCAAGATGTGTTTTTTCCCACACCAGGCTGATAAGATCACTGCCGACAAGCAGCACGACGATTTCCGAAAAGTATTTGCTGATAATCCCCTCCATCGGCACCATGCCGAAGATAGCGTTCAGCGGAATCGGCAGCAACGAGGTTACGGCAATATTTACCGGACGCAGCACCCACCAAAGTCCCATCCAGAAAATCGTGGCAATAGCGGCCGCCTGCTTAAATTCAATAACAGGTGCCAACAGCAGCAGGACTACAAGAAAAAGTAAGGGACCTGACAAAACATTCAACGAACGGTGTTTTTTCATAATAACAGCTTCCTCTCCGAGTTAAATAGAAGTTTGCCTTCTATTTTTGCATTTACTTAATTCTACTCCCGTTCTATAATTAAGTAAAAGACTTTATTTTGATTATTATAATCATATTTTTTGATATTTTAAGGAGATGCTGCTATGGATTTCGCTTTCTATAGAAACTTTATAACTGTTGCCGAAACAGGTAATCTCAGCGCCGCGGCCAAACATCTGGGCATTGTACAACCGGCGCTCAGCGCACAGATGAAGGCTATCGAAAGAAACTACGGCGTGCAGCTTTTCAAAATGCAGCGCGGTAAGCGCCACATCGAGCTGACGGAGGCAGGCGAAACCTTTTTGCAGCAGGCGCGTCAGCTGTGTAATACGGAAGATGATATCAGCCTGCGTATGCAGGCCTTCGGCAGGCGTGCCGCAGGTACGCTGCGCTTCAGCGTGTCACACGTGCGCACTGACTATTTCCTGCGCAGCTATCTTATTCCCTTTGCCAAGGAAAATCCCGGCATCAGCTATCAGTTTCACGATGCTACGGTAGAGCAGCAGCAGCAGCAGTTGGAGGCTGGCAGTATTGATTTTGCCTTTGCCAACGCACCGTTGCCTGCAGCGCACAATTTTGCTACTATCAAGGTGCAGCGGGAGAATTTTTATGCTTTCTATAATGCCGGATTTGCGGTTCCGTGGGCAAATAAAAGTATGCTTTCGCCGGAGGATTTGGCAGGTGTGCCTTTGTGCTGTAATTATGGCAGCTATGCGCTTTTGCGCAGTGTGTTTAAGGATTATGCGGTTAAGCCTATTGTCGCCTTTATCGCTACTACGGCAGAGAGTGCGCTTACCTTTGCGACAAGCGGACTTGGGGTTGCTGTTGTCGCAGCGTTGGATGGTGATGCTGTGCCGCAGGAGATGGTGCGGCGGCAGGTGGTTGATGATAAGCTGCATTTTGATCAGACGTTGTATTGGAGTAAGGGATATAAATTATCGCCTGCGGCGGAGGGGTTTTTGGAGTTTTTCCGCAAGCATATATAGTTATTTTACTTTTCCACGGAAGAAAAAGTAACCAAAAGTTCCTTTAGACGTGCGCAAGGCATGTTGTGTGCATCCGTTAGGATGATATAAGCAATACGCTGGTTATGTTACTTTTCCATGGAAGGAAAAGTAACCAAAAGTTCCTTTGGCCGCGCGCAGGATTCCGGTGCTTTTCGCCATGCGTTTGCTGCGAACCGAAGTTACGTTGGTGTGCTATAAAAGAGAGCAATGTCGGTTGAGCGTCAAACGAAGGAGAAGTTCCCAAAACAGCGCAGGCTGTGCAAACAAAGACGCTCGACTGTAGCCAGCATCCGTTCCTGTCCGGCGCGGTGTGGAGTGTGTGGAACCTGCCAAGTGTATGGGTTGTATTGGTGTTTTGGGAGTGTCGTGCGTCCGTTCCTGTCCGGTGCGTCATGGAGTGTGTATAACCTGCGAAGAAGTAATTATATATGTGAAACGCAAAAAAACGCCCGCGTTCTTCAGAACGCGAGCGTTTATTTTTTGCTTTTATTCTTTTGGTGTTGCTTCGTCTGCATTAGCAGCAGCTTTCGGTGCATCTGCTTCGGCAGCAGGCGCTTCAGCCTTTACGTCAGCGTCGGCAACGGGAGCAGCAGCTATTTCCTCATCCACAACAGATTGCTGTACTAATTGCAGCTTTTCTTCTGCGGTAAGGATATGACCGTATTTTACCAGCTGGTTGATTTCTTCCTCTTCCAGAGTTTCCTTCTCCATCAGAGCTTTAGCAATCACATGCAGCTTGTCGATGTTGTCGGACAGCAGCTTTTCAGTAGCAGCATAGGCATCTTCCATAAAGGAGCGTACCTCTTTATCAATTTCGGCTGCCACTTCTTCACTGTAATCCTTGTCGCGGGCAATATCACGGCCCAGGAATACCTGGTCCTGACGATGACCAAAGGTTACAGGTCCGATGTTTTCGCTCATACCGTATTCGCAAATCATCTGACGTGCCAGTTGAGTTGCACGCTGCAGATCATTGCTGGCGCCGCTGGAAATTTCCTTCAGCACCAGAGCTTCGGCAACACGGCCACCCAGCAGCACTTTCAGCTCATCGAGCATTTCGCTGCGGGTTGCATAATACTTATCTTCCTTCGGCAGGCTCAGGGTATAACCACCTGCACGGCCACGCGGAATGATGGTAACCTTATGTACAGGGTCAGTGTGCTCAAGCAGCATACCGACGATAGTATGACCGCCTTCATGGTAAGCAGTCAGGCGTTTTTCCTTATCACTGATGACACGGCTCTTGCGCTCCGGTCCCATGATAACACGCTCGGCAGCCTCTTCCATTTCCGGCATATTGATAGCCTTCTTGTCCTTGCGGGCAGTCAGCAGCGCTGCTTCATTAACCAGATTGGATAAATCAGCACCGGTAAAGCCGGGAGTACGCTGAGCGATTACGTCCAGATTTACATCCTGTCCAATAGGTTTGCCCTTAACATGTACCTTCAGGATTTCGGTACGTCCCTTGATATCAGGACGGTCTACTACAATCTGGCGGTCAAAACGGCCGGGACGCAGCAGCGCCGGGTCCAGAATATCCGGACGGTTGGTTGCGGCAATCATAATGATGCCTTCGTTAGCGCTAAAACCGTCCATCTCAACCAATAATTGGTTCAGAGTCTGCTCGCGCTCGTCATGGCCACCGCCAAGACCGGCGCCGCGCTGACGGCCTACGGCATCAATCTCATCGATAAACACGATGCATGGTGCACTTTTCTTTGCCTGGTCGAACAAATCGCGTACACGAGATGCGCCGACACCGACAAACATTTCTACGAAGTCAGAACCGGAAATACTGAAGAACGGAACTCCTGCTTCACCGGCAACTGCCTTCGCCAGCAAGGTTTTGCCTGTACCCGGAGGGCCATAGAGCAAAACACCTTTAGGAATCTTAGCTCCCAAGTCATTATACTTCTGCGGATGCTTCAGGAATTCAACAACCTCTTCCAGCTCCTGCTTGGCTTCATCAGCACCGGCAACATCCTTAAAGGTTATCTTCAGTTTTTCCTCATCGTAGCGACGCGCACGGCTCTTGCCAAAGTTCATCACCTTGCCGCCACCGGCACCGCCCTGATTCATCAGCATGAACCACAGGCCTACGATAATCAGCATCGGCAAAATAGAGCTGAGAATGCTCATCCACCAAGGTGGCTGCGGCGGCAGCTCTGCCTTAATGTCTACTTTCTTTGCTTCCAGCTTTTCTACCAGCTTGCTGTCATTAGGCGCAACGGTAGAAAATTCCTTGCCATCCTTTAATTTACCGCTGATAACATTATCAACAATAGTTACCTGTTTGATTTCATCCTGCTGTACATGCTGCATAAAGCTGGTATAGCTTATATCGGCAGGCTTAGAATTCTTTTCACCGTAAAGGTCAAACATCCAGATAATTACCATGATAATCAGCAGATAAAAAAGTACGTTCTTAAAAAATTTATTCAAGCACGTAGCCTCCTTCCACTTAGCTCATAATATTTTATTATATTATAGATAGGAAAAACTAGCAACTGTTTTATTCAAATTACAGGCTTTTATTTGCGTGCGTATACAGCAGGCTTCAGGATACCGATAAACGGCAGATTGCGGTAATCACCTGCATAGTCCAGACCGTAGCCTACAACGAATTCGTCAGGAATTTTAAAACCTACATAATCAGCCTCCAAACCATTTACACGGCGCTCGGCCTTGTCGCACAGAGCAGCGGTTTTCAGAGTTGCGGGCTTGTAGTGACGCAGCATATCGGTGATAGAAGCGAAGGTAACGCCGCTGTCAATGATATCATCGATTACCAGCACATCCTTACCCTTGATATCCTCGCTGACATCCAGCTTAACCTTCACACTGCCGCTGGTGCTAGTTCCGTTACCATAGGAAGAAGCAACCATGAAGTCTACGCGCAGCGGCATATCAATAGCACGGGTCAGGTCGGTAGCGAACCAGGCAGCACCCTTCAGCAGCACAATGACAACAAGCTCCTTGCCTGCATAATCGGCAGCAATCTGCTTGCCCATTTCCTGTACGCGGGCATCAATTTCTTCTTTAGTCAGCAAAACTGTCTTAATATCGTCATGCATTTTCCATTCTCCTTACACTTTATATTTTTTGGTTAAAAATAAGCTGTTTATTTTTGTAGACTACGTTTATTCCCTGCGGCAGTTGGATGAGCTTGCCGCCGCTGCGTCGGAGCAGCAGAGAGTCAATTGCCTGACTACGCTCGAAGGACAGTTCCTCGCCGCCCAGTTCGAAATACGCGCGTCGCAATACTCTCAGCCTTACAGCACTGTGCAGCGCCGTAAGCTGCGTCACCGGCAAACTGACAGTATTCTCCTGCCTGCGCGCCAGCTGTCTGTAAGCAGCATCAGCCATTTGCTCCAGGCATTCCGCATCCTGCGCCAACAAGGCGGCAGTACGCGCCAACGTCGGCACCACAGCGGGGTTGAAGCTGCGCTCCAGATACGGCACAAGCTCCAGACGTACACGATTACGCGTATACGCCGTATCAGCGTTGGTGCTGTCGTAGCAGACTGCAATTCCCTCGGCGCTGCAGTATTCCTCCAGCAGGCTTTTCGGCAACGTCAGCAGCGGTCTGATGATATCGCCCTGCTGCGCCCGCATTCCGGCAAGTCCTTGAAGCCCTGCGCCGCGCAGCAGCCTTAAGAGCAGCGTTTCCGCCTGATCACCCTCGTGATGCGCCGTAACAATCGCCACAGCGCCCTGCTGCGCCGCTATGCGCCTAAGCGCCGCATAACGCAGGCGGCGCGCAGCATCTTCTGTAGAAAGCCGGTTCTGCGCCGCATAGGAGGCAGCCTGCACATGCTCCGTAAAGCAGGGCAGTCCCCATGCTTCGCATGCACGCTGCACAGCCTGCATGTCGCGCAGAGCCTCTTCACCACGAAGTCCGTGCTCAACATGACAGACACTGTAGCTTCCCCATGCCTGCGCTGCCAAGGCAGCACAGGCATGCGCCAAAGCCAGAGAATCGGCACCGCCGCTCACCGCCAGCAGGTAATGAGCCTCGGGCTGCAGCAAATTTTTAATTGTTTTGCGCAGCTTGTATACTGCAGGCGCAATCTGCCTCATAGCATATCTCCTTCAGCAGCGGTTTAAACGTGTCGTATCGCATTTTTCTATGCTATAAAAGAAAAGGCACTCTCAGGAGTGCCATTTCATTAATTACCAGCTTGCTTATTTATCACGTCTGGCACCACGACCACCGCGTTTGGACTCAGTATTACGTTTTAAATCCAGCATACGGTCATCGCTGTCTTTCAGGAATTTAGATAATTTATCCTCAAAAGAAACGGGAGCCATAGGTCTTGCGCTTTGCGGGCGCATACCGCCACGGCGTTCACGATTGTCGCCTTGCGGACGCATACCGTTATTGTTGCTGCGGCGCTCGCGATTATCATTCTGCGGACGCTGCGGTCTTGCCTGCGGAGCCGGCGGCGGTGTAAGCTGTTTAATAGACAAGCCGATTTTGCCGCGGTCATCTACAGATAATACCTTAACCTTAACCTTGTCGTGCTCCTTTAAAAAGTCATGCACGTCTTTTACATAAACATTAGAAACCTCAGAAATGTGAATCAGGCCAACCTTGCCCTCAGGCAGTTGGACAAATGCGCCAAAATTGGTGATGCCTGTAACTTCACCCTCTACAATTGCACCTACTTCAAGTGACATCGAGAAAAAAATCCCCCTTAAAAATTCTTAATACTCTTGTATTATACTCTTTAATTTTTCATGGTGTCAATAAAAAAAGCAGAACAAAAGCTATCATTTCTTGTTCTGCCTTATTTTTTCTCATCAACTATAAACAGCGGCACCTCGTTTTTACCCACCATGTTGTAATCCTCACGGGCGAGCTTTTCAATGTAACGCGGGTCATCCAGACGTTTACGCTCTGCCTCCAGCTCAGTCTTCTGTTTTTGTAAAGCAGCAATACGTTGCTGTGTAGCAGCCTGTTCCTGTTTAATCTGATAAATAGAATACTCCTGCTTGCCGATAACGAACAGGCAGGCAACAAACAGCAGCATCATAAAGACATTAAAAGCTTTAGATTTATGTCTTACACGACGTCTAACCATATCATAGCCCCCCAGCATTGAGTATTCCACAGTATATCTTTAGAAAAGCCCGGCAGCAGCTGCCGGGCTTAAAGCACTATAACAGCTTATTATTTTACGTTAACAGCATCCTTGAAAGCTTTACCGGCTTTGAAAGCAGGGATGGTTGCAGCAGGAATAACTACCTTCTCACCATTTTGCGGATTTTTACCTTCACGTTCTTTACGAGCACGTGCTTCAAAAGTACCAAATCCTACTACTTGTACTTTGTCACCCTTAGCAACTACCTCTTTAACGGTTTCCAGGGTAGCGGTGATAGTTTTCTCAACGTCTTTTTTGGTTAAGCCGGCTTTTTCAGCAACAGCAGCGATTAACTCAGTCTTGTTCATCAAAAATTCCTCCTTAATTATGACTTTAGTTATTATTGCAAATGCTTGCGGAGCACGTAACTTCGTAACGTAACTCAAATTTAACTAGCAATAGTATTCTACACTGTCAAGCGTTTTCCTGCAAGCCTTTTCCGAAAATATTTATAAATTACGGGGAAAATAGCGTTATTTTAGTAACTTTATTGCAAAATCGCCTTATAAAATCTGCTTGTGTTCTAACTCCTTAGCCTCATCCCAAAATTTATCCAATTCAGCTAAAGTGAAGTCCTGCCAGCCTTTACCGCTGTCCTCTACCTGCTTTTCTACGTAATTGAAACGGGCAGCAAAGCGATTATTTGTGCCATCTAAAGCTACTTCGGGCTCAATACCATAATGACGCGCGTAATTTACCACAGCAAAGAGTACATCGCCCAGCTCGCTCTCGGCAGCAGCCTTGTCGCCTGCTTGTAAGGCTTCCTGCAGCTCTCCCAGCTCTTCCTGTACTTTAGCCCATACAGATGCACTATCCGGCCAGTCAAAGCCAACCTTCGCAGCCTTGCTTTGCAGCTTATAGGCACGCAGTAGCGCCGGCAGTCCTTGCGTTACGCCGTCCAAAACATGCTTGCGCTCCTTTTTCTCCTGCTTTTTGATAGCCTCCCAATTTACCAGCACCTCATCGCTGTTGTCAACATGGGTATCGCCGAAAACATGCGGATGACGGCGGATAAGCTTATCTACAACCTCGTCGATAACGTCCTGCAGATCAAAGCGACCTGCCTCCTGTGCCATGCGGGCATGGAAAACAACCTGCATGAGCACGTCGCCAAGCTCCTCACGCATACCGTCAACATCGTCAGCGTCCACAGCCTCCAGATATTCGTAAACCTCTTCAATCATGTTACTGCGGATGGATTTATGTGTCTGCTCTCTGTCCCATGGGCATCCGTCAGGCTCGCGCAGAGTACGCATAACATCAGCCAATGGCTGGATGTCGAAATCATCAAAGCCTGCTTCCGGCAAAAAGTCCTCTGCATAGCCTTCTTCTTCGCCTTCGTCAGCAAAATCGTCCTCATCCTCACCAAAAGTGATGATACCGGGAACATCTGCCGCATCTTCAACCTTTTCAAATACAGTATCCTCTGCTCCCTCAGCCAGCGGCGGAACATAAGCGCTCGTAAGATGGTCGATATTAGGCTGTCTGTCCAGTTCGTACAGCTTAATCGGACGGCATTCCTCATCAGGCAAACCCAGATTACGCAGGAAATAAATTTCATACTCGTCAGGCAGTACATCCATCAGCGCAATTTTCAAATCACCGGCAACCATCTGGCTGTAAACCTGAGTAATCATCAGAGGATGCTGTCCGGCACTGGCAATCTCCGCAAAATCCTGCGCGTCAATAATCTGCAGGCCGGCAATCGGGTCGATGCCCAGCTCAACATAAGCCAAATCCAAGAAGCTCATGGAAGGCTTAATAACCAGCTTAATACCCTGCGCCTTCGCAGCAGTACGCATTAAAACAACGGTCTTTTCTGCAACCAGCGGGCTGCCCGGTACAGCGTAAACAACATCGCCGTTCTGTGCTGCTGCCAGCACACGTTCTACGACGCTGTTATAAACCTCCTCAAAGGAAGCAGCCTTTTCGTATAAATCGTCACATGAGGTAAATTTTACGTTTTGCTTTTCCAGCTCGGCAACGGTAGGATGCACCGCCGTGCGCAGGATAACCTGAGCGCAGTTTTGCAGAAGTCCCATAGTTTCCAACGAAAGATGTCCAACAGCACCTGGCCCTAAGCCGACAATTGTAATTGTTCCCATGATAGTACGCCTTCTTTCTTTAATTATTTAAAAAATCGTTTCACTACTGGCAGCTGACGCAAATCCTGTCTGTTCAGCACGCCTAAAAGCGGCAGCAATATGATATAGCTTATCCCGGCAGCCAGCATAGTAGCGATTGTTGCCAAAGCAGGCGATGCACCGCCAAGCAGCACATGCGCTTCTACGGCAACAGCACCCATCACCGCTGCTGCGGCGATGATTTTCGCAATACTAAGCCAGGAAAATCTTATACTGAATTTATACAACGCTATAATATTTAACAGCGCCGTCACGCCAAAGTTAATATTCGTTGCCCATGCTGCGCCGGCAATACCGTATTCCGCATTCGTCAGTTGTAGAACGGCAACCAGCTTGGCTGCAATACCGATAAGCATATTCAGCATCGGCAGATTGGTGTGCCCCATTCCCTGCAGCATACCTGTTGTAACCTGCTGCAGGCCTAAAAGGCAGATGGCAGGTGCCGAATGCATAATAGCAACGCTGGCCTTCGCCGTACCGTACAGCAGACGGCTGATAGGCTCTGCCAATACCCACATGCCTACGGAAGCAGGCACAGTTATCAGGCAGCACAGCTTCATCGCGGTCGCCGCCTTTTGCTCGATAATCTGCCATTTATTCAAAGCGAAGGCTTCGGAAACAGCAGGCACAAGGCTTGTTGCCAGCGACATTGTCGGTATCGTGGCCATTAACAGCAAGGGCTGTGCCATGCCTGCCAGATAGCCGAACTGCGCCGTCGCCTGCTCCACACTAAGACCGCTGTCAATCAATCGGCCTGGCACCAGCAATACGTCAATGCTGCTGGTAACAGGCACGAGTATATTGGCGCAGGACACTGGCAAAGCCAACAGCAGCAGGCGCTTAATTAATGCTCTGCTGCGCACAAGCTCGGCAGCAGGTGCCTGCATCTTCACTGCATCAGTCTGCCATTGCTTGCGGTAATAGCGATAAAAGCAGCCCATAACCACAAGACCTGTCAAGCTGCCCGGCACAGCACCGAAGGCAGCACCGGCAGCAGCGTATTCCAGACCGTAGGGCAGCAGCACATACGCCAGCACCACCATCGTCACTACGCGGATAAGCTGCTCCACAATCTGTGATACTGCAGGTGGCGTCATCAGCTGATGCCCCTGAAAATAACCACGGAAGCTGGCTAAAATCGTCGCAAAGAATATTGCCGGTGTCAGCGCGATGAGCGAATAGTAGGCACGCGCATCGGTAATAACGCCGGCATCAACCAACCAGCCCGCCGCCAACACCAGACAAACCGCCAACACAGCGCCCACGCAGGCCATCAGGCGCAGCGAAACGCGAAACACCTGACGCACATTAGCATAGTCCTTCTGCGCCAGAAAACCTGCGACAATAATCGATATTGCCACCGGAATGCCGGCCGCAGAAATCGCAAGCAGCAAAAGGTATACAGGATACGCCATCTGATAAAGACCGATACCCTCGCCGCCCAGCAGACGTGAAAGCAGGATGCGGTTCACAGAACCGATAACCTTTACCATCAGTCCTGCCAATGTCAGAATCATCGCGCCGCGCAAAAATTTATCACTGCTCATCTCCTGCTTTCACCCCCTCAAATCATTCTTCCAATATCAGAGCAGGCAAGGTCTGCTCCAGCCAAGCCAGAGGCTCCTGCTTTGACGTACCCATTCTGTACGTCAGCTGCTGCTCCTGTCCGTTTTTCAATGTCATCGTCTTAGGATGCTGCATCAGCAGCTTAAGAACTGCCTCCGGGTTTACCTGTGCCTTCTCTCCGAAGGTCAGGCGGATAATTCCCTGATGCACATTTACGCCACGGATTTTCAGCACTCGGCACAAGCCCTTAAGCGCTGCCAAGCGCCAGAGCATTTCCACCTCCGGCGGCGGATTGCCGAAGCGGTCGATAATTTCGTCCAGAAAATCCTCACGCTGTGAATATTCCAGCTCGCTGAAGCGACGATACAACTCCATTTTATAACGCGGATTCGGAATATAGCTGTCCGGAATATAGGCCTCTGCCTGAATTTCCAGAACCGGCTCCGGCTCAGGCTCGGCCTCCTTGCCGTTTTTCAGACGTTCAATGGTTTTTTCCAGCATCTCGCAATAAGCGGCAAAGCCTATACCGGTAATATGTCCGTGCTGCTGCGGGCCGAGCAGATTGCCGGCACCGCGGATTTCCAAATCACGCATAGCAATCTTAAAGCCTGCGCCCAGCTCCGTAAAATCACGGATAGCCTGCAGACGCTTTTCAGCAATTTCGCTGAGCGCCTTATTAGGCTGATACACAAAGTAAGCATAAGCAAGACGCGAGCTGCGTCCTACACGGCCACGCATCTGGTAGAGCTGCGAAAGGCCGAAGTTGTCGGCACCGTCGATAATAATCGTATTCGCCAAAGGTACGTCCAGACCGTTTTCCACAATCGTCGTACACAAAAGCACGTCGCAGCCGCCCTCATAGAAGGTAATCATGGCATCCTCTAATGCGTCCTCATTCATCTGCCCGTGGGCAATTTTGATGCTGATGCCCGGTACCAGACGGCGCAGCTTGGCAGCCAACGGCTCCAAAGCACTCACGCGGTTGCTGATATAGTAAATTCTGCCGCCGCGGCGCAGTTCACGCTCCAGCGCCTCCTTAATCATGCCGTCATTATATTCGCTGACATACGTTTCCACGGGCAGACGGTCTTCCGGCGGTGATTCAATAACGCTCATATCACGGCCGTTGACCAGCGCCATGTGCAGGGTACGCGGAATAGGCGTCGCTGACAGCGACAGAACGTCGATGCCAAGATGCCATTTTTTTATTTTTTCTTTTTGAGCAACACCGAAGCGCTGCTCCTCATCAATAATCAACAGTCCTAAGCTAGGGAAATTCACATCAGGCTGCAGCAGGCGGTGCGTACCGATAAGAATATCAACCTTACCATCGGCAACCTCCTGCAGAACAGTGCGTTGCTCCTTCGGCGTACAAAAACGGTTCAGCAAACGAACCTCTACACCGAAATTGCGCACGCGCTCCTTGAACGTAAGATAATGCTGCTGTGCCAGCACAGTTGTCGGCGCCAGCACCGCCACCTGCTTGCCATCAAGCACAGCCTTAAAGGCAGCACGCAGTGCCACCTCAGTCTTACCATAACCGACATCCCCGCACAGCAAACGCTCCATAGGCTGCGGCTTTTCCATATCAGCTTTGATTTCCGCAATCGCCTTCAGCTGGTCAGGCGTTTCCTCATAGGGAAACGCTGCTTCAAAGTCCTTTTGCAGCTGACAGTCCGGTGAAAAGGCATGCCCCGGCATAATCTGCCGCTGCGCATATAAACGCAGCAGCTCCTCCGCCAGCTCCGTAATCGCCTTAGCCGCCTTGGCCGTGGTACGTTTCCAGTCATTGCCGCCCATTTTCGACAAACGCGGCACACTGCCTTCGCTGCCGACATATTTATGCAGCATGCCGACCTGCTCTACCGGAACATAGAGCTTATCATCGCCGGCATAGGCCAAAAGCAGATAATCACGGTGAATGCCGTCAACCTCAACGTTTTCTACGCCTATATAACGGCCGATGCCATGCACCTTATGAACAACATAATCTCCGGCCTTGATATCCGAAAAATACTGCAGCTGTTGGCCCTGATTTTTAGTATGCAAGCGTTTGCGCTTCTGCATGCCGAAAATATCATTTTCCGTCAGCAGCAGCCATTCTTCATCCCAGAAGCGAAAGCCGTGATCCAAATCGCCGTAGGTTACATTGACGACTCCCGGCTCAAAGCTCTTTTGGGCAAAATGTCCCTTTAAGCCGTAGTTGCGCAGATTATCCGCAAAGCCACGGGCCTTAATGCTGCCGGAAAGCATAATCAGCGGCGTAATTCCCTCCGCCAGCCAGTTCTGCAAATCCTCCACCCGCAAATTAGTATTCTTATTATACGGCGCAACCGCGCGCACCGGTATATTCAGCGAAGGCAGCTGCTGCAGATAGCTGTGTCCCAACGCCGATACCAGCACAGCACCGTTAGCGGCCAGCTGCTCTATAAGCTCCTGTTTGTTGAAAAGCTCGGAAGCATGCTCCTTGTTTTCCTTGTCCAACTTTTCCAGCATACTGAAAACATGCACCGGCTCATCAACAACTACCATAGTATCCGCAGCGCAATATTCAAAGATATCGGCATCATAGCTGAAGCTTTCATCCACCTTCAGC
>OGOX01000364.1_pt1 | contig 35869 bp, 43 predicted proteins | sample 1552761 | NCBI WGS metagenome assembly OGOX01 (sample SAMEA2580212, study PRJEB22360) | human gut metagenome | biome: human gut; feature: human-associated habitat; material: faeces | place: Denmark | collected 2008/2010
TTATTGCTTGCTTTTTATTTTCCATTATAAATCTACTCCTTCTTCACAATATCACGCACGGATATTTTATTTTACATACCCATTTTAACCGAAAAAAAAAAAAAAAAAAAAGCCCTATATTCACACAAATGCGCAATTTAGGGCTTTTCCTCCACTGAAAAAGTAAATTATATGTGATAATATCACTGGTGAGAGGAATGATAAAAAAATATCGCAAGATACATAACTTAACTCAAGAAAAACTTGCAGAGCTTTTAGACATTTCTCCAAGACAATTACAAAAAATAGAAAGTGGTCACACAGAAACAAGTTTAAAAACATTAAAGAAATTAATTAAAATATTAGATATAAGTGATGAAGATATAGTGAATTACAAAAAAAAATAAATTACCAGTGATTGATAATTTATTTTTTTATATATTATTTCATATTATAAATAACTCTTGCTCCATCTGATGTTGCTGTTACTAATTGATATGTATCTTTTTTTATAACATCTCCAATAGCATAAACATCTTTTATTGGAGTTTCTAACTTTTCATTTACGATTATATAACCATTTTCATCTAATATTTCTTTAGGTAAAAATTCTGTTGCTGGTCTATAACCAATATAAATAAATACTCCTTTTACTTCTAAAGTTTCTTTATTATCTAAAGTAATACTTGTTAATTTATTATTTTCTTCATTCATAGATACAATATTGGCATTATATATTATTTCTATCTTGGGATTATCTTTTACTTCTTTAACAAGCATTTCTTCCCCTCTAAAGCCATCTCTTCTATTTATTAAATAAATATGACTTACTATATTTGCTAAATATAAAGCTTCTTGTAAAGCACTATTTCCTGTTCCTACTATAGCAATACTTTCATTTTTATAAAAGTTTGCATCACACATAGCACAAGTTGATAAACCTTTACCTAATAAATATTCTTCATTATCTAAACCTAAATACTTTGGTTTTCTTCCCATAGCAAATATTATTTTTTTAGTTTCATATGTATTATTTGAAGTTATTACTTTTTTTATTTCTTTTGTTAAATATACTTCTTTTACTTCTTCTAAAACATATGGAATATCTAATTCTTTTACTTGTTCTTCTAAAATATCTGCAAAATCTGGTCCAGATATATTTATTAATCCCGGATAATTACTTATTTTATCAATATTATTAAGTAGTCCCCCAGGTAAACCTTTATCTATAAGTAATACTTTTTTATTACTTCTTTTAGCATATATACCTGCAGTTATTCCACTTATACCCATTCCTATTATTATAATATCATACATATATATCCTCCTTTAGAATTTTACAACTTCATTTTCATCTTGGTCATATAAATCTTCATATCTTCCTTTTCTTCCTGTTATCATTATTATTATTAACCCAGTTAAAATCATTATTACAGAAACTATTTGAGCTATTTTAAATCCTCCGAGCATTAATGAGTCTGTGCGCATTGCTTCAATGATAAAACGCCCTAGACCATACCACATTAAGTATAATGCAAATGGTTGACCTACTTTAGTAATTTTTAATCTTCTAACTATAAGAAGAATTATAAAACCTACAAAACACCATAATGATTCATATAAGAATGTTGGGGTATAATATATTCCATCAATATTCATGCCATTAATGATAAATTCAGGAATATGTAGACTTTGTAAATGTGCTAGTGTTGTTGCTGGTCCATGGGCTTCACCATTAAAGAAGTTACCCCATCTTCCTATAGCTTGAGCAAGTATTAAGGCTGGAACAATAAAGTCAAACATTCTTATTGTTCGTACTTTATACTTTTTGCAATAAAGATAAATTACTAAAGCTCCGGCGATAATACCTCCATGTATTGCTAAGCCCCCTTCCCAGATTTTACAAGCATCCCAGAAATTATCATATAATTCTAGATTAAATAAAACATAATATACTCGAGCTCCGATGATACCAAAGATAATTGCCCAGAAAAGCATATTAAAAACAAAATCTGTTGAAAACTTATATCTTTTAGCTTCTTTTAAAATCATAGTAATTCCAATCATAGCTCCGATTATTATTAAAACGGAATACCATTCTAGTTTGAAATTACCAATTGTAAAAATATATCTATTCATAATTACTTCATCTCCTTTATTTATTATAACAATTTTTTTAATATTATTAAATACTATATAATTTATTATGTAAAAGTTATGTAAATAAATACTGTATTTACATAACTTTTACATAGATTTATTTTATTTAAAAAGCCTCCAAACGGAGGCGCACTTTAAAAAGTGAAATACCACATAAATGTGCACTAATTAAATATAATTTAATTGTACAGACAATTAATATCTTTTGTCAATTTATTTCAATATTTTTTATTAATAAAAAAAACTACCTCTTAACAGAGGTATAGTATCTCAAAACCACAAATTTTGCAAGCATTATTTAATTTGTGGGTAACACTTACATTTTAATTATACCCAATAATTGTAAAAAAAATTTTAGCCCAAAATAATCATATATATTTTTTTAAGACTTTATATAATTCAAGCATTTTTCTTCAAGTAAATTGAAGTTACAACACCTTTCCTTTATTCTTTGAGGTAAATGACCATTGTCATATTGATTTCTAAAAAACTTTACTTTCTTAAATAATTTATTTTTATTATTGTTTATGTAAATTGCTTGGTTTTCTACCAATATTTTATATTTGCTTTTATTTTTTAATGTTGGTAACACTTCTGTTATACATTCAATTGGTGTTGGTATCATATTGTTTATATTAACTATCCCTAAATTTCCATTATCAATTTTAAAAATATCCATTGCCTTATCACTCATTTTTAAATGTTTGGGTTTTGGTGATGACAATGGTGCAAAATAATTAAATCCATTAAATGTGTAAACTATTCCAATATATGGTCTAGTTTGATTTTTATTATATGCTACCTTAGTATCAAACTTTCTTAAATAATTAATATAATTTTCATCAAGATAATAAATTTTTAATACTTTAGTCATTCAAACCTCCTATAATAAAAGCTAGGAAGTTAACCTAGCTACTTTTTTAACTCCCTACTGTGGCAAGGGTATTCCGACTTTTTTAACTCCCTACTGTGGCAAGGGTATTCCGACTTTTTTAACTCCCTACTGTGGCAAGGGTATTCCAACTTTTTAATGAAACAAATTGTTTCTTTTATATTATATGAAATTGCTTTCATTTAATACAATATTAATATACAATATTCTTGCGCCTTTGTCAAGCTATTTTAATATTTTTGCTAAAAACTCTCCAGTATAAGAGCCTTTTGTTTTAGCAACTTCTTCTGGTGTTCCTGTTGCAACTATTTCTCCACCATATTTACCACCGTCTGGACCTAAATCTATGATATAATCTGCTACTTTAATAACATCTAAGTTATGTTCAATAACAATAACTGTATCCCCATTATCAACAATTCTGTTTAATATTACTAAAAGTTTTTTTATATCATCTGAATGAAGCCCTGTTGTTGGCTCATCTAGAATAAATACTGATTTTCCCGTTGCTTTTTTTTGAAGTTCTTTAGCAAGTTTTACACGACCTGCTTCCCCTCCAGATAATGTTGGTGCTGGTTGACCTAACTTAATATATGAAAGTCCAACATCCATCATTACTTTTAATTTATTATAAATTTTTGGAACATTTTCAAAGAATTCTATGGCTTCACTGACACGCATGTCTAAAACTTCACTGATATTTTTACCTTTATATTTTATTTCTAATGTTTCTCTATTATATCTTTTTCCTTTACAAACATCACATGGAACATATACATCTGCTAGAAAATGCATTTCAATTTTTTTAACTCCATCTCCCCAACAGTTTTCACATCTTCCACCTTTAACATTAAATGAAAAACGACCTTTGTCATATCCACGCATTTTAGCTTCTTTAGTTTGAGCAAAAAGGTCTCTGATATCATCAAATACTCCGACATATGTTGCAGGATTACTCCTTGGAGTTCTACCTATGGCATCTTGAGTTATTTGAATAACTTTATCAATATTTTCTAAACCTTTAATTTCTTTACATTCTCCAGGTACAACTTTACTTTTGTAAATTTCTGATGCCAGTCTTTTATATAAAACTTCGTTAATAAGTGATGATTTACCTGAACCTGATACCCCAGTTACAACAACTAATTTATTAAGAGGTATATCAACATTTACATTTTTCAAGTTATTTTCTTTGGCACCTTTGATAGTTATTTTTTTGCCATTACCTTTTCTTCTTTTTTCTGGTATTTCTATTTTTAGTTCTCCACTTAGGTATTTTCCTGTTAAACTATTTGGATTTTTCATAACCTCTTCTGGTGTTCCTGCAGCCATTATTTGTCCACCATATTCACCTGCTCCAGGTCCAACATCAATTAAATAATCTGATGCAAGCATAGTATCGGTATCATGTTCTACTACAATTAGTGAATTACCTAAATCACGCATTTCTTTTAAAGAATTAATTAAACGTTCATTATCTTTTTGATGTAATCCAATACTAGGTTCATCAAGGACATAAAGAACTCCGGATAATTTAGAACCAATTTGAGTGGCAAGTCTTATTCTTTGAGCTTCTCCTCCAGATAATGTTCCAGCACTTCTGGTTAAAGTTAAGTAAGATAAACCAACATTATTTAAGAACTCTAATCTTGATATAATTTCTTTTAAGATAAGATTACTTATTTCTTTTTCTTCATTATTAAGTTTTAATTTTTTAACAAAATCAAGTAAGTCACTGATAGACATATCACACATATCAAAGATATTTTTATTATTGATGTAAATTGATAATACTGATTTTTGTAATCTTTTTCCTTTACAAACGGGACATTCAGTTTCAATCATATAACCTTGTAACCATTCTCTAATCCATCCACTTTTAGTTTCAACATATCTTCTTTCTAATGATGGAATAACACCTTCATATGTTCCTTTGGTATTTCTAGTATTGCCATTTTTAGAAACATAGTTAAATTCTAATAATTCATTTGTACCATATAAAATGTAATTTAATTTTTCTTCTGGAATGTTTTTTATTGGTTCGTACATATTTATATCGTAGTACTTACATACTGTTTCTATTTGGGTAAAATAGGTAGTAGAATCCATACTTAAAGCAGAGATTGCTCCTTCTACAATTGATTTGTTAGGGTCTGGAATTAATAAATCTTTACTTATATGAAGTTTTGTTCCTAGCCCTTTACATTCTTCACATGCTCCATATGGGGCATTAAATGAAAATAGCCTTGGTTCTAGTTCTGGTATGGAATAATTACATATTTCACAAGCATATTTTTCACTCATGAATATTTCTTCATCATCTACTAAAACAACTACTTTTCCATCAGCTTTTTTTGTACTTGTTTCGATAGCTTCAAAAATTCTTCCGTATTCTTCATCATCAACTGTTATTTTATCTATTATTATATCTATATTATCTTTAATATTTTTTTCTAAAGTAATTTCTTCATTTAAACTCATGTTTTTACCATTTACACGAACACGAGTAAATCCTTCTTTACGAAGTTCATCAAATAATTCTTTATGGGTTCCCTTTTCTCCGTGAACTACTGGAGCTAATATTGTAACTGTTTTTCCTGCATATTCCATAACTTTATTAGTCATTTCTTCAATACTTTGACTTTTTATAGGTTTATGGTGTGTTGGACAATAAGGAATACCAATTCTCGCAAATAAAAGACGTAGATAGTCGTAGATTTCTGTTATTGTACCAACTGTTGAACGAGGATTTTTGTTTGTAGACTTTTGGTCAATTGATATTGATGGTGATAATCCTTCGATAGAATCTACATCTGGTTTATCATTAACTCCGATAAATTGACGAGCATAAGCAGATAAACTTTCCACATATCTTCTTTGTCCTTCCGCATAAATTGTATCAAATGCTAAGCTACTTTTTCCTGAACCTGATACTCCGGTCATAACTACTAATTTATTTTTAGGTATTTCAATATTAACATTTTTTAAGTTATTTTCTCTGGCACCTTTAATTATTATTTTATCGTTATTCATACTTTGCACCTCTCTTTTGTATTGTAACACAAATTGCAAATTTAATGCACAAATAATATATCACAAACAAATATTTGTGTCAAGGGCTTTTAGAGAGGAATTTTATTATTGATTTAACATATAGTTACTTAAGGGAAAAAATTTGACAAAAGCTACATTTTGTGGTAAGATAATGGCACTTAGTGGAGGGGGTACTTTTATGTACGAAGAAGGAAAAAAACGTTTAAATATCAACTGGGGTTCACTCATTATTAAGTTGTTAATATTAGCTTTAGTTATTTTTCTAGCTTGTTTTATATTTTCAAAAATAACTAATCATAAGAAAAATAATACTAATAATACGGTTGCTAATAACAATAATAATACAACTACTAATACAACTAATGACTTTACAACAAATATTACAACTATGAAAAATGTGGCATTTGAATATTTTACTAAATCTAAATTACCTGAAAAAGTTGGTAGTACAGAAAAACTTACTCTTGGTGAAATGCTTGATAAGAAATTATTAATTGATTTTACTGATAATGGTAAGGCTTGTAGCTTAGATAATAGTTATATTCAAGCAACTAGAACTCTTGAAGATAATTATGCTTTAAAAGTTAATCTAGAATGTGGTAAAAAATCAGATTATATTTTAGCTAATATTGAAAAAGAAAAAATTTGTGTTAATAACTCATGTAATAATAACACAAGTAATACTGTAGATAATAATAAAAATAATAGTTCAAGTAATAATAATTCAAATAGTAACTCAAATAATAATAGTAATTCTAATAAGAATAATAATTCTAGTAGTAATAATTCTGATAAGAAAACAACCACTACTACAACTACAACAACAGTTACTGTAAAAATTAAATGTATAAATGGATGTTGTAATTGTTGTACTACTTGTGATAACAACAATAATAATACAACTAAGAAAGTAAGATATTATGAATATGTTAAATGGTCTAATTGGTCAGAAGGATATTCAAGTGATGCTAAAGCAGAAAATAAAAAAGAAGATGCTACAACATATAATTATTGTAAACAATATGAAAAAGAATATTATACTAGTGGATTTAAAACAAGTGTAAATAATTTAAATTCATTTACTTATGATTTTTATTTAAATCTACCTAGTGACGTTAAAACAGTTTCAGTTATTAATTCTTCATATTTTGGTGATTCAACTAGTGATTATAAAGCATTTATAAATAATAGAAATAATAATTTAATGGGAAGTAATGCTGGTTCACAATATATTGATATTAATAATGCTAGTGAACTTAGATATCACTCTTTAAGTAGAAATAATTTTACTTATAGTTTGGGTGATGCAAAACAAGACAGTGGTCAAAGAGATTGGATGGTTCCAGTAACAATTAATTACTATAATGCAAATGGTGTTAAAGCTTATACAAGTACTAAGTTTGGTAATATGTACTTTACTCCAGTTAAATTTAGTATTAAATATACTAAAGAAAGTGGATGTCAAAGAGATTTAGAAAGCAATAGTAATAAATATAAAGGTTATGCTAAATTAGATGCTAATACAACTTCTAAATGGATGCATAGAACTTTAGAATATAAATGGAGTAAAGAAAGTAGTTTAGAAGGTTTTACTAAAACTGGAAATTACGAAGATAGAAATGCTTAAGGATTTGAAATAATCCTTTTTTTAATGCATTAAAAAAAGCTATTTGCATAGCTTTTATAAGTCCTTACCTATTATTGTGGACATTTATTTGAATTCGTAGGATTTGAAATACAGTTTGCACATATATCAAATTGGTCTTTAACTTCTCCGAATGAACCTACCATTTTAAATAAAATACTTACAATAGTTGGTACGAAGAAGATACAAATACCAGCGATAACGCGGTTTAGTAATGATTTCGCAGCCTTTGATACAGCTTTATCATCACTTGATATAACTGCTTTTCCTAAGTCAATCATTCCAAATACTATTAATAAAACTGGAATAACAATTTTAAATACTAGTAAAAACATTCCTAATGTATACCAAATACTTGCTGAATCTGAACAAAAAGTCATAAACAACACTCCTCCCTTTGTATATCACTATTTTACCTTAAAATAAGGCTAAAGTCAATTATTTCTTGAATATTTCTCCTTTATATGATGTATCACATCCATTATAAGGATTTGTTAAACATGTTACACAGTTAGTATAATCTTTTTTCATCTCTTCATTAAAACCACTTATCATGTTAAATATAATATTTATAATAATAGGAACAAAGAAAATACATACCCCAATTATTATTCTTGTTAATAATGATTTACTAGCTTTTGATACTGCTTTATCATCATTTGATATAACAGCTTTACCAAAATCTATTGTACCTAAAACTATTATTATTATTGGTACTAATATTTTTAAAATAAATATTAATTTCCCAACCATTTGCCACACTGTGGCAGTTTTATAACAAAATTCCATAACCTAAACCTCCTTATTTAAAAATACTAAATATTCCATTTGATGAATTTTCTTCTACTCTACTAAATCCTAGGTTTGTTAAGAAAATATTTATTATTTTTTGGTCATCTAATTTATCATCTAAACATGGCATATTGAAAAATACTTTACTTCCACTTTCTTTTTCAAAGTCCATAACATCTTTTTCACTTAGAACACTTCTATTTAAAACTATCTTTTTATCACTTAGTTTTTCAAATATAGCATTATCTTGACGAATTAACTTATTTAATTTAATAAGTCCTGGTTCAATTAAATATACTATATCATGACAATATTCTAAAACATTTCCTTCATTTAAATCTACAAGTATTACATCATAATCACTATTTTGACTTAAAAAATCATTAAAACCTAAACTAGATATGCTTTCTAATGATTCATCATTAAAATATACAAAATCATTTTTATCTATTTCAACAGCTTTTACTTTATAACTTTTTTCTAAATGTAGTTTAAGTAAATAAATTAATGTTGTTGCTCCGGCATGTTCTGTAACATTTTTAAAACCAATTATCTTTTGTCCTATTTTACCTCTGGTGTTATCAATAGCTTTTTCATTTAAGACTGGTTTCTTAAATCCACTGATATTATGGTAATTAGCAACATCTTTATATTGATTTGGATTATCTATTAAATACTTAATTGTGTTTACATCATTCGTAAAGTTATATATACCCATTGATATTAATTGTGATATATAAACCGGTGAGTTTACTACTTCAGAATCATCTAATAATAAAATTACTTTAGACATATCAAAATTAACTGATAAATTTTGCATGATGTTTATATCTTCATAACCTTTTATAGCCGTTATATCTAAAATCATTTTATTATAGTAAAATGTTGAGAATTGAGCAATTAAATCATCAACAGAAAATTCTCCATTTATACTTTTTATTACATCAATATTTAAACTTGCTAATAATGATTGATATTTATTTGATACTATTACATTCATTTTTACACTCCTTATCTTCCTATTCTTTCAGAAGAACCCACAAAAGCTTTGGTTGTTCCAGCAATTCTATATATTGCTATATTACCTATTACAGGTAAATTAAATTTATAAAATACTTCTATATCATAATAAATTTGATTTTTATTGTTAGTATTTTCTTTAAAACAATAATAATATTGTTCACTACTTTTTGATTCTTCAACATTACCTTCTAAATCTATGGCTCCGAACCATCCATCTTGGCATTTACCTGTTGTTTTATAACCTTTTTCATACATGTATCCATTTATTATATCAAGAGATTCATAAGTTACTCCTTCATATTTTTCAATGATACTTAATGTTCTATTTTTTATAGCATAAGCTTTATTATAATTTAGTACTAAAGTTAGAAAGCAAGCAAATATAAGCATAAAAAAGATAATCATTTGAAATGTCCATGTTGATTCACTTACTGCCTTCATTTAATCCTCCTTATTGATAAATTATTTTTGTTTCAGCTTTTGATTCAAAATTATATACTTGTTTTACAATTGGTATATCTAATTGAAAAAATACTACTATTTGATAATATTTTCCGGTTTTAAAATCGCCAACTGCGACAGTATCTCCTAGTATGTCTTGTAAGTAATTATCTAACCCACTTGTGGCATTTACTTCTCTTATACATATTGATGCATCTTGACCTGTTGATACTTGAGCTCCACTTCTATCAAAACCAACAAAGTCTTCATCACATTTTCCAGTTGTTCTATATGAAGTACCTTCTATTAGAGTAACTATTTCTTCATTTAAAGAACCTGCATCTATATAATTACCACCACTTGCTTCGATGATATTTACAATTTGGTCCTTTATCCCAAACGCATTGGAATTATTAATTGTTAAAGCCATAATAGCTGTAAATAAAAGGATAAACAATATGACAATTTGAAATATTGTTGTTACACTCATTGATTCTTTCATATATTCACCTAACCTTTAAATGGACAATAAAATATATCGTCATCACTACCTGATTTTAGTTTTTCTTTTGTCATTGCACAGACACATTTATTAGCATAGTCATCAGAACTTATGCTTTCACGTGCTTCTTTTGTACAGTCACAGATTGCTTTGTTGCATTGCGAATTCTTTTCAAAGTTGCCATGTATCATTGGCCATAAAACGCCGAAAAAAAAGGCTGACAAGATACCGATCGATATTGCAACTATGACCGTTAAGTTTAATTCTCCTGTAGCCTCTTTCATTATTTCACCTCTTGTATGTTAGTTTGTTTCGTCGCCAAATTCAATTGTTGTACCATCAGCACAGAAACATGTTTTATTATTAACATCTACTCCACTACGGCCTTGAGTTGAATCTAGTTCTCCTCCCGGGCAAAGATTTTGACATGTATTTCTTGATAGTCCAGCTTGAATACCAGGCCAAATAAAGAAATAGAAAAACGCACCCACCGCAGCAATTGCAACTACAGTAACTACAGTCATATTTAATTCTCCAGTTGCTTCTTTCATATTTTTATCCTCCTTTTTAATATATTTTTATTATATCTTAATTTCGTTAAAATATCAATTATTATTACGATTTTTTGTAAATTAAATGTCTATTTTTTTGTTATGTTGGCATAAGTTGGATAACTGCTAGAATTAGTAAGACCATTAATCCTACTCCAGTTGTTATTAACATACTCATGGTTTTTCCTTCCATCTTTTCTAGACGATTTTTATATCTTGTTTCACGAGCTTTTTGTTGTAAAGAAGATATTGACCTAGAAAATGTTAGGATTTGTTCTTGTTTTCTTTCTTGACGACCTAGACTTAATCTGTATAAAAGTCTCATCATACGCATTGAATCCCTTACTGGGTATTTTCTAGCAAATGCCATATATGGTTCAATAGAATCATCCCCAGCATTAATAGAATCTATCATTTCTTGTAAACCATCCTTAAATATTTCGGGAGCTTCTGCCATTGATTTACCTATTGCTACTGGTACAGTATAATGTTGAATTAGAATTTCTAAGTTCTTTAAATAATGTGGTAACATAGAATCTATCTGTGCCATATGTCTTTGATAATATTTTTTGATATCATTATAAGATGATTTAAAAACAAATATACCAAGGACAAATATTAATAAAACTTTAACAGCATTTAAATCTTTAATCATTATAGCGAATGCTATTGCCATTGTTATTAAAGCATTCTTTATTCTTTTATTAAATAAGATATCAGGGTTAACATTAGTACCATACTTTGCTCGAACTAAAAAGTCCCAGTCCTTTTCTTTTATCTTTAAGAATAAAAGTTGATTATCACTGATTAGTTGGTTCATGCTTATTTGACCAGTTATAGTCATAATACCAAATACTATAACTGCCACTATTATAACTTCTATTTGCATTATTCTCCCCCCACATCTTCATTATAGTACTTTTCTCCACTTAACATAAAGAAAGCATTTATAATAACTATTGCATGTAAGATTATTTGAACATACCAAATATCTAATAATTGAATGTAATTTTCTTCACCAAGCATAAATCTTAGAACTATTACTAATAAATAAAGGATTAAACCAAATCTTAAGAATCTTCCATGGAAATTATTTCTATCCATTTGGTCACGATATACTCCTTCAACTAAAGCATCGATATCTAGTGACATATTTTCTAAAGCTTGACCTGAGTCTCTTGCACCTTCTTTAGTAATTTGTAAGAATAATTGATGCATGTTTTTAACCATATAAAATGGATATTTATTATTAAAATATTGTATAGATTCATCAATTGTACCATTTTGATATGACATATCTATCATTTTTTTAACATCACCTAGGACTGGTTCTTCAAGTATTCCAGAGTCTCTAACTCCTTCTAGGGCTTTAACAAAACTTTGGGTTGTATTAAATTCCATTATAACATTGGTTGTGTATGTTTGAATTTGTTCAAATATATATTCACTATATACTCTTTGAAGTCTTAGATATGCAAGATATGGAACTGTTGCTATAGCAATTACTGCATAAATAATGGCAGTAATAATACTATAAAAGTAAAAGTAACCAACTATAGCTGCAATACCACCGAGTATAATTACTTGTGTTAAATATTGTCTTGGAGAATATTCTTGTCCTAATTCTATAGCTTTTTCCCTAACCATTTTAAAAGAATATGGAGCATATTTATCATATACATCTGCAGCTTTATTTGTTACATATTTATATATATTTTCACCAGGATTTCGACGAGCTATTAAAACTATCACAGCAATTGCTAAAATAATAAATAACTCTGGTAAATAACCTGTTAGATTAACTGAAAACATATTAATTGCTCCTTTCTTTTATAAACTTTCAATTGTTTCATTTTGATTATCATTTTTCTTAACAAAATAATCTTCTTTTAATGTTACCCCTTGAACACCTAAGTAATCTATTAAATATTTACTTGGATTATTAAAACTAAATTTTCCATCTAAGCTTTTCTTAAAAATAATATTAGCTTTTGCTTCATTATTTTCATCAACATAAAATTCTACAACTTCAATTATTTCACGTTGAAATCTTCCTAGTTCTTTACTCATATAACCTTTAACATGAACACCAATTTGAACATAACGATGAATTGATTTTAAGAATTGGTCAATGTCTTGGCTATTTTCAAGCAAACTGTACATACGCATTGGTATGTTTAAGGCTCTATCAGAGTGAATTGTTGATATAATGTTGTGACCAGATGATATTGAGTTACGAACTGCTGTAACGGCTTCTGCACTACGAACTTCGGATAGTAAAATCCATCTTGGATTTTGTCTCATACAAGTTACTAGTACATCAGAATATGATGCAATATTATTAGTTTTCATAGCTACAATATCTCTGTGAGGAAATATCTTATCTAAGTGAAGTTCCAAAGTATCTTCGATAGTTATTATCTTTTCATTTTCTTTAGTATGAGATGCTAAATACTTAACAAGTTCTGTTTTACCTGAACCAGTTTCTCCACTTACAATGATGTTACAATGTCCTTCAACACAAGTCATTAAAAAGTCATGTAAATCTTCTGTTACATATTTTTCATTAATAAGCTTTTCTTTGTTCAGACGGATTTTGGCAGGCGTCTTTCTTATTACACAACAAATACCATTTGTTGCAATTGATTCATGAACAAAGTTTAAACGTAATTCTGCAGATTCAGCATCCAAAAATGGATGAGCCATATTAAATGTTTTACCCATGACATTTGAACATTGAAAAGCAAGCTTTTCCATTAAAGCATTATTTATTTCTGGTCGCTCAACCCTATAAACACCTTTATCAAGAGTTTTTAGCCAAACTTGACCACCATTTGAATATGATACATCGGTAATATTATCTTCTTCTAAAAACTCTTTTAAAGGTCCAAAATCTATTTGTGAAAATATAGCATCATTCACAATTATCACCTCTTTTTATTCATTATTTTCTGTATTATCAGGATTTGTTATAATAGATTTACTATCTATTAAAGTTTGTAATTCTTTATTACTTATTTCAGTTGTTGCATCTTTATCAGCATTATTTTTATTTATTGGTACTGGATATAAACTCATTCCAGATAAGAAACCAACTTTACTTAAATATACAAATATATCATTTGGTACTGCAAAAGCTAGTACTGCTGGTGTTCTTCCAGAATTTACATCAAAAACATTTTGTCCTTTTGAATCTTTAACACTTAATACTTCAATATTAGTAATAAATGGTTCATACACATAATTATTTTCAACTTTTGTTAATAACCATAAATCAATTTTATCTCCCGGATAAATTGAATTTGCATATGTTGTTGTATTATCAACACTTAACCAATATATTTTATAATTTTCAGGTATTATTTCTAAATCTCTATCTATTAGTTCATCCTTTTTTACTACTTGAGATGTATAAAACATTGAACCTTTTGTAACAGATGTATTATTATTTACATAATAGTTAATTAATTGACTAGAACTTGTTATGATACTTGCTTTTTTTAAAACATCTCTATTTATATCTACATATTCTATATCATCTTTTGTAATAATCGAACCAGCTGGTATATCTTTTAGTGCAACAGGTACTTTGGTTGGTTTTACAGCTTTATCTAAAGTAATACTATATGCAAACCAAAGGGCTATAACTCCTGCAAGTACGCCTAAAATCGTAACAGTGTTACGATTTAAAAGCAATTTTTTTATTTTTTCCATTACATTCATGTTTATGCACCCATCCTTTGTACTTGACTATCTATTAAATCAATTAATTCTTGTGAAGAATATTCAGTTGAACCAATATCTGGATTAACTAAATTATTCTTAGGTACAGGGATAATATTCATGCCTGGTATATTTTCAGCAAGTTTTAAATAACGATACATATCAGTTTTTACTGCAAATAATAACCATGCTGGTTGTCTTCCACTCGTAACATCAAATACGTTTTGTCCAGATTTATCTCTAACTGCTAAAACTTCAATGTTAGAAATAAATTCTCCGAAAACTAACATACCATCTTGAGTGGTTTTTAACCATAAATCTATTCTATCTCCCGGATAAATTGAATTAGCATAGGTAGTTGTTTCATTTACCTTTAATTGATAAATTGTATACCCTTCAGGTATTTCGTCAAATATCGCATTTGGTAATTCTTTCTTTTCAACTACTTGGGATGTATAAAACATACCACCTTTAGGAATACTTGTACCAGTTGCAACATATTTACCAATTAAATTATTTGTTGTTTGATAAACATCAGCTTTTTTAAAGAATTTTTTTCTAACTTTAACATATTCTATGTCATCCTTAGTTATTTCTTCTGTTGCAAGTATTTCTCTTTTGGCAACTGGTACTCTGGTTGGATTTACTTCTTTATTAACTCTATATATATAGAACCCTACTAAAACTCCTAACCCTAGTACTACTCCTAAGATGGTTACAGTTGTTTTATTAGTAAAAAACTTTGTAAAAGTATTTTTAATTCCACCCATTTTTATTCCTCCTTTAACTATTCATCGATTACATTTCCTTCTAGAACTGAATCTATTCTTTCAACCATATCTATAGTTGTTGCATCTCCTAATACTGTAAATGTATTTGATTTACTTTTAATTTCTACACTAGCTTTTGGTGGAGCTTCGTATACTCCATAAAAACTAACTGTATATGTTGTATTTAGTGACGCTGTTTCAGCAAATCTACGAAAGAAACTTTCAAAAAACTTTTCTTTATTAATTTTTATTTCCCCATATTTACGATAATATGAGTAATCTACGGCATCAATCATTGATGCTTCTGTTATTTCTTTTACTAGGAAATAATCTTGTGTACTAGAAGTTGTTAAATTTTGCACCAGCATCATTATAACAACTATCACTGTACCAAGAAGTATTAACCAATATGCCCAGAAAGCATTCTTCATTTAGTCACCCCTATTTCCAAGATGGTCCACCTAGAACAGATTCATTATATACATATCCGCTCCATAATGTCCAATATCCACTAGATTCTGTTTCATTCTTTCTCTTTGTTTCATTATTTTCAACACGATTTGTTGCTGTTATGGCATCCCCATATTTATCTACTAATTCATCGATTAAATCACTGTAACAGTAAATATTTTTATAAGTTTGTCCATCAATTGTTGCATCATAACATGTTAATGAATCATTAATATATCCACCATCATTTGTGTGGTTTTTATTATATTCTTTTATTGTATTTATTACTTCAGGTGTCATCTTTATACTAAATGCTAATTCAGAATCATTACCAGTTTTATCATAAACCATTTCGTTAACTTCTTCAATTTCAGAAATTGTTTTTTCAGCCTTTTTAGTTAACAATTGTAAGTTTGCTAAATTACTTGTTGTAATCCAGTTATATCCATATGATCTATTAGCTGAATGGAAGTTTGTTGTTGAAATAGTTCTATGAATAATGTTAAGTTCATCAAGATTGATGATACATGCTGGACATTTGTTGTCACAAGATGGTCCTGTACAAGGTGTCCATTCACATCCATCTCCAACACATTCGAATGTACAATTTGGACAATCTTTTGGTCGGCATGGAGATTTATAGTAACATTTATAATTTCCATCAAAACTATTTACTTTAACTACAGCAGCAACACTATTTTCTTCTCTATCACCATTGTAGTCTATTAAACGTCCAACACCATTTTTTTCATCATAGAATTCCCCAAGGTCTTCTATCATTAATCTTACTACACCACCACCAACAGTACTTGTTGAAACTGGTAAGCTATTAAGTAATGCTTCAAGTTGAACTTTATTTCCAGTATATCCACTATTAACAGTTACTTTACCATTTGCAGCGATTTGATAGAATGCAGTTGGTGTAACATAATCTTGTTTCTTTTCAACTTCTTTCTTAACAAATGTTGCTTGAGAAATATTTTGTGTATCTCTACTACATCCACTACTTGAACATACTGTGAATGTCTTAGATGCAAACGCACTACTATAACTTGATTTATAATTGTAACTATTTGCTGATGTATTTTCAGCATCACCAGATAATGTTATTGGTTTACCAACACAATCATAAGCTTCATTAGCTTGGCCAGTACAAATTGTAATTGTTGTTTTTACTTCTTCATTTCCATCTTTTTCAAGATATTGTAAATCTTTATATTCATCTTTGGAAATTAAATCATAATATGGTGTATAGTTTTCATTATCTTTACCATGGTTTTCATCATAGTAATATCTTAATTTTTGTTCAAATAAGAAAGTATTAATCCATCCAGTTGTACATGCATTATATTCACGCATTGCTTTTTCATAAGCAGATTTTCCTTCAGAAATTAATTTTTCTCCATGAGCCTTATCAGCAGCTATAGCAGATGCTATACTTGCAGTTGTTGCTCCATCTTGACATGAGCCTCCATCACAAGATGTTACACAATTCTTACCATCTTTGTCACAAGTTGTTGAACGACTTGAACTACATGAAGGTGCAGAACCATATCTGAAACTTCCAGTACTATTTGCAGTTCCAACATATCCATCTGCAGTTGCATTTAAAGCTCTAATGCCTGTGTAAGTTCCAACTTTAATGTAACCAACTCCAGTACAACCTGTACAACTTGAACATGTATCTTCTGTAGCACTTGTTGCTGATGCTGCCTCAGCTTTTAACACTAAATCGTATCCTTCAATCATTTTTATTTGAGCAGCTACGATATCTTTTATAAATTGTGATTTATTTATACTTTTATCAGCTGTATTACCACCTGTATAACATGTTTTCGTTCCTTCAATATGACTTGTTAATTTGAAATATCCACCACAGTTTACAGCTTGAACGATTGGATTTAATTTAAATTTTGCATAATCTTCTTTACAGAATACATTACAATAACTATTTGACACTCCTCCAGCTGATGCTGTAAATTGATATGTATTACCAGCATCATCTTGATTGTCAATTATACATGTTTTTACTTTTTCAGGAGCTTTAATTGTCGCTACAGCATCGTCTTCATTTGTGCTACAAATCGGAGCTTCTAATTCAGTATCACAAGCATTATTGCATTTTATTTTACCAGATATTTCTCCAGTTAGGCCATCCTTATTTCTTTGCATTACATAGAAATTTTGGGCATTTGTTTGACCTACTGGGATTAAATGAGCACCAACATATTCTAGATTTGGGTCATTGTAATCATATGTAACTTTATAATCAGTTGTTTTACAATTTTCACCTTGTTTTGCAACGTCAAATGTAATTGTTATTTTTCCAGTTGAACCAGATAAATAATTTTTATTAGCATTTACAGTTTCACCATTTACTTTTAAATTACTACAACTAGCACAATTTAATTTAAAGTTTTTAATAACTCCTTTAGAAGCATCAAAGTTTTCATAAGAAAGATCAATTCTGACACTTGTTTCCCCTTGATTTGTTTTAGTTGTAATTGTTGGTGTTGTACTTGCACCACTTGATACTTCATTAGCTTTAGAAACACCTATATCAAATAATCTCTTAGCAACATCCATTACTTCTTTAGCAGTAGTATTGCTTTCATCATAAGCAAATTTGTATTGATTATTAAACCATGAAGGATTATATTTAACTAAATCACTAAAACTATTTGAATAACTTGATGAAGCTAACCATTCTCTACCAATATTTACATGAGCTGATGCTATAGCAATTAACTCATTATTACTAGCAGTACCTTTTCCTTGTCCACCAATACCCATTGAAAATGCTCTGATAGCAATACTTGTTGCTACATAAAAGTTTTGGTCAGATAAACCTGTACTAATTTTTGGTGTTCCATCAAACTCACTATATCCATGTTTCATGATTTCTAAAACACCTAAACCAATAGCATTATTAGTTTTATCTTTTGATGCACCTAAAATATAATCTATTTTATAGGTTGTATCTGATTGTAAATGTGGGTCAATACAGTATCCTAATATTTGATTATTAGTTCCTATTTTAGTAATTTCATAAGGAATTACTGTTAAACCTCTATTAATTGGATTAGGAATTGTTAATCCATTAATTATTATTTTGTTATTTCCATTTCTATCTTGATAATTTGTAAATCCACGTTTCCAATCTTTTGTGTATTTATCCCCTACTACAAAAGATTCAGCATTAACACTTGATATACCAAATGTTAATACTAATAAAATTAACATTAATAAATTTCTTAAATTTTTCTTTTTCATATTATACTTCTCCTACGTTTTTTTATTATTACTATTGTTGCACCACCGGCAACTACAACCAATGTTATTCCCCCAATAATAAATGGAACTTTATGTTTAGAAATAAAATTCCCAACAACTTCATACCATTTACTATCTTCCTTATTATCCTTTTTATCTTCTTCTTTTTTATCTAGTTGTTCACGAATTCTTGTAAAGAATGTATCATATCCAACTGACTCATATGTAACATATCTTTGACATAAGTAATAGTCTGGTAATTCTTTACATATATCATATGTTGAATAATCATTATATCTTGGAAGTGAAACATATAATGTTTTTAATGCACTTCCTTCACAACCTGTTTCGTTTGATGCATACACTTTAATTGTATAAGTTATCAAACTATCAAGTTCTGTTCTTGTAAATGATATATTACCATTATTAGCATCATCATATCCATATGTTACTGATTCTCCATTTAAATCATTTGTTACTACGACATACATATTTTTAGTAATATTTAATATATGTACTTCAATATAATCTGTTTTAGCAACATATTCTTCGTTCTCCAAGCCATCTGGAGGAGAATATTCACCACGATCTAGAACCCTTTCTTTTATTTCATAGTTGGCTTTGACATTAGCTACTTCATTATTGAGTTTTGCTTTTTCCTCATAACCACAAGTTGCAGCCTTTGATGTGGGTACTAAAACTAAAAATGTAAATGTAATTAATAGTGCTTTTTTTAATCTATCCATTTTGCCACCTACCTATTAATATTTTAACATAAATAGATAAAATTTACAATTGTAAATTGCGAATATATCATAAATATGATATTATTTATTTATACAAGGTGGTTGGTAAAATTGAAAAAGTTTTTAATTATATTTATTTTATTAATTGGAATTGTTTTATTAGATGGATTTTTTATCAATTCTAAAGGTTTTAAAGTTGTAGAAGAAAGCATTGAGGTTGCTTCTTTAGAAAATAGTTTTGATGGTTTTAAAATCATGCAAATATCTGATTTTTTAATAAAAAATAAAAATGATTTAGATAATATAAAAAATATTGTTAAATCTATTAATGAAAGAAAACCTGATATTGTTGTTTTTACTGGTGACTTAATAAATTCTAACAACAATTTAAGTGATACAGATACAAATAATTTAACAAATATTTTAAAAGATATTGATTGTACTTTATATAAATATGCTATTTATGGTGATAATGATTTAAAAAATATTGATGTTTTTAATAAAGTAATGACTAATTCTAATTTTATTATAATAGATAATGAATCTAAATATTTATTTTATAAAGATATTAAACCTGTAAAAATTACTGGTTTAAAAGATAATAGTGATATATCTAAAGCTTTATATTTAAGTGATGAATTAGATGCAACATTAAATTTAGTTTTAACTCATAATCCCGATGATATTGATTTACTTAGTAGTGATGAAGAATACGTTGTTTTAGCTGGAGGGTCCCTAAAAGGACAAGTAAGAATACCTTTTTTTGGAGGTATTATAAAGAAAGATGGTTATAAAAAATATACTGAAAGTTATTATAATATTGGAAATATAAAACTTTATAATTCCGGTGGTATTGGTACTAATAATGTTAACTTTAGATTATTTAATAAGCCTGAAATAAATTTGTATAGATTAGAAAAAAAATAACCATTCGGTTATTTTTTTATAAGTATTTTACCATTTTATAATTAGTATTTAATTTTTCTACTAATTCTTCTTTATCATATTTTGAAAAACTTTCTTCAAAATTGCTTGCATCCATTAAAAACATATCTGGATAATTAATAAATATTTCTTTATAAGTAGTTATTCCTAAATCTTTTAAATAAGATAGATTAACCCTTACTAAGTTTTCATGACTCTCTAATACATCAATTACCTTTTTTGGTGTATTTTCTAAAAATTCTTCAATATCTACATCTAGAAACCCATATTCTTTTAAAAAACTCATGCTACTCTTCCTTTCGCTAATTCATTGTAACTAGCTAGTATTTCATCAATATTATCACTTAAATATTCTAAGTTATCACTATATCCTTTAAATACTGCCATCAATGTATCTTTAAGCCCTAAGCCTTCTTTTTCAGCTAAAGCTACTTTATTATATATTTCATCTTTCTTATCTTCCATAGCAAAAGTTTCCATAACTCTATCAGCTAATTCTTTAAATTCAAGATTTTCAATTACTAAATCTTCTTTTTTTTCCCCATTTACTTGTGATAGAACATAATCAAATCCTCTTTTACTAAATAAGAATGATTGATATTTTCCTTTTTCACTCTTGTAAGGTACTCCTAAATGGTCTAGTTCAGCTATTCTTTTAATAACTGCATCAACATCTTGTTTTAAGAATGCTGGTGTTTGTTGGTATGCTTCAAGAAATCCTAAATCACGAGCTCTTAAAATAGTTTTTTCTAGTATTTCTGGTTCAATACTTAAAACTATCCAATCACTTGGTTTTAAATTAATGTTATATTCCTTTAGAAGATTTCTATTTTCTAAATTAGCAAGTTCTAGAGAAACTATAAACTTTTCAGGATGTTCTTTTTCCACATCAAACCCACTTTTTTCTTCTTCATATACACTTTTTATCTCTTCAAAAGACTTCATATTTTGCTCCTTTCTAATAAGCCATTAATGGAACTTTCTTTGGATCTAAGCCACTGATTTGTAAAACACTAATTGTGTTATTTAATCCTTTTAAATCATATTTAACTAATACACTTGGCATTAAACTTATATCACGTGATTCTTTTCCAACTGATATTAATTTTTCTAACTTTTCATTTAATTCTGTATCATTTAATATTTCAACATTTTCATTTAGGACACTTAAATCAATGTTATGATTTTTTAATATTTCAATATTTTTAGTAATTAATTCTTCATTATAATCATTTCTTAACTTTTCAATATTTTCATCACTTAAATTAATTTCAAGACTAGTTAAAAGTTCTTTTAATGTATCTTTATCTTCTTTTGTTTCTTCAAGTTTTACACTATCTTTATTATTTTCACTAAATAAAGGTTTTACTTCTTTCGTTGGTTCTACAACTGGTTCTATAACTTCTTTTTTAACATCTTCTATTTCTGGAACATTATTTTCATTTATAACGCTTTCAAAAATATTTTCTAATGATGATGGTTCTTCTAAGGCTTGTTTTAGATTTTCATCTTTAACTTCTTCTTTTTCAACTATTTTCTCTTTTACTTCAGGCTTTGATTCTTTTTTAGCTTCCATCAAAACTTCAGTTATTGTTTTGCCACTAGTTTGTGAACCACTTTTAAATGATGCATCATATTCATATAAGGCATCTTCTGGGAACATTAATATTTTAGCAGCTTCCCTTTGTTCATCTTCATTAAAATCAAACTTTTCAAGTAAACTAGTTATAGCATCCCTGGTTATATTGATATTTCCTTCAAGTGCTAAAGCAAAATATTCATTTAACTTTGCTTGGTTACTTAAAGCTTCATCTTTTCTAATACCTAATTCTTCTACTTTAGTTATAGCATTGTTCATTTCTGTTTCAACACTTTCTAACTCTTCACTAGCTTTTTTATTTTCAATAACAACTTTTTCAATTGTTTCAGGTAACATGTTTGTTATTTTTTCATTTATTGAAGCTGGGTCAAAATCTATTTGTAATCTATCTAAAACATTAGCAAAATCATCTCTATTAATGTTGCTTAAAATAGAAGTAAGTTTATTTCCTTCTTCTTGTAATGTTTCTTCTTCTTTTGTTAACTTATCTATTTTGTTTAAAAGAACTTCTTTTTCATTCTTTGTTCTTTCACCAGTTTCAATTGCTTCTTCTCTTTCTTTATTCATTTTTGCTAGTATAACACTATCTTCACCACGTAAGTTATATAACTTATCTAATAATGTTTTAACTTCACTTGATAACATTTTCATTTAATCACGCCCTTTATTATGAATAGATTATAGCAAATATTTTTTCTATTGTAAAGGGGCTTATTAATAATGTAAACGATTTTTTTAATTAATACTTGTTTTAATTTACAATGAAAATATTTCATGATAAAATAAATTTATCAAGAAGTATCGGGTGGTTTTTATGATAGTTTATTTTAATTTATATTTAAGAAAATTAGAACAAGAGATTTTAAATAGTGAATTTATTGAAACACTCGACCCGATTTTAATAAAAGAATTTAAAAAAGCTATAAATAGTATGACACCAGAATACTGGGCAAAAATAGAAAACTTATTTAAAGAAAACATTAACTATGTCTACTCTGTTGATGAACAAATGGCTTTTAGTATTGTTGCAAGCAAACTTGGTTTAACATTTTTAGAGCGTGACCCTGAATTTTGTGGAGAACTAATAAGTATTTTAGTATTACTTAAGAAAAGCCCACTAAATTATGTAACTTATGTTAAAATATTTTTATCAGAACCACTTTATTCATGTATTACAAACTTTATAAGTAAAAGTAGAACTTTTAGTTATCATGAGTTTTTAGAAATAATTTTTGAAAGAAATTTAGAAACTCCAGAAATGAGTGAAGAAAATTATAACACTTTATTAAAATCTTTATTTAAAATTCAAGAAAAAACATATCATGTATTTATTACTAAAGATGATTCATTAAAAGATATATATCAAAAAATTCATTCATTTATGATGGAAGAAAATACAAATAATCTAACCTACTCCATGCAAGCATTTGAAACTTTAAACATACTATTAAGTATAATAGATAGTAATAATAAATTACTAAAAGTTCATGTAAAAGAAACTATTTTGCAAATTGATGAAAATAATTTCACTAGAAAGAAAATTATTCAAGAAATACTTAGTTTTTTAATATCACTTAATTTAACAAAACCACAAACAAGGAGTAGATATCATGCATAATACAAACTCATTTAATAGTTTTACAACAAATATATTAAGACTTAAAAACTATGTTAATAAAAATTATCAAGGGGATAATAAAAATGAAATATTATTAGTTATTTTTAATGCTGTAACAAATTATTATCCAGATAGAAATTGGCTTTTAATATTAGATAATTTTTTTCAAAATATTCCTCATGAAGATATAGAATTAACAATGTATTATACAATTATTTCCTATAAACTAGGACCTACTTTTACTAATAGAGATTCTTTAATTCAAACAGATTTAATAAATACATTAATTCATTATAATGTAAGTTCTTATAAAATTCATAAGTATGCAAGTATTTTATTAGAACCTAAATTATTAGAATTAACTAATTATGCTTATAATAATCATTTAATAAAACCAAGACATATTTATAAAATAATATTAGATAATTTTATTTTAGATAAAATGGATGAGATTAAACTAGATGAGATTGTAGAAAAAGTTAATTCATTTATTAAAGAACATGAAATGAAAATATTTAATGGTAATTATTTCTTCTTTAATATATATCAATGTTTAAAAAGATTAGTTACATTAGATTTTTATCCAGAAGATACATCAGCGATTGAACTTATTCCGCTTTTTAATACTATTTTAAATGAAGATATAAAGATGCAAATTCAAAAAGATTTTCAAAGAATTGAAGAAAGTAATAAACCATTAATTGAAAAAATAAAAGATGCTATAACTATTGCTCATCATTATGGATATGAGTTACCAATTGCTCAAGAGAAAAAATTGTCAAAAAAGGCTTTAAATAATCAATAAAAAGAGTTAAAATAAGTTTGTTCTAAGGAGGAATTTTTATGGTATTTAAAGTACAAGATAGTTTTTTTGATAAAGTTTTAAATGCAGTTTTTGGAGTTGTAGTTGTTAAAAACTTTGATAATACTAAAAACTATGACTTTATAAATGAACTATTTAAAGAAAATTTAGAAAAATCTAAAGAAAAATTTAGGGATGTTAGAATTAAAGAAGAAAGTTGGATTATTCCTTATCGTGATGCTTTTACAAAATTAGGAATTAATCCCAATAAATTTATGTGTTCAATTGAAGCTTTAATGACAAGAATTTCAAAAGGAAAAGATATTCCTAGTATAAATCCAATTGTAGATTTAGGAAATGCTTTATCATTAAAATATGAATTACCTATCGGAGTTCATGATATTGATAATTTTATAAATGAAGAAATTGAAATTAGAACATCAACAAGTAATGATATATTTATTCCTTTTGGTTCTTTGGAAGTTGAACATTTAGAAGATGGAGAAATAATTTACGCATCTGGTGATGAAGTTAAAACTAGAAGATGGACATGGAGACAAGGAGAAAATTCTAAAGTAACAGAAAAGTCTACTAATCTTTTTATACCTATTGATGGTTTTACAGAAAATATTGATAAAATAACATCTTTACAAAATGAATTAATAGATATTCTAAAAAATAAACTAAATCTAGAAGTTTATAGTGGTTTAGTTGATAAAAATAATACTATATTTAAAACAGAAAAAATTACTAACAACTAGTAATTTTTTTCATTTTAATCATTGTCGTAATTATAAACGCCGTGTATTTTTTCTAAATCAGAATTACTTAAATCTACAACTTTATAATTACCTTTTTCATCTTTAGTTACATTAAATACTATATTATATTCAATAGTATCATTAGTTTTATTCATCTTATCTAATTTATAATCCATAAATAAATCACTACTATAAACACCATTTACCATAAATTCATCATTATGAGTAGTTAAATAATCATTAGCTTCTTTTTGAACCTTATATAAATCATAAACTTTTATTTTGGCTTCAACAACTGCTGTATCACCATCATATTTTTCAGATACAATATCATATTTTAAATCTTGATATTGTTTTTTTAATATACTTCTATACTTTTCTTTTTGATTATCTGTTAAATTTTCATTATCAATAACTGTATCCATATCACTGATAACATTGGCACTTAAGTTTCGATATTGATTTAAATAATCTTGAACAGCTCCTCGGGCAGTTTTTTTCATACATCCACAACCAACTAAAGATAATAATAAAACACCTACAAATAATAATTTACTAATTTTTTTCATATATTTTAATCCTTTCTATCCTTATTATTATCTATTTTTTATCTTTTATACTTTATTATAACTAAGTTTTATTAAATCATATATTCTTTTTTCTTTACCACTTACTTCATGATCTAGTTCTTTAATCATTTTATCATATACATTTGTGTTATCTTCAAGTATTTCATTAAACCATTCCATAAATAAGTATTTTAATTTCATAAAATCTTTTCTTTTATATAAACTATTTAATTCTGTTTTGATAATTAGTTTAATTCTATCTTCAACTCTAAGATTGTTATTATATTTTATTTCACTATCTATCTTATAATTTATTTTCTTTATATCAATTGTGTAAAGAATTTCACAGATATTTAAATCATCTTCAATACTTAAGAAACTTCTAGCAATAGATTTTCCAAATTCGTTAAATTCTAAAGCAATGCTACCATTTCTATCTGCAAATATTGCTATTAAACTAGAACTTCCACCCTTTTTCTTAACTTTATCTTTAATAATATCTAAAAATTCTTTATCCACTATAACATCATTATTAATAAAGTCTTTTAAAGTCTTACTATTTACTTGAATTAATGGTACTCTTTTGTAATATTCTAAATTATCAAAGCTATCCCATTCATAAAAAAATACATTAGTATCTAAAAAATTTAATAATACATCATAATAATAGTTCATTTTCTTATTCCCATTCCTTTATAAATTAAAAATATACCACTAAGAAAAAATAATATAATACCACTTCTAATAATAAAATAAACAAAATCTAAAAAACTATACCCAATATAAAACAAATTTAAATAAATTACGACTAAAAATAAGCCAATACTAACTAGTAAACTTCCAAATAACAATTTTAATATATTCATACTTTATTATATGTGAGACTTGTTTTATTATTTATAAAATGTTAAAATTAAAATGGTGAAGAAAATGAAAAAAATATTATTAATTATAGTAAGTATATTATTATTCTCTGGGTGTGGTAAAAAAGAATTTGATAACCCAATAGTTACAATGAATATTAAAGATTATGGTACAATAAAAATTGAATTATATCCAAAATATGCTCCGAATACTGTAGCAAATTTTGTTAATTTAATTGAAGATGGGTTTTATGATGGGAATTCATTTCATCGTTTAGTTCCAGGATTTGTTTTACAAGGTGGAGACCCAAATGGTGATGGAACTGGTGGTCCAGGTTATACAATAAATGGTGAATTTAGAGAAAATGGTTATACTAAAAATACTTTACACCATACAACTGGTATAATCTCAATGGCAAGAACAACTGATGCAGACAGTGCTGGTTCACAATTCTTTATTGTTCTTGCAGATAGTGAAAGCGTTACTTATTCTTTAGATAATAAATATGCTGCTTTTGGTAAAGTTATACAAGGTATGGATGTTATAAAAAATATTGAAGATAATAGTGAAATTGAGAATACTTTAACTGGTAAATTAAAGACAAATATTACAATTGAAAAAGTTACTGTTGATACTTTTGGTAAAGATTATGAAGTAATTAAAAATGATACTAAATAATACAATTTAAAAAGGAGATAAAAATGAATAACATATTAACATATATAATTTTAGGGATAATTCAAGGAATAACTGAACCATTACCGATATCATCATCTGGACATATATTTTTGTTTAAAAATTTATTTAATACAACAATGTTTAATAGTTTGAATTTTGAAATAATATCTAATTTTGGTTCATTTATAGCAATATTTATTATATTTTGGAAAGATATAAAAGATTTAGTTTCTTCTTTCTTTATTTATATTTTTAATAAGGAAAAAAGAGAAGAAACTAAAAATAAATTTAAATACTGTTGGTTAGTTGTTATTAGTACTATTCCTGTTGGTATAACTGGTTTTCTATTTAAAGATAAATTAGAAAGTTTGTATTCACTAAAAGGGTTAGCATTTGCCTTTTTAATTACAGCTTTAGCACTTTTTATTGTTAGAAATATAAAGGGTGAAAAAGATGATTATGATATAACTATTAAAGATGCTATTATAATTGGATTATTTCAAATGGTAACAATTATTCCTGGTATTAGTAGAAGTGGTACAGTTTTAGTTGCTTGCTTACTTTGTCATTTAAAAAGAGATACAGCTTTAAAATATACATTTATATTATATTTTCCTGTAAGTGTTGCCACAATGTTACTGGGTATAGGTGATTTAGCAAATACTCAAGAGCTTAATACCCTACTTGTTCCTTATTTACTTGGTATGGTAGCTGCTGGTGTTGTTACTTATTTTTCATATAAATGGTTAAGTAATTGGGTTAAACAAGGTAAACTATGGAAATTTTCAATTTATTGTTTGTTATTAGCAATATTTATATTTATTTATTTTAGATAACAAAAGAAGAACTGAACCGTTCTTCTTTTAATCTGCTACTTTTTCTAAATAAATCTTTTCTTCAAAGCCACCGCGTTTATTTTTCTTTTCTTGCCTTATTTTTAAAATGTCTTCTAAACTTTTATTTTCTAATTTTGCTAAAGAAATCATAACTTCTAGCATGTCAGCAAGTTCTTCAATTCTATCTGCGCCACTGGCATTTAAAACTTCTGTGTATTCTTCATATAATTTCTTTTCTAATTCTAATTTATATTCTAAATCACTTAATACTCTAGTTATTGGTTCTTCATTATTTAATTTTATTTTTTCTGGTATTTTGTCCCTCACTAGTTTTTGATAATGTTTTGGTTTATAACCTGTAAATAATTCTTCTTTTTTAGAAACAAAACCATGTTTCATATAAAGTTTTTTAGCAACAATATTTTCACTCCATACTGTAACATTAATATAGGCAATATTATTTTTTTGACACCATAATTTAAAATCTTCAATTAACTTTGTTGCTATGTTCATATTACGATACTCTTTTAAAACATATAAAGCATCAAGTTTTGCTACTGGAGACTTATTTATATAATCATTTATAATGTATCCGAATAGATAACCTACTATTTTGCCATCTACACTAGCAAAATAAAGATAATTATCATCATTTTTGTATATTTCTTCATAATTTAAAGTTATGACAAAATCATCTTTTATGTTTTCAATATAACTTTTTTCAGTTTTTATTAACATTGTTAATAATTCATTTGCAACACTCACATTTTGGGCATTTGCTTTTATTAATTCTATTTTCATACTAATCACAATTTAATTATATATTACTTAATAGAAAAAAGAAAGACTAATCTTTCTAATTTCTTATTTTTAATACTTGATAATCTGCATCAATGCCTACATCTTTTTCAATACTTTTTTTGAAATCATAAATTGTTTTATCATATTCACTTTCTTTGAATTCATACGTCTTTTTTGTTCCATCACTTAAATTAATGTTGATGGTTGCTGCACTTACAGAAGAAATTCCTAGAAATAAAGTTGCTACTGTAAGTATTATGTTTTTCATTTGTTTCTTCATTTTTATCCGCTCCTTATTATAAAGATATCATATTTTATGAAAAATTAAAATAAAAAGTTTTATGATAACCAAAAAAATCTTAATTCATATACTACCCTAGAGGGAGGAATTATTTTTGAAAAAGAAAATTATTATTGGATTATCTTTCGTGGTTGTGTTATTGGGAGTTATGTTACTAGCTTTTGGGCTTAGAAAGAATAAAGATTCATCTTTAACTAAAGTTAGACTCGCAGAAGTTACGCATAGTTCATTTTATAGTCCACTTTATGTTGCTATAGAAAAAGGATATTTTAAAGAAGCTGGTATTGATTTAGAACTTATTTTAACTCCAGGGGCTGATAAAGTTAGTGCTGCCGTGTTATCTGGTGATGTAGAAATAGGTTTTGCAGGAGCGGAATCTGCAATATATGTTTATAAACAAGATGAGGGAGATTATTTACAACTTTTTGCAGGACTTACTAAAAGAGATGGTCAATTTATAGTTTCTAGAAAAGAAATTAAAGATTTTAAATTAGAAGATTTATATAATAAAGAAATATTAGTTGGTAGAAGTACAGGAATGCCAGCATTAAATTTCTTAAATGCTTTAAAGAAAAATAATATTGATACAAATAAAATAAATGTTAATACTGCAGTTGAGTTTTCAGCTTTATCTGGTTCATTTATTGGTGGTGTTGGTGACTTTGTTAACCTTTTTGAACCTAATGCAGCAGCTTTAGTTAAACAAGGTTATGGTCATGTTGTGGCATCTGTTGGTATGCTTTCTGGTGAAGTCCCATATACAGCATTTTATGCTCGCAAAAGCTATGTAAAAAATCATAAAGATATTGTTAAGAAATTTACTGATGCTATAAATAAAGGTATTAAATATACTCTTGATAATGATGCAGAAGTTGTTGCTAAAGATATAATAAATCAATTTCCAGATACAAGTGTTAAAGACTTAGCAGATATGATAAAAAGATATAAAAAATATGATTGTTGGTTAGCTAATCCATATATAAGTGAAGGATTATTTACTAACTTGGAGGACTTTTTAATAGATTTTAATCTACTTGATGAGTATGTTCCATATGAAGATTTAGTTAATAATTTCTATGAATAAAATACTTGAAATTAAGAATTTGAGTAAAAATTATCAAACTATAAAAGGAGAAATAAAAGCAATAGATAATATTTCTTTTGCTTTAGAAAATGAAGAAGTACTTTGTATTGTTGGTTCAAGCGGTTGTGGAAAATCTACACTTTTAAATATCTTGGCAGGACTTGATACTAAAACTAGCGGGGAAATAAAAATTAAAGATGGTTGTAATATCGGTTATATGCTTCAAGATGATGCCCTATTTCCTTGGTTAAATATTTTAGATAATGCTTGTTTAGGTTTAGATATAAAAAAAATAAAGACTAAAGAAAATATAGAATTCGTTAAAAGTTTACTTATTAAATATGGTCTTGGAGATTTTTTAGAAAAATATCCTCATGAGTTATCCGGAGGCATGAGACAAAGAGTGGCATTAATAAGAACTCTTGCATTAAAACCTGATATTTTGATGCTTGATGAACCATTTTCAGCTTTAGATTATGTTTCTAGACTATCTGTAAGTGATGATGTTTTAAATATTATAAAACTTGAAAAAAAATCTGTTATTATGATAACTCATGATTTAGCAGAAGCAATTAGTGTTGCAGATAGAGTTATTGTTTTATCTAAAAGACCTGCGAAAATAAAAAGTGTTTATGAAATTAATTTAACTAATAAATCCACACCAACAAATAATCGAAAAGCAAAAGAATTTGGTTACTACTACGACTTACTTTGGAAGGATTTAGATAAAAATGTCTAATGAACAAAAGAAATTTTTAAAAAGTATTAAAAGAAGAAAATTAATTGTGGTTATATCACAAATATTAATTGTTGTAGCATTTTTTGTAATTTGGGAATATTTAGCAAATAAAAATATAATAAATAGTTTTGTCTTTTCAAAACCTAGTAAGATTATTAATACAATTATTAATTTATGTATACAAAATGATTTATTTAATCATATTTTTGTTACTTTAGAAGAAGTTATAATTGCCTTTATTTTAGGTATTGTTCTAGGTTTTATTGTTGCTATTATTCTTTATGAATTTCCAATGATATCAAGTATTATGGACCCGTTTTTAACTATGATTAATTCACTACCTAAAGTTGCCTTGGGGCCACTTATTATAATTATAGCTGGTGCTAATATAAAAAGTGTTATTATAATGGCTTTACTTATTAACTTAATAATTAGTATAATTACCATTTATAATGGATTTATAAATGTTGATAAGGAAAAATTAAAACTGATCAAGTCATTTGGAGCAAATAAAAGGCAAATACTTTTTAAACTAGTTATACCTAGTTCTTATAATACAATAATTTCTAGTATGAAATTGTGCATATCCATGAGCTTAATCGGCGTAATTATGGGAGAATTTCTTGTAAGTCGTGCGGGTATTGGTTATCTAATTATTTATGGAACACAAGTATTTAACCTAAGTCTTGTTATGGCTGGTATATTAATCCTTTTAATTATTTCTTTCTTGCTATATAAAATTATTACTTTACTTGAGAAAAAGTTAATAAAGGAATTCTAATATAGAGTTTCCTTTTTTTACGTGTAACTTATTGACTACACTTTTAAAATGTATTATACTTAAATTGTGGTGATTATTTCATGAAGATGATGGAAGACGATTTAGAAGTAATGAACTTAGAATATGATTTAATCTGTGATTTTATTAAATTAAGAAAAGAATTAGGTTTAACTCAAAAACAAATGGCTGAAGAAGCTAACACAGTAAGAGAAATGGTAGCAGTTATAGAAAATAGAGTTAAGCATCCTCAGATAAATACATTAATAAAAATATTAAAGCCATTTGGGTATACTCTTTCAATAACTAAAATCAAAGATAAAAAATAATATAATTAACGGAGGTAAAAATGAAAGAAAACAAATTAGAAACTTTATCAAATTTATTTGAAGGAAATGAAATAAGAAGTATATGGGATGCAGAAAAAGAAGACTACTTCTTTAGTGTGGTTGATGTTATTGGGGCATTAACTGAGAGTACTGATCCAGCTCATTATTGGAGAACATTAAAATCCAGAATGATAAATGAGGGAAATGAAACCGTCACAAATTGTGACACTTTCAAATTTAAGGCAAAAGATGGGAAATTAAGATCAACAGATATTCTAAATACAAAAGGAATATTAAGACTTATTGAGTCTGTACCTAGCCCGAAGGCAGAACCATTTAAAATGTGGCTGGCTAGTCTTGGTGATGAAAGAATAAATGAAGTATTTGACCCAGAAGTTGCCATTAATCGTGCAGTAAATTATTATCGCAAAAAGGGTTTTAGTGATGAATGGATAAAAGCAAGACTTAGTGGAATTGTGGATAGATTTAAACTAACTGATGTTTGGAAAGATAGTGGCATAAATAAACCAGTCGAGTTTGCACTTCTTACTAATGAAATTTATAAATGTTGGTCTGGTATGAAAGCTAGCGAATATAAAGAATTTAAGGGACTAAGAAAAGAGTCACTAAGAGATAATATGACAGATATTGAAATAGCATTAACAAACTTAGGTGAACTTGCTACCCGTGATATTGCTAAAGAAGAAAAGCCTCAAGGACTTTCTGAAAATATGAAAGTAGCTAAACGAGGTGGAAAAGTTGCAAATGATGCTAGGTTATCCTATGAAAGAGAAACTAAAAAAAATGCTATTTCTAAAGAAAATGCATTAAATTATAAATATGTTGATGCTAATAAACAAATTGAAACAAAAAAAGCGCAATTGAAATTCTAGTAATAGAGTTTCTTTTATTTTTCTTTTATAATTATACTTTGATAATTGTTGTTTATAAAATCCTGAATATTTTTATCTTTGGTATAAATATATATGTTTAGTTCATCTTTTATATTGGAACTACTTAAACATAAATAATTTTTCATAGCCATTAAGTCAATAATTGTTAAGTTATTAAAAATAGACAATAATTCTTTATTAGTAAAATTTGATAGTTCTAATAACTCTATAAAATCATAAAAAGATTGGTTTGTTTTTAAGAAAAATTCTGTTGATAAGTTGTTTTTAAATTTTATAAATGGTTCATTAGATACTTTTGGAAGTGTATAACAGTATATTTTAAGTTAAGTAATATTTCTAAAGTATTGTTTTTTATTGCAAGTAAAATATCATTTATAATATGATTAATACATTTGTCAAGGTAATTATTTATATTTTTAAAAAGATTAAGTTTTATTTCTAAATTATTATATGAATTATATAAATCTTTTTTTGATATCTTATATAATGAAGGAATATCATCTTTTGTTATGTTTAAGAAATAAATATCTTTATTTAAAATATCTACACATAGTGATAATTTAAATACTATTTCAAATAGATTTATCGGAGTATTTTTATAATTGGTTAATATATCTTGATAATTAAATTTACTACAGAATATGTTTTCATAATTTAGGTATTCTAAAACTTTTGATATGTACTCTATTCCATAAAGAGTGGTTATTTTTAAATATGGATTATAATCTAAATTTATTAAATGATTGTCAGTTTCATAAGAAGTATTGTAGTTTTTAAAGAAAGATGTTATTCCTTCTTTGATAGTTATGTTGTAAAAATAATTATCTACATTAAGAATATTATTTTTAAAAATGGTATTATAAAATAGTTGTGTTTTATTAACTAAAGTTATTAAATATTCTTTTGAAATATTATAAAGAGGTAATAAGTTTTTGTTAGTAAATTCTTTTATTGATGGAATAATATCTTTAGTTATATTTTTGTTTAGTTCTAAAAGTTGTTTTTCTTCTTCTTTTAAATCTTCTAAAAAGTACATAAAATCACCTTCATATACTTAATACTATAACTTTGTAATTATTACAAGCCTTGAAAAAATCGTGATTTTAAGGTAATATATGAGTAGTTAGAAAGCTTAAATTTATTACTTTACACATTAATTTTCCTAAAAATAAGAGACTTTTAAAATATTTTGTAAACTACATATTTTATGTAATTTTTTTTATTGTTTTAAAAATAATATTTTGCTATAATCGAAGGGTGCCCTAAAAAAGGAGGATGTAATTTTGAAATATTTGTTACTTATTTTTTTCATATTAATTGTTATTTTTTCAATAGTTTTTATTCTTGTTATAAATGATTATAATGATAAAGAACATACAAAGTATCATGGATTTGATATATTTTATGATACTAATTTAGAAAAACATAGAAAGATTATTAGATTACAAAAGAAAATGTTATTTAGAAAACAAATTAATTTATTTTTAAAAAAGAGTTTTAGGGGGTGATATAGATGTTATTAAAAATAGTTATTATTGTTATTCTTATAGTTATAAATATTTTAGCTTTTATTTATATGTATAAGAATGATAGTGATGAAATAAATTATGATAAATGGTGTAAGATGTTACAAGATGAAACAAAAAATAATATAGAATTAATTAGAAAAAATGAAAAAAGAATCAATGAATTAAATAAAGAAATAGAAAAATTAATGAACATAGATTCTAAATAGTATTATAATATTTCTAGAGCGTGGTTTTTATGGAAATAAATTTAGATTATAACAATATTGATTTTAAAGATAAAATTATTAATTTACCTAAGGGTGTTAAAATAGTTAATATTTATGGAGATAATATAAATATTTCTACTCTATGTGATATTTTAGAAAATGTTAAAAATAATATAGAAATTAGATGTAATTATAATAAGGAAATTAATAATGAATTTTTAAAAAGAAATACTTATCAAGGTTTTAATAGAAGTATTTTGAATATGGTTAAAAAAATATGTGTTGAAAATGTTACTAGTAATGATTATGTTGTTGATATGACTGTTGGTAATGGAAATGATACTTTGTTTTTAGCTAATATTTCTAAAAAAGTATTTGGGTTTGATATACAAGATATTGCTATTAAAAATACTACTAAGTTATTAGAAGAAAATAATGTGGATAACTATGAACTTTTCAACATTAGTCATGATAAAATAGATATTGTTTTAAATAAATATAAAAATAATATAAA
>OGOX01000374.1_pt1 | contig 35472 bp, 38 predicted proteins | sample 1552761 | NCBI WGS metagenome assembly OGOX01 (sample SAMEA2580212, study PRJEB22360) | human gut metagenome | biome: human gut; feature: human-associated habitat; material: faeces | place: Denmark | collected 2008/2010
GTGTATCTGCCTTGTGCTATCAGGCTGTTCTTCAAACGGATAAGTGATTGCAACACTTCGCTGTATTCTTCCTTGGAAAGATATAAATGATATTTCCGTTCTTTCAAAACAACCACCTCCTGTTACCGCAATTATATAATAAGAAAGGGCATAGAGGTGGTGTGCGATTGCTGCTTGACCACCCCTGAATGAACGAATTAACAGGGTAACGACCACCTTTTCCATTAGCAGAAATTTTGCTCGATTTTTTCTGCCATTAGCAGAGAGGGCATTTTCATTAGCAAAACTACGATTTTTTGCTAATTTTTATTAGCAAGCCGTACACCTGAAAGGCGGACGACATTAGTCCTAATTTCCGTTAGCTGACGGAGAATTTGCTAATTAAAATCTATGAATTTCACGATTTTTCTCTTTTACCGAAAAAATGAAAAAACGCCGGAAACCCTTGATTTTACACAGGTTTCCGGCGGAGTTTTTGGCGTTCCCGAGGTGATTCGAACACCCGACCTACCGCTTAGGAGGCGGTCGCTCTATCCAGCTGAGCTACGGAAACATACTATTTTGCGAAAAAAAGCCGCAAACAAAGCTGTTGCGGCAAATTGGAGCGGGTGATGGGAATCGAACCCACACGACCAGCTTGGAAGGCTGGGATTCTAGCCATTGAACTACACCCGCAAAACATTTTATATTATACTACCACAAATCGGTCCATAAGTCAAGAGTTTTCTCGGCTTATTTTAAGTTATTTTAAGTAAATTTAATTGAGATATATAACATTTTAATATATCACTGGATTGGAAAACAAAAGGGTGTAACCCCATTTTATAAGGTTACACCGCATTTATTAACACTTTTCCTAATTAAACAACCGCTAAAGACAGAAACTGTGCTGTTATATCCAATAAGGATTCATTAGAGCAGACTTCTGTAAAGCTCGGCTATTTCCGCTTCGCTTGTCTCCCTCGGGTTGCCTGGGCGGCAAGCGTCCGCATAAGCCGAAGCTGCAAGCGCAGGAATATCCTCTTCCTTAACAATGCCCTTTAAGGTGGTTGGAATTCCTACATCCTCAGCAAGCTGGCGAACCGCGTCAACAGCCGCCTTGCGGTATTCCTCCTGAGTCATATTGTCAACGCCCTCAACGCCCATTGCCTTTGCAATATCCTTGTACTTCTCGCCTGTGTACTCTGCATTGTAAGCCATAACGGTCGGGAGAAGAATAGCGCAGGCCTTGCCGTGCGGAGTGTCATAATAAGCCGAAAGGGTGTGAGCCATAGAATGGTCTACGCCAAGTCCAACATTGGAAAAGCCCATTCCTGCAACATACTGTCCGAGCGCCATACCGTCACGGCCGTTCTTTTCGTTCTTTACCGCGGCGCGGAGCGAACGGGCGATAATCTCAATAGCCTTAATGTGGAACATATCGGAAAGCTCCCAAGCGCCCTTTGTTATGTAGCCCTCAATAGCGTGGGTAAGAGCGTCCATACCTGTAGCGGCGGTAAGAGCAGCGGGCATTGTAGCCATCATATCAGGGTCTACAACCGCGACAACAGGAATGTCATGAACGTCAACGCAGACGAATTTACGTTTCTTTTCAACATCGGTAATAACATAGTTGATGGTAACCTCAGCCGCGGTGCCTGCGGTGGTCGGAACGGCGATAATCGGAACGCACTTGTTCTTTGTGGGGGCTACTCCCTCAAGAGATCGAACATCCGCAAACTCGGGGTTGGTGATTATAATACCGATAGCCTTTGCGGTGTCCATTGAAGAGCCTCCGCCGATTGCAACAATACAGTCCGCACCGCACGCCTTAAACTCCTCAACGCCGTGCTGAACATTCTCAATAGTCGGGTTAGGCTTAATATCGGAATAAAGCTTATAAGCTATCCCCGCGTTATCAAGAATATCTGTAACCTTTTTAGCAACGCCGAATTTCACAAGATCGGGATCGGAAGCGACAAAGGCTTTCTTAAAGCCGCGGCTTTTAATCTCGTCGGGAATGGCGTTAATAGCGCCCGCGCCATGGTATGAAGTTTCGTTTAGCATAAATTTGTTCATAAGGACTCACCTTTCCTTTTAAATTTTACCATTTTATTATACAATAAAAACTTTGTTAATTCAATAACAAAATCGTTAATAACCTGTTACTTTTATATAAGTTTTATACGACTGTTATTGTGATTTTTATTAACTGTTAATTAAGGACGGGCATTAGTTAATTAAGGTCTAATGTCAAGAAGCCTTTTCAAAATTTTCAAGAAGCTTCTTTGCGCTATCATAAGCTTCGGCGGCCTCTTTTCTTTTTTCCATTGTAGTTTCGGAAATACGGCGGCAGGAAATTTGGAGTCCCTCGGGCAATTTCCCAAACTGCTCTGATTGGGTGGCATTGTAGAAATCCTCCCCGAATTTATAAGGCTCGTCTTCAAAAAGACTTCCGCCCTTAGAAATTTCATCCAAATATTTATATGACTCGCTGTCGGTAATATAAAGAATTGCGTTTTCGTCCCCGGCAATCATTGCCTGAAGCTTTGTCATCATAGTATACCGATATTGTGTGTCGCCCGATTTGTTTGAAAAGCTTACATTTACTACCTGAATATTTATCTCGCCGTCACCGTTTGTATCCTCTGCGTATTTTTGGAGATAGTCAGCTATTTTTTCCGTTTGTTCGTCAACAACAGCAGTATATGTAAAATAAACAACCTCAAAATCGTATTTTGTCCTTGTGGCACACTGGGTTGTCAAAACCGACAATACTACCGTTACAGCGGTAATTGCTATTACATGCCATTTATACTGAAACCAGAAATTATCCCATTTTTCCTTAGGCGTCTTTGGTACAATAGCAACCTCACTCGGCTTAGGCGGAGCTTTCATCTCGCCATGCTGCATTTTTTTTAGCTCCAAAAACTCCTGACGGGCTTTTCTCTGTTCTTCTAATATTTCGTTTGTTTTTTTCTCAGACATCAGCTCACCCTCCGTAATACATTTTAAATATACCATTTAAACCGGCGATTTTCAAGAGATGTATCTGTTATTTCTGTAAACATTTTTTTAACACGCCCTGTCCTTTTGTCATATACTGTACTGCAAAAGAGTTTTAACAAAAGGCATAAAAAAGCAGTCCCCGCTCAAAGCGGGGACTGCCCATAATTTAAAACAATTAGATTTCAGCGAAATACTTAATGGTGCGAACCATCTGGCTTGTATAGCTGTTCTCGTTGTCATACCAGGAAACAACCTGTACCTGATAGGTATCGTCGTCAATCTTTGTAACCATTGTCTGGGTAGCGTCAAAGAGTGAGCCATAAGTGATTCCGATAATATCAGAGGAAACAAGGGGTTCCTCGGTGTAGCCGAAGGAAGCGGAAGAAGCAGCCTTCATAGCGGCATTAATACCCTCTACAGTAATGTCCTTGCCCTTAACAACGGCAACGAGGATTGTGGTGGAACCGGTCGGAACCGGAACACGCTGAGCAGAACCGATAAGCTTTCCGTTGAGTTCAGGAATAACAAGACCGATAGCCTTTGCAGCGCCTGTTGAGTTCGGAACGATGTTTACAGCGGCTGCGCGAGCACGGCGAAGATCACCCTTTCTGTGGGGACCGTCAAGAACCATCTGGTCGCCTGTGAAAGCGTGAACGGTAGTCATAATACCGCTTACGATGGGAGCGTACTTGTTAAGAGTATCTGCCATCGGAGCTAAGCAGTTTGTGGTGCAGGAAGCAGCAGAAATAATCTTGTCATCCTTAGTGAGGGTCTTCTCGTTTACGCTGTAAACGATGGTGGGAAGATCCTTGCCCGCGGGAGCGGAAATAACAACCTTCTTGGCGCCTGCGTCGATATGAGCCTGAGCCTTGTCCTTTGAGCAGTAGAAACCTGTGCACTCAAGAACAACGTCAACGCCGATTTCGCCCCACGGAAGATCCGCGGCGTTCTTTTCGGCATAAATCTTAATAGTCTTGCCGTCTACGGTGATGCTGTCCTCGCCCGCAGATACGGTATCTGCAAGAGCATATCTGCCCTGAGCTGAATCGTACTTGAGAAGATGAGCGAGCATAGCTGGGCTGGTAAGATCGTTTATAGCGACAACCTCATAACCCTCTGCTCCGAACATCTGACGGAAAGCGAGACGGCCGATACGGCCAAAACCATTAATAGCAACTTTAACCATTGGAATTACCTCCTTTATTTTTACGCATATTATTTTACCCCATTTTGATACCATTTTCAAGTAATTTGTTTAATCTTTAACAATTTTTTTAATTTTTATATATTTTGGCATAATAACTCCATATGCGGAGGTCACATTATGATATATTTGCCAAAAGCATTTGAACGCTATCTTTCGGCTTTGCGGCTATATGTTCAAATGTCGGTTTTAAAGGGCGGCGGAACAAAACAGCTTTTACAGCTTAAGAAAATTAGTCTTGCGGAAGCCTTTTATTTTAAGAAAGAGCGCTCGCCCGTTGATGTTATAAAGCTTTCCGATTCGCTGCTCGGCGCGGCGGTTATTATTCTTCTGCAAAGGGGTATATGTCTATCGGCGTTTTTTTCGGGCGGCGGGGTATTCCTAATAAACCGCCGCCTTTATACCGCCCTTTTATCGGAGCTTATTTCGCTTAGCAATGATGGCTGTAAAATCGCAATAAGCGCGGAGCAAAGTAATCTTATAATTAAAGCCGCAAACATATGCTTTTCAAACACTATGGAACGGCTTGTTAAGGCTATGAAAGGCTTTTTTCTGATTGAACGGACAAATAACACCCTGCTTATAGTTATTCCTACCGAAAAAACCTGTCTTAGATCAGAAACGGTGGAGAATGAATGGTGTTATATTTTAGACCGATTTTCCCCTATTAATATCTGGCTTTTAAATGTAAGGAACGACCCGCCTTAGCAGAACTTAAGCTTAGCTATAAGCGCCTCGGCGATTTTCATACCGTCGGTCGCGGCGGACATTATTCCGCCCGCGTAGCCCGCGCCCTCACCGCAGGGGTAAATACCCTTGTGAGAAAGGCTTTGTCCGTCATCGCCTCTTAATATCCTTACGGGGGACGAGCTCCTTGTTTCGGGTGCGGTAAGCACCGCCGAACCGTCTGCAAAGCCCCTTATTTTTTTGTCGAAAAGCAAAATCCCCTCTTTTAGGCTCTCGCAGATAAAGGCGGGGAAAATTTTTTCAAAATCGGCGTATACGTAATTGGGCTTTACAGTAGGCTTTACCCTTGTTATTTCAAAGGGCTTTCCGAAAACAAAGCTCCCGACCGTGCTTACAGGTACCGCACCGCCCGCCGCGGCGTAAGCCGTCTGCTCGGTTTTCCTCTGCAAAGCACAGCCCGCCAAAACATCGCCGCCCTCTAAATCCTCAGGCTCAACGCTTACAAGCAGGGCGCTGTTTGCATTCGCACCGTCTCTTTTACTCCTGCTCATACCGTTTACCGCAATGCCGCCTAACTCGCTTGAGGCGTTAATTACCTCGCCGCCGGGGCACATACAAAAGGTGTATACTCCCCTGCCGTTTTTAAGGTGCGCCGCCAGCTTATAGTCGGCGGCGGAAAGAGCAGGATGAAAGGCAAAATCGCCGTAAAGCGCCTTATTTATATCACTTTGGAGATGCTCTATTCTGACCCCCATAGAAAAAGGCTTTCTTATCATATTAACGCCGTTTTCTTTAAGCATTAAAAAGGTGTCACGCGCCGAATGACCCGTAGCTAAAATAAGCCGTTCGCAGGGAATTTCCTCATCGGCGGCGACAGCCGCGACAAGCCGCCCGTCCTTAAAGCGCAAATTATCAAGCCGAGTTTCAAACCGCACCTCTCCGCCTAAAGATATTATCTCTTCTCTTATGCTTTTTACAACATTTACGAGTATATCCGTTCCTATATGGGGCTTAGCGTCGGTCAAAATGCTCCCGGGCGCTCCGTGCTTATAAAATTCTTCTAAAACCGCGCGGCAGCGAAAGTCTTTGATTCCCGTGTTTAATTTGCCGTCCGAAAAGGTGCCGGCTCCCCCCTCGCCGAACTGGACGTTTGATTCGGTGTCAAGCTGTCCGCCCGCGAAAAAACGGTTTACATCTGAGGTTCTCGAATCCGCGTCCCGCCCGCGTTCAAGCACTAACGGTCTTAGCCCCGCTCGGGCGAGAACCAGCGCCGCAAACATTCCCGCAGGTCCAAATCCGACTATAACAGGTCGGGTTTCAGGGCGTTTTTCCGAAATCCGCCATACATATTCCCGCGGCGTATAGACAGAAGCGTTTTTAGCTTTTTTTAATGCAGCGTTTTCGTTTATATTTAATTCCGCAAGCAGAGAACAGCAAAAATGCAGATCGCTTTTCTTTCTTGCATCAACCGATTTTTTATATAGTTCAGCTGATTTAACCGCGCTGACATCAATTTTAAGCGCCCTCGCGGCATAAGGTTTTAAATCGGAAAAATCCGTATCAAGTGAAAGATTTACATTATTAATAAGCAGCATTTCACCCTCCAGCTATCGCCTCGGCGGCGCAAAGGGCGCTTGACCACGCCCATTGGAGATTAAAGCCGCCGCAGTCGCCGTCGATATCTAATATTTCTCCTATCGCGTAAAGTCCCTTATACTCGCGGCTCATCATAGTATTTGGGTCAAACTGCTCGGTATCAAGCCCGCCGGAGGTTACCTGAGAATTAATAAATCCCGTATTACCCGTGACCGCGAAGCTGAAATCCTTGATAAGCGCCGCCAATTTTTGCGGAGCGTTTTTATCAAACGAGGAAACAGGCATATTAAGTCTATAGCCCGCCGACTTGATTATAACCTGACCGAGCCGTTTATTCATAATTCCCGTAAAAAATTCATCGGTACTTCTGCCGCCGAGCATATCTATGCGCTCGCAAAGTTCATTTGTTAATGCTTGCAAACTTTTGCAAGGCATAAGGTCAAGGGATATAACGGGGCTTTGAGCGGTAGCCGCCGCGCCCGAAACCTGAAGAATCGGCGGCCCTGACAGCCCGTAATCGCAGAAGAGCACCTCGCCGTATTCTCGCCTTAAAAGTCTGCCGCCCGACTTAAGGCTTACATCGGCGTTTACTTTTATTCCCTTAAGCTGGCGTACAATTTCGGGTTCTGTTTTTAGCTGAACAATAGCGGGATAGGTCTTTACGGTTTTAAAGCCCGCCTTTTTTAAAAGGTCGAGCATCTGTCCGTCGCTGCCGAGCCGCTCTCCGCCCGAAAGCAGTCCCGCGGCAATTATAACATTTTGAGCCAAAAAACTCATATTACCCGCGATAACCTTAAAAAGTCCTCCTGAAAGCTGAATATTGGTAACCCTTGTTTCGGTGCAGAGAATTACGCCCGCCTCCTCTGCGGCAAAGCGCAGACAGTCCACAACCGACGCCGCCTGTAAAGAAACGGGATAGCCCTTATCTCCCTCAAATATAAAATCAACGCCTATTTCATGAAAAAATTTTTCGGTTTCTTCCCCGCTGAAACGCGCAAGAGCGTACGCGGCAAAATCCGTATTTCTGCCGTGATAACGCTCTTTTGATATGTTTTTATTCGTTATGTTACATCGTCCGTTGCCCGTTGCCGCAAGCTTTTTGCCGACCCTCGGCAAAGCCTCAAGCAGTCTTACCGTCAACGCAGGATTTTCCTTTTTAACAGCTACCGCAGCGCAAAGTCCCGCCGCGCCGCCGCCGATTATTATTACGTCGTTTTTCATATGTTAATGTCGCTCGTCGAAATTTGAATAGGTCTCGCAAAAGCGAGCCTGAAAGGAGGGCGGCTCGTCCCCCGCGTAAAGATGTGAAATATCGCCAAAGCCGCAGCAGCGGAAATAAGCAACCCCCTGCTCGCGCTCCTCGGTGATGAGGGTCGTAACCGAGGAGGTCAGCGCGACGAAGCCGTGCCACAGCTGTACAGGGGAAATATTAAGAATATGCGACAGCAGTACGCACTCAACCCCAAAATGGCAGAAAAGCGCTACAGTATCTCTGCATTCATTTTCTACTCTGTACAAATTGCCCTCGCGGACATAGCCGTATTTTTGGAGCAGTCCGTCTATTCCGCTCACCGCCGCGGCGTATTTATCCTTAACATTTCCGCTTGACATCAGAGGAGTATTAAGCCATTTGTCCTTATCAAAATAATCGGGCTCTTTAGTCCAGTATTCCGGCATTAAATCCCACGGTATTCTTTTCTCGCCCGTTTTTGGATCTATAATATGTCCCGTAAACTCCTCTAACCACGGACATATTTTCGCTTTTTTTCCGAACGCGGCTAAGGTCGGCTCGGCTGTCGCTCTTGCCCTGCCTAACGGCGAGCAGTAAAAATCCTTAATATCAAGCTTTAAAAGCCTGCTTTTTAAAAGCTCCGCCTCTCGGCGGCCTTTCTCGGTTAGAGAATCAACCGTATAATCGGGGTCGCCGTGGCGAATAATCAAAAGCTTCATTTTACGTCTCCTGAATTTTGTTCTCAGTCAATAAGCGCCAATATGGCTGGCTTTGGGCGCGCTCCAGTTTCGATTTTCTCAAGCTTGCCGTTTTTAAATGCGGCGAGCGTAGGTATTGATGAGACCGAAAAGCGCTCCGCAAGGCTCGGCGCTTCGTCCACATTGACCTTGCACACCTTAATATCCTGCCTTTCCTCGGCTATCTCGTCGATTATGGGAGACACCATTTTACACGGACCGCACCAAATCGCAAAAAAATCCACCAAAACCGGCTTGTCCGAGTTTAAAACCTCAGCTTCGAAATTTGCTTCATTTAAATTTATAACTGACATAATTACACTATCCTTTCTGTTATATTATCCGAAGAAAACATTCAAAAATACAGCTTAGTCGGTAATGAAAACATTACCGACTAAAAATTTCACTGCTCTTCTTCCGTAATATCAATATCCGCGATGTTCACATTAACCTGCGTTACCGCGTTGCCTGTCATAGTCTGAATTTTATCCTTTATATTACTCTGCACCTTTTCGGCGACATCTCTTGCCTTGGCGTTCTGCTTTAAGCAGATATAAACGCTTATTTCAATAGCTCCGTTGATGTTTTCTACCTTAACTCCCTTAAAAGCGTTTTTAGTTTTAATGATCCCCTTTAAATCAATAGCCTTCTTTGAGAGACCTGCCACTCCTTCAACCTCTTTAGCGGCAATTTCCGCCATTTTTTCAAGTACCTCTGTATTTACGGACAGCTCTGTTTTATTATTTTCCATGGATATACCTCCGTTATTTAACATACTTTAAATTTATTATACCACATTTTTCAAATAACACAACAGTTTTATTTAATAGGTACTATTTTAATATTTGAAAGGGGAATATTGGTTTCCGAGGTGATAATATCCTGTATTTGGAGCGTTTGTGCCGAAGTGAGTCCGTCAGACTTTACTACAACGCTTATTCCGGTATCGCTGATAACAGCAAGCGCTTGCCGGAAGCCCTTAGCCTTCAGAAGAGCCTCAATATTACCCTCGCTTTCCATACGTCCCGCTATTTCCTCTGTTTTTGCAACGGCGGATTTTTTATCCTCATCTGTAAGCTTATCGCTTTTAAGGGTTTCCTCAATTAATTCCTGTGCTTTTTTGCGGGCGCTTTCCCGCTCCTTTTTAGCCGTAGCAAAATAATCTTCGTCCTTCGTCTCAGCCTTAGCCGAGGTCTGTACCGCCCCGCTTTCGGAGCTTGTGTTATTTACATATGAAGCCTCTCCCAAATACTTGCCCGAAGACGGCGTATATTTCATATTAAGCCATATTGCCGCCGCCAGAGCTAATACCATCGCCGTTACAGCTATCTGACTTTTCCCAAAAACCTTGCCTTTTTTCATTGGATTCTTCCTCCTGCTATATATACTCTTTTTGATGTTATATTAAGCGCCGCGGTAACGGCGTTTTGAATTTTCTCGTTAATCTGCTCATCGTCCCCTCCCTCGCAAACAATCGCCACGCCGCGCACCTCGGGCATTTCGGTGGTTACAAGCAGAGCCTGCTCTCCTCCGTCGGCAGACTTTACTGTTATGTAGCTCTGCTTTAATTCGCTGCTGGTGCTTTTTGAATCGCTCTCTGTTTTATCCGCCGAAACGCCCTCCTTGATGTCGGCATAGGAATATTTTATGCCGCTTTCAAGGGTTATTACTACCTTTACGTTGCCGGTGCCCGTAATGCTTTTAACGATTTCCTCAATGCTGTCTTCCAGCTGAGCACGGTATTCGTCGGCGGTTATATTTTCACCCGAAGGCGTTTTTTTTCCCGATTTATCTCCGCCGCCTATAAAGGAAGAAAGGAAAATAAGCGCCATGCCGACAAGCCCTGCCGCAACAAGTATTTTTGGATTTTTGATCTTTTCGGTCAGCTTATTTATCACATCGTTCATTTATAATTTCTACCTCTATATTTTCCGCCGCGGAGCCGAGCGCCGCGCGTATTCTTTCCTTATCAGCGTCCGAATAAATTATCACTTTACTAATTACTATGCTGCCGTCCTCGTTTTTATCCGTACAAACAGTAATTTCGGAAAAATTTATTTCGCAGCTTCTGAGCGCTTCGCCGTAAACATACCTTGCCGCCGCGGCTTTTAACTCTTCGTCCGAGGCTGCCGCCGACGCTTCAAAGCTGATATCGGTATTAAAGCCGCCCTTTAAAAGTCCCGCCGCCGAAATGACTGTTACAAGAAAAACAAGACTTAACACATACTTTACGGGCTTTCCCAAATTGCCGTCTGGGCAGATAAGGTGTACAGCCCCTATAAAAACGCAGGCGGTGCAAAGGGAGGTTAAAAATGAGGTTAATCCGCTCACGACCCACGCACCCCCGTAACCACCGCGGCGAGAGAAATTACAAACATCGCCCCGACAAGAAGTATAATTCCTATTAAAACCGACATCATTGAATCGACCGCCCTTAAAAGCCCCGCAATTCCGCCTAAAGAGAAAAGCTCCGACACCGCCGAGGTCACAAGCAGTACCGCACGCCAGATAAGCAGTTCGATTACGAGCGGTAAAAGGGTTACAGCACAGGCGAGCGCACCGTAAATTCCGACAGAGGATTTTAAAAGCCCCATAGAGGCGGTTACGGTGTTTATCGCCTCGGAAAGCACTCCGCCCGCGACAGGTACCGAAGAGCCTATAATAAACTTTGCGGTTTTTGAGGCTAAGGTATCCGCCGAGGCGTTTACGGCGGTCTGAATACCTAAAATTCCGATAAATACGGCGGAAATAAACGCCATTATCCAAAAGGCGAGCTTTTTAACCGTTTCGGCTATGCCTGATTTCTTAATTGCGGGCGATACCGCGCCGCTCAAACTTACCGCAAGGTAACCGCCCATTAAGGGTAATACGGCAAAGCTTGAAATATAGGTTACTGTCTCCGCCGCCGCAAGCAGTAAAGCGCTCATTGAGGCAGAGGTCACCGCCGCCCCCGAAGCGGCTACAATAACCGCAAAAATCGGAATAAACGAAAGCATAAATATCCCCGTACCCCGAAGCGCGTTTACCGATGCGTTTATTACGGAGGAAACGGGAACTGCTATTACCGCCGCAGACGCCGCCGCCGCGGCGTACACAGCCGCGGTCATCGAGCTGCTCTTGATTTCCACGCAGCCAAGCGCCGCTGAAATCAGAACTATCGCAATTATTCCCGCTCCCGCCTTAATCGGAGCCTTTGCACCCGAGGCTATAAAGGTAAATATATGCTTAAACACGCTTTCGGCAGAGAGGGAGTTTACCCAGTTATAGTCGGATGGGTCTATGCCGTTGTCTCTAAAATATTCCCTTGTTTGTTCGGGCAAATTATTCTCTATTTCCTCCGCTCCGCTGTTTTTATACTGCTCAGAGTAAAATTCATCGGGCGAGCCGCTTCCCTCAGCCCGCACGCCTAAGGTCAAAAGCGCCGATAAAAGGCAAAATAAAATTAAAATTCTTAATTTTCTTCCTGCTTTCATAATCTTCTCCGTAATACTTAGGCTATTATTTTAAAAAGCCGAGCGCCGTCTCCAAAACCGCCGATATGAGCGGAACGGACAGAATAAATATCGCGCATTTCCCCGCAAGCTCCGCCTTTGCGGCTAAAGACGCCTGACCGCTGTCGCGGCAAGCGTCGGCTATAAATCCCGTCACATAGCCGATACCGAGAGCCTTAAGCGCAACCGCGAAGTATTCGGTTTTTACCCCGCAGCTTAAAAGCCTTGCTTTTATGTATTCTATAGGAGTCCATACTCCTTTTAAAACGTAAAGCGTTACAACCGCGCCGCCCGCCAGCGCCACCATAAGCGCGTATTCGCCCTTTTGCTGTTTTAAGACAATCGCCAACACGGCAGAAATAAGGCAGATTGCGAGTATTTTAAAAATTTCCATTGTTTACAGCCCGAAAATACTTTTAACCGTTGTAAAAAGGTCGGCAATTGCGTTTACAATCATTAAAAGCACCACCACGAGGCCCGCCAAGGTGGTCAGCATCGCCTGATCCTCCCTACCCGAACGTACAAGCACAAGATTAAGCACCGTTACTATTATCCCTATCGCCGCTATTTTAAAAATAAAATCGACGTCCATTTATTTCACCTACAAAAAGAATATACATATAAAAATTCCGCACAGAATACCGAGCGTACTGTAAAGCCTGCACAGCTCGCCGCATTTTCTCTCCGCCTCGCCGCATTTTTTCTCGGTAAGCGACATATATAGTCCTATGCGTTCGCATTCCGACTCCGCGTCCGACATACCGAGATCGCGGAAAAATTCCTCTAAAACAGCGGCGTCCGACAGCTCTAAATACATAGTATTAATAACGGCTTTACCGTCAGAAAGTCTTACGGTATCCTCGCCGAAGCAAAGGGACACAAGCCGCTCTATCTCTCCCGTACCCATTCTTATGCGCTCCCTTAAATCGGACATTGAGCGGTATATCCCGCAAAGCTTTTTATGTCTCTTTTTAAGCTCCGATGACTTTAAAAAGCCTCTGAGAGCGCAGGCGGAAAAAACTGCCGCAAGACCGATAAGCTTAAACAGCCACTCCACAGCAAAGCTCCTTTACGCCTATAAGCTTTATAGTACCGCCGTGTATAGCGGGGAGCAAAGCTACCGAAGACACCGCTCCGCTTTCTATAAGAGCCGAGGTGACCTTGCGCCGCGTCAAGTCCTCCGTACAGCCTATATGCGCGGTTGTAATAACCGACACCCCCGCACAAAAGCTTTCGCTTACCCTTTCAAGCTCCTCCTTTGTGCCGATTTCGTCAAAAGCGACTATATCGGGGAACATTGTCCTTACAGCCATTTCTATTCCCGCCGCCTTGTCCGAGGTTAGAAGAACATCGCTGTTCGCTCCCAAATCGTTACCTGCTTTTCCGCCTATTCCGCCCGAGATTTCACCGCGGCTGTCAATTACCGCAACACGGTAGTGCTTGCCGCAAAGACCGTCCGACATCTGTCTTATAAGGTCGCGTAGCACCGTTGTTTTTCCGCTCCCGGGAGGCCCCGCTATAAGCAGTCCGCCGCCGCAGTACACCCTTGCAATATCGTTTGCCGCGCCTATTATCTCCCGCGCTATTCTGATATTAATCGAGGTTACATCGTGCATAACCCCGCCCTCCGAAAGAGTTCCGCATACCCCTGCGCGGTGACCGTTTTCCATCATAATAAATCCGTTTTTAAGCTCGCTTTCATGGGCGTAAACCGAGTTTTTACACAAAAGCCTGAAGCTTTCTTGTAGATCGTCCTTTTCCGCCCTTAAAAGGTCGCGGGTGATTATAAAGGAGGTTTGTCCGCTTGCCCTGATAAATACCGTTTCTCCTCCGACCGTAAGCGCAACGGGCAGTCCCGCTCTCAGCCGTATTTCTTCAACGTTTTCCTTAACTGTTTTCGGCAGTCCGCACAGCGCCTCTCTTATTCTCGGTGCGACGCCGTAAAGCACGCTTTCAAATCTTTCTGTTTTATTCAAAATCCGTCACCTCACACTAAATACTATGACGGGGTTGTCCCTTGTAGAACATTTTAAAAAATAAAATTTAATCGCATATTTATAAAGTTACGGAATTTTTTTATATTTTTGCGGAATGTTATTAAAAGAAATCTTTAGGAGGTAAATTATGAAAAAACCGATTTCTTTATTATTATCAATTATCTGTTTGCTGTCCTGCATATCGCTTGCGGGCTGCGGCAAAAAGAAAACAACAAGCTCCGAGGTGTATTTCCTCAATTTTAAGCCTGAATCCGCCTCGGTTTACGAGGAGCTGGCTAAAAAATACGAGGAGGAAAAGGGTGTAAAGGTCAAGGTTGTGACCGCAGCTGCCAACACCTATGAGCAGACCCTTAAATCCGAAATTGCAAAGTCGGGCGCTCCCACCATTTTTCAGGTCAACGGTCCTGTAGGCTATGACGAATGGGACGACTACTGCCTTGATATTAAGAACAGTAAGCTTTACAATATGCTTTCTGACAAAGGCCTCGCCATTAAAGACGACGGCGGAGTATACGCGATACCTTATGTTATCGAGGGATACGGAATTATTTATAACAACGCGATTATGAAGAAATATTTCGCGCTCCCCGACAAAAAAACCGACCTTAAATCAGCCGATGAAATCGACAGCTTCGACAAGCTTAAAACAGTAGTTGAGGATATGACCGCGAATCTTTCTAAGCTCGGCATCGAGGGCGTTTTCGCATCTACCTCTCTTTCAAGCGGCGAAGACTGGCGCTGGCAGTCACATCTTTTGAATGTTCCGCTTTACTATGAGCTGTTTGAAAAGAACGATGCCAACTCAGACCTGTCACTCGCTATGTATAAGGCGGATAAAATCGAATATAAGTACGCCGAAAACTTTGAAAAGCTTTTCGACCTTTATGTCAACAATTCAATCACAAAGCCCACCCTATTAGGCTCCAAGTCGGTTGCCGACTCAATGGCTGAATTTGCGCTCGGAAAGGTTGCTATGGTGCAGAACGGCAACTGGAGCTGGTCGCAGATTTCCGGCGTTAAGGGCAACACCGTAAAAGCCGATGACATTAAAATGATGCCTATGTATACAGGAATAGAAGGAGAAAAAGGTCAGGGCATCTGCATAGGTACGGAAAACTACCTTGCAATCAACAAAAACGCTACCGACGAACAGCAAAAGAACTCTCTGGCTTTCCTTGAATGGCTTTTTTCAAGCGACACCGGCAAGGATTATGTGACAAACAAGCTCGACTTTATCACCCCCTTTAACACCTTCTCAGAAAACGAGCTCCCGAATGACCCGCTCGCCAAAGAAATTTCCCGATATATGAAGGATGATTCGGTCAAGAATATTCCTTGGGTATTTACGGGCTTCCCGAGCGAAGCGTTTAAAAAGGAAGTCGGCAGTTCTCTGCTCGACTATGTTCAGGGCAATAAAAAGTGGGAAGATGTACGCAAGAGCATAAGCGATAAATGGAAGAGTGAACGCGCATAAATGGAAAAAACAGTAAAACGCTGGTTCCCTGTATTTTTACTGCCCACCCTCACGGCATTTTTAATAGCCTTCGCAATCCCCTTTGTAATGGGCGTGTTTCTTTCCTTTACCGAATTCCGCACCGTAACCGACGCGACCTTTGTAGGTTTCTCAAATTATATCCGCGCCTTTACGGACGATAAGCTTTTTTTGCAGTCGCTTATATTTACGGTAAAGTTTGCGGTAATCTCGGTAATAGGAATTAACGTTATAGCATTTGTTTTGGCTCTGCTGTTTACAAGGGGGCTCCCCGGCACAAACTTCTTTCGCACGGTCTTTTTTATGCCGAATCTTATCGGCGGCATTGTTCTCGGCTATATCTGGCAGGTAATAATAAACGGCGTGCTTTATAAGTTCGGTTACTCTATAACCTCTAACCCGACCTACGGCTTTTGGGGACTGGTTATCCTTATGCACTGGCAGATGATAGGCTATATGATGATAATTTATATAGCGGGTATTCAGAATATCCCAACGGATATATTGGAGGCGGCGCGGGTAGACGGTGCGAACGCTCTTACCGTTCTATTTAAAATTACAATTCCCTCGGTTATGCCGTCGATTACAATTTGCCTGTTTTTAACCATAACAAACTCCTTTAAGCTGTTTGACCAGAATTTAGCCCTGACCGCAGGCGCGCCCGCAAACCGAACCCAGATGGTGGCGCTTGATATTTACAATACCTTTTATTCCCGTTCAGGCTACGAGGGAGTAGGTCAGGCCAAGGCGGTAATATTCTTTATTATCGTGGCGGCAATAGCCCTTTTACAGCTTTATCTTACACGCAGAAAAGAGGTTGAAAGCTGATGGCAAGAAAAATAATAAGCGGTGTCTGCTTTATACTGCTGATTATTTTCGCAGCCGCGTTTATTTTTCCTGTGGCGGTGGTACTCATTAACTCCTTTAAGGCTAAGTTTTCCATTAACGCAAGTCCCTTTACCCTGCCCGTAGGAGATGATTTTGTCGGCCTTTCAAACTATACCGAGGGCATTAAAAACACAGGATTTGTCTCGGCTTTCGGCTGGTCGCTCTTCATTACCCTATTTTCGATTGCCGCCATTATTATATTCACCTCTATGTGCGCGTGGTATATTGTGAGGGTCAAAACAATATTTACTTCTCTTTTATACTACGCGCTGGTCTTTTCAATGATTGTACCGTTTCAGATGGTTATGTTTACAATGTCAAAGGTCGCAAATGTGTTGCATCTTGACAATCCTGTTGGTATAATATTAATATATTTAGGCTTCGGTGCGGGTCTTTCGGTCTTTATGTTCACGGGATTTATAAAAACGGTGCCGCTTGGCATTGAAGAGGCCGCCACTATCGACGGATGTACGCCCTTTCAAACCTATTGGCGGGTAGTTTTTCCTATTTTAAAGCCAACGGCGATAACTGTCGCGATTTTGAATACTATGTGGATTTGGAACGACTATCTTCTTCCCTATCTTGTAATAGGCAGCGATTATAAAACAATTCCGATTGCCGTGCAGTATTTAAAGGGCGGCTACGGTTCCGTAGATATGGGCGCTATGATGGCGATGCTGGTGCTTTCTATTATTCCTGTAATAGTTTTTTATCTTTCAAGTCAAAAATATATTATAAAAGGGGTTGCGGCGGGTGCTGTTAAGGGGTAGCGACACAAAATATAAGAAAGAAAGCGGCGTGCTGATGCACATTTCATCGCTCCCGTCGCCTCACGGTATAGGCGATTTAGGAAGCGAAGCGTACCGCTTTGTTGATTTTTTAAAATGCAGCCGCCAGACCTACTGGCAGCTGCTGCCGCTTTGTCCCGTGGGCAAGGGAAATTCGCCTTACAGCTCGTCAAGCGCCTTTGCGGGAGAAATACTTTTTATCAACCTTGACCTTCTTGCAACCGACGGGCTTTTAAGCACCGACGAGATACCTTCGGCGGATTTTCCTAAAAACACCGACTACAAAAAAGTAAGAGAATTTAAGCTTCCTCTTATTAAAAAAGCGGCGGAGCGCTTTAACCCGAAATCCCGCGATTTTAAAGCCTTTTTAAGAGAAAACGCCTACTGGCTCGACGATTACGCCCTCTTTATGGCTATAAAGGAGGTCTACCCCAAAAAAAGCTTTGCCGAGCTTGATGACGGGCTTAAATACCGTCTGCCCGACGCGGTTGAACGCTTCAAAAGAGCGCACTCCGAGCAGATTTTGTTTTACGAAATAACCCAGTACTTTTTTTTCTCGCAGTATCTGAGGCTTAAAAAATACGCCGCGGAAAACGGCGTAAAATTGATAGGCGATATTCCGTTTTATGTTCAGCTTGAAAGCGCGGATGTTTGGAGTAATCCCGATATTTTCCGTTTAGGCCGTGATATGACCCCTGTTTTGGTTGCAGGTGTTCCCCCCGATTGCTTTTCGGAGGACGGACAGCTTTGGGGTAACCCGATTTATGATTGGGAGTATCAAAAATCCACCGATTATGAATGGTGGCGCAAACGCCTTATCCATAACTCAAAGCTTTATGACATAATAAGAATCGACCATTTCCGTGCTTTCGCGGATTATTACACCATTCCCTACGGCGCTAAGACCGCTAAAAGCGGCGTTTGGGAAAAGGGCGTGGGACTTCCCTTTTGGAATTTGATGAAACAGTATGTAAGCGCCGAAATTATCGCCGAGGATTTGGGCGGCGACACCCCTGAGGTTGAAAAGCTTGTTGAGGATACAGGTTTTCCTAATATGAAGGTACTGCAATTTGCCTTTAACACCGACCTCGAAAATCCCTTTTTACCTAAGAATTATCAAAGAAACTGCGTTTGCTACACAGGCACGCACGATAATGACACAACCCGTGGCTGGTTTGAAAAGGCAAGTGAAAAGGAACAAATTATGTTTACCCGCCTTGTTCCGGCTGATAAATCGGGCTCGGCTGTGCTAAGCCTTATATCCTTTGCTATGAAATCAAAGGCAAGGATGGTAATAATACCGATGCAGGACTATTTACAGCTTGATTCCTCTGACCGTCTTAACACTCCCGGTATACCCTCGGGCAACTGGGAATGGCGGCTTTCTAAAAGCGACCTGACAGATGAGCTTGCAGGCGAGATAAAACGCCTAAGTGCCGGACGAAATGAAAATAGATAAATAATTTAATGATATAAATATCCACACAAAAAAGCCGAAGAGTTTATCGCTCCTCGGCTTTTAATTATTACAATTTACTTTTTCATTGCAACGGCTTTCTTAGCCTTTTCTGCAATATTCACCGCGCGCAGACCGAACTCGTCGAGCAGCTTGGGTGCAGGGCCCGAATGACCGAAGGTATCGTAAACACCGAGTTTTACAACAGGTACCGGATACTCTTCGCAAAGGAGCTCGCTTACTGCTCCGCCTAAACCACCTATTACAGAATGTTCCTCGGCAGTGACAATAGCTCCAGTTTCCTTTGCAGCCTTTATTACCGCCTCGTTATCAAGCGGTTTTATAGTGTGCATATTGATAATTCTCGCGTTTATGCCATCCTTTTTAAGCAACTCGTAAGCCTCAAGCGCCTCGGAAACCATAAGACCCGTTGCGATAACCGTAACATCGTTGCCCTCTTTAAGCTCTACCGCTTTACCGACCTCAAACTTATAATCGTCGCCAAATATGACGGGAACGGCAAGACGTCCGAATCTCATATAAACAGGACCGTCAAGTTCAAAGGCCGCTTCGACCGCTTTTTTAGCCTCGGTCTCGTCGGCAGGGTTAATAATTGTCATTCCGGGTATTGTACGCATAAGGGCAATATCCTCACAGCACTGGTGGGTAGCGCCGTCCTCGCCGACCGAGATTCCGGCGTGCGTCGCGCCTATAATAACATTAAGGTGCGGATAGCCTATCGAATTTCTCACCTGCTCAAAGGCGCGCCCAGCCGCAAACATTGCAAAGGAACTGCAAACAACCTTTTTGCCCGTCGCAGCGATGCCCGCCGCAATGCCCATCATATCCGCCTCGGCAATACCGCAATCGTAAAATCTGTCGGGGAAAGCCTTTTTAAACATACCCGTCTGTGTAGCGGCGGCGAGGTCGGCGTCGAGCACCACAAAATCGTCCCTCTTCGCACCTAATTCAACAAGAGCATTACCGAATGCCGCTCTTGTGGCAACCTTTTTAATTTCTGACATTGTTCTTCCCCCTCCTTACTGTAATGCGGCAAGCGACGCTTTAAGCTTGGTCATTGCCTGCTCGTACAACTCATCGTTCGGCGCGGCACCGTGCCAATTTACTGCGTTTTCCATATATGAAACGCCCTTGCCCTTAACGGTCTTTGCAATAATCGCAACAGGCTTATCGACAGTTTCCGCTTCGTTTAAGGCAGCTTCGATTTGGTTGAAATCGTGTCCGTCAATTACAATTGTGTGCCAATTAAAGGCCTCGAACTTCTTATCTATCGGTGCGGCGGAGTTTACCTCCTCAATGGTGCCGTCAATCTGAAGATTGTTGTAATCCACAAACGCCGTGAGGTTGGAAAGTCCCTTATTTGCGGCAAACATAGCAGCCTCCCAAACCTGACCCTCTTCGATTTCGCCGTCGCCTAAGATTGCATAAACCTTATAATCGTTTCCGAAATGCTTTGCGGAAAGCGCCATTCCCACAGCGGCGGATATTCCCTGACCTAAAGAGCCTGAAGACATATCAACTCCGGGTATATGCTTCATATCGGGGTGTCCCTGTAAAATACTGCCTATATGGCGCAAAGTCTTTAAAAGTTCAGTATCAAAGTAGCCGCGGTTTGCAAGCACCGAATAAAGCGCGGGCGCCGCGTGTCCCTTTGACAGCACCAAGCGGTCTCTGTCCTCCATCTTAGGATTTTTCGGGTCGATGTTCATTTTAGCAAAATAAAGATAGGTCAAAATATCCGCGCAGGAAAGCGAGCCGCCCGGGTGACCTGATTTTGCACTGTGTACCCCCTCGATAATTCCCATTCTAACTTTGCAGGCAGTTTTCTCAAGCTGTTTCTTAGCCGCCGCGTCCATCAAATCATTCCTTTCTGTTTTTAAGCCATATCGGACTTAATATTTACTAAATAATCTATAAAATCGGCTACCGCGCCGTCCTCGCACCTGCCCGCGATAAAATCGGCATGAGCCTTAATATCCTCGGGTGTGTCCGCGGGAACCGCGCTTATATCCGCTTTTTTAATCATTTCAAGGTCGTTGTAATAGTCGCCCATCGCGAAATAACAGCCTTTTTCTATTTTAAGCATTTTTTTAAGTTTGTCAAGCTCCGAAGCCTTTGAAACCCCAATAGGGAACTGCTCGTAATAATTTCTTTTTCTTCCCGCTATTACAGCCGAGGTATCCGAAAAGGCGGAAACCGCGTTTTCCCCGGCTATCATTTCCTTTACCGAGGCTAAATCTTTTTCGTTGTCAAAAAGGAAAACCACCTTGTTCCAGCGGTATTTCGCGGCCTCATTAAAGCTTACGTTTTCTCCTTTTATCCACTCGTATTCCTGATGCTCCCGCGTTTCTTCTGTTTCGTGTATTGTAAGTATTTTCTCGCCGCTGTGAGCTTCAATCCCTACATTAAGCCCCATATCAAGGACTTTTTTCGCGATATAATACTCATTTTCGGGCAAAAACAGCTCGTCAAGCACCTTTTTATTCCCGTAGTCGTAAATCATACAGCCGTTTGCCACAACCGAGGGCGACACCCGTTTGATTTTATCAAGCACGGGACCTACCGCACCCACAGTTCTGCCCGTAGAAAGGGAAAAGTATCCTCCCTCGCTCATAAAATACTCAATTTTTTCAATGTTTCTTGGATTGATTTTGCCGTTTATCATTAATGTTCCGTCAATATCGCAGGCAAAAAGACAGCCCGAAAAAATACCCATTTTATCTTAACCTCTTCAAAAAATTCACAAAGTAATCGGGAAGAGGAGAATCAAATTCCATATACTCCTCTGTCCGCGGATGAATAAACCCGATTTTTTTTGCGTGCAGGCATTGACCGCCGAGTTCCTTTATTACCTTTTTAGGGCCGTAAACCTCGTCCCCCGCGACAGGGTGGCCGATATAAGCCATATGCACCCGTATCTGGTGGGTTCTGCCTGTTTCCAGCCGCAGTCTTATATGCGTAAAGCCATCAATACGTTCTATAACCTCGTAATGGGTCACAGCGTTTTTGCTGTTTTCATAAACCACCGCCATCTGCTTGCGCTTTACAGGGTGCCTGCCGATAGGCGCGTCTATAACGCCGCTGTCGGTCTTAAGACTCCCATAAACCACCGCTTCGTACTCGCGGGTAAAGGAATGCTCCTTTATCTGCTCGGCTAATTTATTATGCGCAAAATCGTTTTTTGCAACCATTAAAAGTCCGCTTGTGTTTTTATCTATTCGGTGGACTATCCCCGGGCGCATAACCCCGTTAATGCCGGACAGCGAATCGCCGCAATGATACATAAGCGCGTTGACAAGCGTACCCGAATAATTCCCCGCCGCAGGGTGTACCACCATTCCCTTAGGCTTATTGACGACAAGCAAATCGCCGTCTTCATACACAATATCAAGAGGGATATTTTCGGGCGTGATATTATATACCTCGGGGTCGGGCAGGGTTATAATAACGCTGTCCCCGTCCTTTACCTTGTCGTTTTTTGCGGCGGACTTACCGTTTATAAGCACATTTCCGTCCGCTATAAGCCCCGCCGCGCGGGAGCGGGTAACTTCCGCGGTCTTTGCGGTAAAGATGTCAATTCTCACCGTCTCGCCGCGAAAAACCGTCTCAATCCTTTCCATCGGTATGCTCCGAGGGATTTTTAAGCTTTTTCTGCTTTTCCTCGCGTACGGCGTCCAAAATAAAGTAAAGTATCAAAAGCCCAGCGCCGACAACGATAGCACAGTCGGCGACATTAAATACAGGGAAAGAGGGGAAAAACTCAAAATGCAGGAAATCGACTACGTTTCCGCCGCGGAATACGCGGTCAATCATATTTCCGATACCGCCCGACATAACAAGCGTAATTGCCCAAAGCAAAAGTCGGCTCTTTTTGCCGTATTTGACATAAAAAATTATGCAAAAAATCATTATCACAAGGGTAATGGGCAGCAATATATATGTTCGCCCATACAGCATTCCCCACGCGCCGCCGCGGTTGTGAATATAGGTAAGGTCAATAAATCCGCTTAAAAATTCCCTAGACTCACCCAGAACAAAACTTGTCGAAATATAGTATTTTGTAAGCTGGTCGGCTCCGAGCAGTAAAACTCCGCATAAAAACGCCAATATATATGAAATCAAACGCTCCCCTCCTGTTTGCTCTAAAAATTATTCCTCGGTGGGTGTATCGCCAGTCACCATAAAGCCCTTGTCAGACTTTACGGCTCCGGCGCTGTTATCAGCCTTAACCGCATTATTTACCGCGGGCTCGGTTATTCCGCCCGCCGCCGCGATAAAATCTTCGGGCTTAGGCGCCTTATCCACCGCCGCGGATACCACCTCGGCAATACGCTTAGGATCCATAGGAGCAGTATCGGGCAGAGCCTTAAGCAATTCGAGATGCTCCTTATATTTAGCGGAAACCGCCGCCTTAAAGGCGGACATTTCCATTTTAAGCCTGTCATAAAGCAGCTGCTGACGTGCCACGCTGTCCTCCGCGGCGGCTTTCATACTGTCCGCCTTAATCTGCGCGGTCTTAACCATATCCGCAAGCTCGTTTTCAAGCTTTGCCTTGCGCTCCTGCGCCTTAAGCTCAAAGGCGGTTGCAAGCTCCTTTTCCTTCGCGGTAATGACATCGATATTAGCTTCGGCATTCTTTACTATTTGCTCGCTCTTCTGCTTTGCCTCGTCAACAATCTGGTCGGCAAGCTTTTGTGCTGAAAGCAGTACGTTCTGAATACTGTTCTGGGAGCTTTTAAGGCTTTCGATTTCCTTGTTCATAGCCTCAATTTTCGCTCTGTACTCCTTAATTGCACGGTCAAACTGGGCATAGTCCGCCTCAATTTTATCAAGAAGAACGTCAACCTCCTCCTGCTTGTAGCCGCCCATTGCCTTTGTAAATTTAACATTCCTGATTTCAGCAACGGATAACATTTTATTGCCTCCTAAATATATTTCTTATAATTTAATACAATCCTATTCTTTCTGGTCCTGCCGTCAAGTGAGCCAATTAAAAACCTACCCTTGCCCCGCACCGATATTATATCCCCCTCGGCGACCGATTTTGAAGGCTTGGTTACGGTAACGGAATTAACCGTTACAATACCCTCCGCCAAAGCGCCGAGCGCACCCGAACGCGAAAAGCCGCACAAAGCGGATATTACGCAGTCAATTCTATCCGAAGCGGCGGTATCGGTAAATTCGGCAAGGCTATCGCCCTTAGGCAACGGCTCGGTATATCCGTCGGTCACAGCGACACCAGTCCGTCCTATTTTTGTGACCTGAGATTTTATGTACTCGCGAATTTCTTCGGTTACAAAAACTACGGCGCGGCCATGTTCGGTCAAAATATCCCCCACTGTCTCCCGCTTTATGCCGAGCGCCATAAGCGAGCCCAAAAAATCACGGTGGGAAAGTTTATCGTTTTCACGGTACTTAAAGGTAAGCGCGCTTATGGGAAAGGAATTTTCCTGTGCCCAGTCGGGGAAACAGCCGAGCATTACCCTTTCGGCTCCCTCGTATCCGCCGTAAAACTCCGTGCGGCAGGGCGCGTTTTTAAGTAACTGACGCGCCAAAACCGCCTCGGCGGCTGAAAGAAAGCCTATATATTTCGGTTTTGAGGTTTTGGCGCAAAGTTCTGCTGAGTCCTTAATTCTTGCCCTTAAAAGCTCGGTTTCCATTAAAAATAGCCTTTGCTTCCATCGTCAAAATCGTCAAGCATTAACTCGCCCATAACGTCCACGTCTGTGGGAACTATTATAAAGGTGCTGTTTGCAACCTTGCGTATATTGCCGTTGTTAGCATACGCAACACCGCTTAAAAAGTCAATAATTCTGCGCGAAACATCACGGTTTGCCGCCTCAAGGTTTAAAACGACCGTCTTTTTTGCGTTCAAATGGTCGGCAATGGAGGTTACATCCTCAAAGCGGTCGGGCTTAACGAGGACTACCTGCATCTGAGACTGGTTAAAGCTTACGGTTTTACCTTTTCCGCCCGCGCGTACGGTCGGCTCGGTGCGTTTCGGTTGTGTCTGCTCATAGGAAGGCGCCTTTTTGGGCTTCTCAGCGGGCTTTTCCTCTTCTACATCTTCGATCTCATCGTCAAATTCGTCTTCTTCCGGTATGCTCATAATATTCTTTATGCTGTCTAAAAGTCCCATTTTTCTGCTCCTTATTATTTATTGTTATAAACCCGTCTGCCGAAAAGCGAAGTGCCGACCCTTACAAGAGTAGCCCCCTCTTCGGCGGCAATATCAAAATCGTTTGACATTCCCATAGACAGTACGCTCATATTACTATTATCTATTTTTTTATCCCTAATGTCAATAAACAGTTTATACATATTACGGAAATATTTTCGGCTTTCTTCGGGCAAATCGGTAGCGGGAGGTATCGCCATAAGCCCTTTAACCCTTATCGCTGGTAATTTTGCAATTTCTTTGACCGCGCTTTTGATTTCCGACGGTGAAAAGCCCGACTTTGATTCCTCACCGCCGATATTGACTTCAAGCAAAATATCCATTGTAATACCGCGCTTTAACGCCTGCTTTGAAATTTCGTTTGCAAGTTTCAGTGAATCCACCGATTCAATCATTTCAACCTTGTCGATTATATCCTTAACCTTATTTGTCTGCAAATGTCCGATAAAATGACTGTGCGCAGGTTTTAAAAGCTTATATTTTGAAAGAAGCTCCTGCACGCGGTTCTCGCCTATATGGGTTATCCCCTTTTCTATCGCGTAATTGATTGTGTCCGCGTCAACCGTCTTTGTCGCGGCAAGCAGGGTTATTTTTTCTTTATCGCGCCCCGACCTTTCCGCCGCGCCTTTTAATCTCTCTAAAACCCTTTGATAATTTAAATCAAATTCCTCAGCTGATAATTTTTCCATCATAAAGGTTCTTTCCTTTCACGATTACCTCGTCGTAGAGTCTTAACACCGTATCGTCGCTCGTCTGCTTTTCGCATATAATATATTCGCCGTCCGTAAAAAGGACGTTGACCTCGACAAACTTTACCTGCATACCCGTAAGGACGTAAACGCCCCGCTTTGAATCCACCACTCTAAGTGCGCTTCTCGGCACCTTTAAGCCGCTGTATTCCTTTTTAACAACCGTCATAGGTCCCGTCCGCATTGAGGCTAACTCGCTGTTCATATCGTTGCAGGCGAAAAGCACTACGGCGCCGCCTGAGCTTTCGGAAATATTTATTTTACTTACCGTAACAGGAAGCTTAGGATAGCTTTTTACAGAGGTGTATATAGTAAGTTTCTCTCCCTCCTTGTAATTAAGGGACTCGTTTATAGAAACCTCGGCGGCGATATACCACTCATAGTCCGAGACTATTTTTCCGACAACGTTTTCATTCACACTTTCAGCCTTTATGACGTTTAAATATTCGGGGGTTATTTTGTCTAAATTATCACAGGCAAGCGCCTTTTCATAACCGTCCGCTTTAGAAACAAAATATCCCGACTGCGCCGCCTTTAAAGTACCCTTTGCCGCGGGCAGAGAGGAGGAAAGCTGTTCCCTTTCCGATTTAAGCGCCGAAAGCTGAGCTGAAAAATCCGCCGTTTCGCCCATTGCCGCCTGCCGTCTGTTGTAGGAGGACAAAAGCTCGTCCGATTTTTCCGAAAAGCTGTCGTAATTGCCGTTTGCTCCGCTTACTATAAGATTATTCAGATTCTTGCTGACCTTTGAATTTATCATATCAAGGTCGGCCGCCTCTAAATCGTTATAGCTGAGCATTTCCTCTATATCGTCAATTTTGCTGTTTACAGAATCTATGCGTTCAAGGGTGATTGAAGCCGATTCGCTGTCGTAAATATTGGCGATTACGCCGTCCTTTGCAACGCGGCTGCCGTCACCTATCACAAAGTGCATAACCCCGCCGCCCGAAGAGGTAACAAGGGTCTCGTTCCTGATTATTATTCCCGTGATGTTAAGACCGTCGGAAATATCGCTGTAAACTGCGGTCTCGGTCTTTACAGGCTTATAAAAGGAGGAAACCGCCTGATGCACGGCGAAAACCGCAATCAGCAGAATAACAAAACCCTTAAGCACCGTTGTTCCTTTCACTGTGCATCCTCCCTTTGTAAAAAATCTTCTGTAAGCCTTGCGGCTTCTGTAAATAAATCCTCTGTCTCGTCGGCGTAAATCCAGTTTATGCGTTTATCTCTGTTAAACCAGGTAAGCTGTCTTTTAGCGTACCTTCGTGTCTGCCGTTTAAGGTTTTCTACCGCTTCTTCAAGAGTGTATTCGCCCTTTAAAAAGCCCGACAGCTCCTTATGACCTATCGCCTGAACCGCGCCGCCGCTTTGTAAAACAGCGGTTTTCGCTTCCTCTAAAAGCCCGCTTTCGAGCATAATATCAACCCTTCGGTTTATCCGCTCGTAAAGCTTTTCCCGATCGCGGTAGTTAATACCTATTAAAAGCGGCTCGATATATTCTTCTCCTAAGTGAGACAGGGCGTTCTGCTCGGTGACAGTTTTACCCGTGGTTTTATACACCTCAAAGGCGCGTATTATTCTGCGGCGGTTATTCGGGTGAAGCCTTGCCGCGGTATCGGGGTCAAACTCGGCTAACTCCCTTAGCATTTGCTCCGCCCCGATTTCATCAAAACGGTTTTCAAGGCTTCGTCTCAGCTCATAATCGGTTTCCTCCTCGGTATATTCGGTATTATCGGCAAGGGAGCTTATATAAAGCCCCGTTCCGCCGACGACAATAGGGAGCCGTCCTTTTTTTGCAATGTCCAATATAATTTCGCGTGCCGACTTTACATATTCAGCCACCGAATAGCTAACACTCGGCTCTAAAAATTCAAGTAAATGGTGGGGTATTCCCCGCATTTCCGCCGTATCGGGGGCTGCGGAGGCGATATGTATTCCCTTATAAATCTGCATTGAATCGGCAGAGACTATCTCGCCCGAAAATCTCTCCGCCAGCGAAACGCCGAGTCCCGTTTTGCCCGAGGCGGTAGGACCTACAATAAAAACTGTTTTTATCCTGCTCATTGTATCCTTCCGAACTGCTTTTCAAGCTCACGCCGACTTATTTCAAACGCTACGGGACGTCCGTGCGGACAGTACATAATATCGTCCGAATAGAGCACCCTTTCGGCTAATTTTTGTTTTTCTTGCGGACTTGTCCTGCTCCCCGCCTTAATAGCCGCCTTGCAGGCGACCGTGTGATAAAGGTCATCAAGCTTTTCGACCTCGGCGGAATGATTTTTAATAAGACTTTCAGCAAGCTCGCTTATTAAATCCTCGGCATCGGAGGCGGTAAGAGCGGACGGAACCGAAAGTATCCGCACAGCTGAATTTCCGAAGTCCTCAATTTCAAAGCCGGCGCGGCTAAGCTCCTCGGTATTCTGAATAACCGCCGAGTACTCCTCTCGGGGAAGCACCGCGGTGACCGGGGTTAAAAGCGCCTGAACCGCGACGCCTTGCTTGCTTTTTAATTCGTTGAACAAAATGCGCTCGTGCGCGGCGTGCTTATCTATCATAAAAATGCTGTCGCCCATCTGGACGATAATATAGGTCAAAAACGCCTCGCCTATAAGTATTATTTCGGGACGTTCGTCCTCTATATCCTTTGTTATGTCAACCGAGACATTTTGAGTCCGTGTGGGCTGTACACTTATCTCGGATTTTGGAGCCGTCGGTATAATTTCCGTTTTCACAGGCTCTTTTGTGGATAAAACAGGCTCTGTTTTCTCCCCGTGCGGTCCCACGGTTGAATAGTTATCCATAAACGCGGGTCTTGACGGACTTTTTAAGGTCGTGCTATTCTTGTTGTTATGTAAACTCATCGACTGCGGATAGGCACGCTCCGCCACGGTTGGCTCTTTAATTGTCTGCTGGCGGTATTCCTCGGCTTTCAAACGCTGAAAGGGATTGAAAACAGGCTCTTTAAATTTAACCTCGGGTCTTGTATCGCCCTCGGTCAGAGCGTTTTTAACCGCCGAATACACCGCGTCAAAAATTCGGCGCTCATCCGAAAAACGCACCTCTGTTTTAGCGGGATGAACATTTACGTCCACCGCGTCAAACGGAACGGTTAAATACAGCACAAAGGCGGGGAATTTTCCTATCATAGCGCTGTTTTTATACGCCTGCTCCGCCGCCGCAGTCACAGTACCCGAACGGACAAGTCTGCCGTTTAAAAATACAAACTGGTAATTCCTTGTAGGACGGCAGGAAACGGGCTTGCAGGTAAGCCCCGAAACGGCTATGCGCTCTCTTTCTCCCGAAACGGGAATAAGGGTTCCCGCAAGCTCGCGGCCTAAAACGCTGTAAACCGTGCCGCTTGTCTTCCCATCCCCCGCGGTATTAAGGGTCTGCTTGCCGTCACGAATGAATTTAAAGGCGATTTCGGGGTGGGAAAGTGCGATTCTGTCGACCACAGCGGCGGCGGCGTTCGCCTCGGAAACGTCTTTTTTAAGAAACTTCATACGGGCGGGAGTGTTGTAGAAAATATCGCGGATTACTATTGTCGTCCCGTCAGGACAGCCCGTCTCCTCATACAGCCTTTCCTCGCCGCCTTCGATTATATAATGCGTGCCGAGCTCACTGTCCTTCGGCTTTGTGAACATCTCCGCCTTAGAAACCGAGGAAATTGCCGCAAGCGCCTCGCCGCGAAAGCCCAAGGTTGCTATAGCATTAAGGTCGGCGTCCCCTTTAATCTTGCTTGTAGCGTGGCGCAAAAATGCCGTCGGAACATCGTCAAAATCAATACCGCATCCGTTGTCGGTAATCCTTAAATAGGCTATACCTCCCCTGTTTATCTCAACAGTAATGTTATTTGCACCCGCGTCAATGGAGTTTTCCACCAGCTCCTTTATAACCGACGCGGGTCTTTCCACAACCTCTCCTGCGGCGATAAGCTCGGCTACCTCTTTAGGTAATAGGTTTATCTTAGGCATTTTTACGCCTCCTTTTATATGGACTTAGCTTTATTTACAAAATCAAACAGTATCTGCATTGCCTCTATCGGGGTAAGGGTATTAACGTCAATAATCTGAAGCTCGTGCAGAATATCCTGCGCCCCCTGCATTTCAATGGGCAGCTGCATTTCGGGGTCGGAGGCGGTCTTGTAGGTTACAAGCCCCTCCTCCTCGGTTTTCTTTAAAATCTGCTTAGCGCGTTTTATAACCTCTTCGGGTATACCGCCGAGCTTTGCTACCTCTATTCCGTAGCTGTCGTCCGCGCCGCCGCGCACAATACGTCGCAAAAAGGTTATATCGTCCCCGCGCTTTTTGACGGCTATATTATAATTCTTAACCCCTTGGAGCTCGTTTTCCATTTCGGTAAGCTCGTGGTAGTGGGTGGCGAAAAGCGACTTTGCGCCAAGCTTTTTCTTATCAGCCACATATTCAAGCACCGCCCTCGCTATCGACATTCCGTCAAAGGTGGAGGTGCCCCTGCCTATCTCGTCAAGGATAAGCAGGCTTTTATTTGTGGCGTTTTTAAGAATATCGGCGACCTCGCTCATCTCGACCATAAAGGTTGACTGACCCGCCGCCAAATCGTCCGACGCGCCGACTCTGGTAAAAATCGCGTCAACCACGCCGATTTCCGCACTCTCGGCGGGGACAAAGCAGCCAACCTGCGCCATTAGGGTTATAATCGCGACCTGACGCATATATGTGGATTTGCCCGCCATATTAGGACCCGTTATTATAGCACAGCGGTCGTCCTTCATATTAAGCATAGTGTCGTTTGCAACAAACGGGGTGTTAATCACCTGTTCTACAACAGGGTGTCTTCCCGACTTTATCATTATAGCTCCGCCGTTATTTACAAGCGGTCGGCAATAACGGTTGCTTGCCGAGACCTCGGCTAAGGAGCAGAGCGCGTCAAGCCTTGCGATAGCCGCGGCGGTTTTCTGAAACCTTTTAAGCTCGCTTGCGGTCTTCTTTCTTATACCGTCAAATATTTCATATTCAAGCTGAACTATGCGGTCCTTAGCCGTGAGCACCCGTTTTTCAATCTCTTTAAGCTCCTCGGTGATGAACCGCTCGCAGTTAGTAAGGGTCTGCTTTCTTATGTAATCCTCGGGCACCTTATCAAGGAAAGAGTTGGTCACCTCAATATAATACCCGAAAACCTTGTTATAGCGCACCCGCAGATTTTTAATTCCGGTGCGCTCTCTTTCTCGGTTTTCAATATCCGACAAAAAGGAGGTTCCGCTGTTCATATCCCCGCGAAGAAGATCTACCTCTTCGCTGTAGCCCTGCTTAATAAGACCGCCCTCCCGCACCGAAAAGGGAGGCTCGTCTACAATCGAGCTGTCAATAAGCTCGGCTATGTCTTCGAGCGTATCAATATCGGAATAAATCTCCTTTAGCATCTTACAGCTGACGGAAGAAAGCAAGTTTTTAAGTATCGGGAAACGGTGCGCCGTAGCCGCAACTGCGATAAGGTCGCGCGCAGAGGCTGTGCCGTAAACCACCCTTGACATAAGGCGTTCAACGTCCTTTATGCCCGAGAGATATTCCATTGTCTCACCGCGTAAAACCGTGTCCGAGCAAAGCTCCTCGACAGCGTTTTGGCGTAAATTTATCTGGGTTATATTAACAAGCGGTTTTTGAACCCAGCTTCTAATCAGGCGCTTGCCCATTGCGGTCTTAGTCCTGTCAAGCACCCACAAAAGCGAGCCTTTTTTGGCTTTTGTGCGCATAGTTTCGGTAAGCTCTAAGTTGCGTACCGCTGTCATATCAAGCCGCATATACTGCCCGCCCGAATAAATGTCAAGCTTGTTTACCGAAATGTTGCCGTTTTTGCCCGTTTCATAAAGATACTCGATAACCGCGCCCAAAGCCGAGGCTATCGCGCCCTGTTTTTTAATTCCGAGCTGTTCAATAACCTCTTCCCCAAAGTGCTTTACAAAAAGCGGCTCGGTTATTTCGGGGTTAAATCTCGCGCTTTGTCTTACGGTGACGGTTGTGGAAAAGCCCTTGGTGATATATTCCCAAAGCGCCGCCGATTTTGTCTTTAAATCCTCCGAAACCAAAAGCTCTTTCGGTGAAAAACGCGTAAGCTCGTCTTTAACATCGTTTTCCGAGTTATCTCCGCTGAGAACAGTGGCGTGACATTCTCCGGTTGACGCGTCGGTAAAACAAAGTCCCGCACCCTCTTCGGTCACATTGAGGGAGGCGAGATAGTTGTTTTTCCCCTCTTCAAGCATTGCGTCCTCAATAACGGTACCCGGGGTTACAACCCTTATAATATCCCGCTTTACAAGTCCCTTTGCGGTTGCGGGGTCTTCGGTCTGCTCGCAGATTGCGACCTTGTAGCCCTTTTCGACAAGACGCGCTATATACGCTTCACAGCTGTGGTAGGGCACTCCGCACATCGGCGCGCGTTCCTCTTGCCCGCAGTCCTTTCCCGTGAGCACCAAATCAAGCTCCTCGGACGCTTTCTTCGCATCATCAAAAAACATTTCATAAAAATCGCCAACCCTGAAAAACAGAATACTGTCCTCGTTCTGCGATTTTATCTCCATATACTGCTTCATCATAGGAGACAGCTCAGCCACTTTTTACTTCCCCCGCTTTCGGTTAATTAATACTTTAATTAATGACAGCCGCCGCAGGATGCACAGCTACCCGTGCAAGTACTGCTTGTGTCGCAGGTGTCGGGGTCTTCGCCGTCAATGCACTTTGAAATGATTACATTGACCTCGTTTACCATATTGTCAAGCTCCGCTTTTGCGGTGTTGTACTCCACCATTGCGGGGGAGGACATAATATCGCTGTAAACCTTTCTTAGCTTTTCGTTAAGCTCCTGCACTTTAAGGTCGTCCTTATTATCAGAGCCGACCTCCCTGTCAAGCTCCATACGGACGATATTAAACTGACCTATCGCGTCCTGTAATTCGCTGTCCGAATCGTTTTGGAGCCTTGCCTTTGCGTAGCGGATAAAACGCTCGTCCTGCTGGATTGCTCTGCCTAATTCTCTTGCTTTGTCGATAACATTCATTGTAAAATTTCCTCTCAAATAATTTATTCTGCCGTGCCTTGAAGCACGCCGTCATATGAATTTACCTTAACGGTCACAAATTTGCCGAGCATACTCTCGTCACCTTTAAACTCGATAACCGCCGTTCCCGAATTGTGACCCGACATAAATCCGTCCTTACTGCCGACCGAGTCACAAAGCACCTTATAGGTTTTGCCTATGTGCTTTTGTATATTCCTTTCGGCGATTTCCTCCTGGACCTTTAAAAGCTCCGAAAACCATTTCCCCTTTTCCTCCCTTGAAACGGGGTCGTCCATCGCCGCGGCGGGGGTACCCTCGCGCGGGGAATAGATAAAGGTGAAAAGCGAGGAAAACTCAACCTCTTTTACAAGGCTTAGGGTTTCCTTGAAATCCTCGTAGGTTTCCCCGGGGAAACCGACTATAATATCGGAGGTAAGGGATAAATCGGGTATCTGCTCCTTAGCGTAATTTACAAGCTCTAAATACCTTTTACGGTCGTAATGCCTGTTCATACGCTTTAGTATCCTGTCGCTCCCGCTCTGAAACGGCAGATGCAGATGACTGCTTACCTTTTCGCAGTCCCTTATGGTGTCAATAAGCTCCTTTGTGCAGTCTTTCGGGTGGGAGGTCATAAAGCGGATTCTGAAATCGCCGTCTAATGCGTTTATACGCCTTAAAAGTTCAGCAAAATCAATGTCGCAATCGGTACCCTTGCCGTAGGAGTTGACATTTTGCCCCAACAGAGTAATATCCTTATAACCCGCCGCAATCATTTCCTTTGCCTCGGCTAAGATTTTTTGCGGCTCGCGGGAGCGCTCCCGTCCTCTTACATAGGGTACAATGCAATAGGTGCAGAAATTATCGCAGCCGTACATAATGGGCAGCCAGCCTTTAAATGTACCGTCCCTTTTAATTGGCTGGTCTTCGGGAATCTCGCCGTTTTCGAGCGTCAAATCGAAAATACGTTTGCCGCCCGACAGGCGTTTATATATAAACTCGGGCAGTCGGTACTGCACCTGCGTGCCGAAAACCATATCTACATAAGGATAACTGCGCCTTATTTTATCCGCAACGCTCTGCCGCTGTGCCATGCAACCGCAGACCGCCACAATTATATCGGGATTTGCCTTTTTAAGCGCCTTTGTCGTTCCGATATTGCCGTATACCCTGTCCTCCGCGTGTTCGCGCACCGCGCAGGTATTAAATATTATAAACTGCGCGTCCGACATATCCTCGGTAATAATATATCCGCATTTTATAAGCATACCCTGAATTCTTTCGGAATCGCTTACATTCTGCTGACAGCCGAAGGTGATAACGCAGGCTTTGGGCGTTTTTTTATATATTTTCAGCGCAAGAGCGGCGGCTCTTTCGGCGTACGCGCCCTGTTCAGCCAAGATTTCGGCCGTGCTTTCTGATTTTAACACTTTTAATTCTCCGTTCAATAAGCAATCAATTTATTATACAATATTATGCGATTTATTTCAAGCTTTTACAGTATGATATTTTACTTTTAGAAAGTTGCACCAAATTTGCACCGAAACATATTTTTAGACAAAAGGGAAACCCCGAAACCGTAGTAGTTTCGGGGTTTTTGAGCAATCCCATTCGGGATAAACTATCTCTTTGAGAACTGCGGTGCGCGGCGTGCGCCTTTGAGACCGTACTTCTTCCTTTCCTTCATACGCGGATCGCGTGTGAGGAAGCCTGCCTTCTTAAGCTCGGCGCGGAGCTCCGCGTCAGACTGTAAAAGAGCGCGGGCGATACCGTGGCGGATAGCTCCCGCCTGACCTGTAACGCCGCCGCCTGCAACGCGGCAGACAACGTCAAACTTATCGGCTGTGCCTGTGAGAGCCAGCGGCTGACGAACGATAAGCTTTAAGGTTTCAAGGCCGAAATAATCGTCAATGTCTCTGTCATTAACGGTGATTTTGCCTGTACCTGCGTAAAGACGAACGCGGGCGACAGAACTCTTTCTTCTGCCTGTTCCGTAAAAATAAGGCTTTGCTTCAAACATTGTTTCTGTCTCCCTTCTTAAAATTCAAGCTTTTCGGGCTTCTGAGCTACCTGAGCGTACTCAGTGCCGCTGTAAACATGAAGTCTTGTAAGCGCCTTGCGGCCGATTGTGGTATCGGGAACCATTCCCTTAACGGCAAGCTCCATAGCAAGCTCGGGGCGGGTGTTCATAAGTGTAGCGTACTTAACTTCCTTAAGACCGCCGATGTAGCCTGTATGACGGCGATAGAACTTCTTTTCAAGCTTCTTACCTGTTAAAACCGCCTTGTCAGCGTTGATAACGACAACATGGTCGCCGCAATCGACGTGGGGAGTAAACTCCGGCTTTAACTTACCGCGGAGTATGTCCGCAACCTTAGCGGCGGTTCTTCCGAGCGGTCTGTCGGCAGCGTCGATTATATACCATTTACGCTGAATTTCAGCAGGTTTTGCCATAAATGTTGACATAATCAAAACCTCCAAAAATTTGTGTTTTTTTTCGATAGCCAAAATATAATACCATATTGCAACCGCATTGTCAACAACATTTTTTGAAAATTTTAATTTAAAGTTTCAAATCTCTGTTTTTCTCTTATTTTCTTCTGATTTCTCTTATTTGCTCGTTTATGATTTTTATTTTTTGAACTTGAAAATAAAATAAAAAACTGTTATTATCAAGAAAATAAGCAGCAAGGTATATAAAAAATACTATTAGCAGAGGAAAAGAATATGATTATTTTTATCGCGTGAATAGCGCATACAGGCAAAAATTTTTAAACTGCTTAAAATACAGATACGAATATATTTTGACTGACGATAAATAAAATGTAGATATTGATTTATAAAATAAAGGCAGAAGACATGCTCCCGCCCCATGATGTATTTCACTATATGCTTTATTTATTCGCCTTAAGACGCTTATCCGCTTTTGCCGCAAGAAATGTG
>OGOX01000385.1_pt1 | contig 34990 bp, 25 predicted proteins | sample 1552761 | NCBI WGS metagenome assembly OGOX01 (sample SAMEA2580212, study PRJEB22360) | human gut metagenome | biome: human gut; feature: human-associated habitat; material: faeces | place: Denmark | collected 2008/2010
GAATGCAGAACGTCAAGCTTGCTTGAACGTTATGCTGAGGTGCAGCCTATCTTATGCAAAGATACTACAAAATCTCAGAGTATAATTATCACCGACAACAAAAACTACACGCGCCCATACTCCCAACAAGACAAAAGTTAAAAACAGAAGAAAGAACAATTACGACTCATCGTCCCCATAAGCCCTCTATCCAAAAGAAACGCTTTACTTTCTTGGGACTTCACTTTATAATGCGTAATTTTGCATAAATACTGACACGATTTCTATATATGAACCACATATTTATTGACTTTGCAAGTCCTATATTGCTTATACTCAAAGGTCTCCTTGTCGGAATTATAGCATCAGCCCCTATGGGTCCTGTTGGCATCTTGTGCATACAACGTACCATGCAAAAAGGACGTGCCTATGGCATCGTAACTGGAGCTGGAGCAGCATTAAGCGACATCATCTATGCCTTAATGACAGGCTTAGGCATGTCATTCGTTATGGATTTCATAGACAAGGAGCAAAACATATTTTGGCTCAAGTTGATAGGTAGTGTAATGCTCTTTATTTTTGGAGTCTACATGTACAAAACAGACCCCCGCAAGAGCATGCACCAATCGTCTGGAGGCAAAGGCACTCTCTTTCATAATTTTACCACCGCATTTTTAATCACGCTATCAAACCCGCTGATCATATTTCTGTTCATTGCCCTTTTCAACATGCTCACCTTTGTTATTCCGGGCAATTGGTTTGGTCAATGCATAGGCTACCTTTCAATTGTTGCTGGTGCCATGCTTTGGTGGCTTGGTTTAACCTATGTCATTAACAAAATGCGCAACAGTTTTGGCGTAAAAGGCATTCAGCGGCTCAACCGCACAATAGGTTGCATCGTTTTTGCAGCCTCCATCATATATGCCATTATGACTGTTTTCAAAATCTCATTGTACTAACATTCTTCCCCACCATTTGCAAGTACATACTATGATAGTAGCAGACAAACTTAAAAAGACCAATCGCGCAGAATACCTACTATATATGTGGCAAGTTGAAGACATCATAAGAGCCTACCACTGCGATAGCGACCGCATTGCGCAAGAATATATCAGCCAGTTCAACCTGCCCTCCGAAACACGCAAGGCTACTGAAGAGTGGTATGCAAACCTTTGCGAAATGATGCGCAGCGAAGGCAAAAAAGAGCATGGACATTTGCAAATATGCACAAACATACTACAAGAGTTATGCGAACTGCATGCACACCTGATCAAAAGCGCTGCGAAATTCCCCTATTACCGCGAGATGTATTACAAGGTCTTGCCCTACATCGTAGAACTACGCGGAAAAAATCAAAATAGTCTTGACAAGAGCATACAAGCTGAAACCAACAACGAACCAGAACTTCAGACCTGCTTCGACCTCCTTTACGGCGTGATGATGCTTCGCTTACAGAAAAAACACATCAGCGATGACACAGCGCACGCCGTCAAAGACATTTCCACCCTGTTAGGACAACTGTCTGACTACTATTTCAAAGACAAAAAAGAACCTCTCGATTTCAACGACTAAATATACAATTCATAGCAATGAAACACATTTTAGTAACAGGCTGCAAAGGGCAACTTGGCAATGAAATACAACTGCTTGCATCTAAATATGATGACACTTGCAAATTTTACTTTACAGACAAGGATGAACTTGACATAACCGACCGCAAGGCTGTATATGCTTTTATCGAACAAAACCACATCAGCATCGTTGTAAACTGTGCTGCCTTTACAGCTGTAGACAAAGCTGAAAGCAACGAAGAATTGTGTAACCTGCTCAACAATATTGCACCAGGATATTTGGCCGAAGCGGTTGCCTCAGTTGGCGGCACCATGATACAGGTTTCTACCGACTATGTGTTTGACGGCAACAGCTGCAAGCCTTATAAAGAAGAAGACGCCACAAATCCACAAACCGTATACGGCCGCACAAAATTGGCTGGTGAGGAAAACGTTATACGTTCATGCGCCGGTTCAATGGTCATACGTACCGCATGGCTATACTCTACATTTGGAAACAATTTTGTCAAGACCATGATACGCTTGGGCAAGGAGCGTGAACAACTTGGAGTCGTTTTCGACCAAGTAGGTTCACCCACCTACGCACGCGACCTCGCACGCACCATCATGCAAATCATCGACCGCGGCATTGTGCCCGGAGTCTATCATTTTACCAACGAAGGCGTATGCTCCTGGTACGACTTCACACAAGCCATACACCAATTAGAGGGCATCGACAGTTGTCACGTCACCCCCATCCACACAGAGGACTACCCGGTACCCGCCACACGACCGCACTTCTCGGTGCTCGACAAGTCAAAAATCAAAAGCACATTCGGCATTGAAATAAGATGGTGGAAAGATGCACTAAAAGAGTGTATCAAAGAACTATAAACCACCCCGAAACAACGATTAAAGGAACTTGACAAATCTGATTTCAACATACCGGACAGAATTGATGGGAGTAGCCATTCTGTCAATACTACTAACACATCTGAACTGCGATTTAGGATCATTTGCCCTAAACCGTTTAGCATTGTGTTGTCAAGGAGGTGTAGACGCATTCTTCTTCATGTCCGGATTTGGATTATACTACTCAGCACAAAAAGGCCACAGCACCCTGACATTTTACAAGAGAAGAGCCTTGCGCATATTCCCCCCTTTCCTCTGCCTATTTGCAACAATGATGCTCATACAGCACAACTTTACATGGCAAAGGGCCTTTTGGGGCGGTACCACACTCGCCTATTGGTTTCCAGCCACACGCCAATACATGTTCGGTTGGTTTGTATCCGTCATAGTGCTGCTCTATGCCGCATTTCCGGCATATTCGCGATGGTTTGCCGCACAACGAAAATTAGCCACAGCTACGGCTGTCGTCACAGGTCTGGCCTTAACCAGCATCTACGCCGTATATTTCATGGTACTGCACCCTGGAGGATACAACCAATACATATTAGCTGCCGCACGCATGCCTATATTCTTCATAGGCATTTATGCCGCATGGCTATTGCAGCAGCCATGCACCAAACTTCGACGCAACAAAATCAGAGCTGGTTTAGTCGCCGCATCATGCATTACCTTGGTACTATACAACATGGCAATCAACCAATTCGGTTTCATGACCATGCGCAACACCGGACTGCTTTACCTGCCATTCATATTGATTGTGCCAGGCGTCTGCGTATTATTAGGACTGTTGTTCCACAAAATGGGAAAGCACCCCATTACCCGTTTCCTTCTCAAAATGTTGCGACATGCAGGGCAATGCACACTCGAGGCATATCTGCTAATAGGCATAACCTATCGCTTCAGCACAATAGTAGCCCAAAGCCTCGACACCTCCAATCGTACAGCAAAGATTTTAATAGCTCTGCTTACGCTGCTGTCAGCATGGGGCATTCACACCTGCATAAAACACATCACGAACAAAATACAATTAAACCATAACTGAACAATGAATTCAGAAATCTCACGTCGGCGAACATTCGCCATCATCTCACACCCTGATGCTGGTAAAACAACGCTTACCGAAAAATTACTGCTCTTTGGCGGCCAGATACAAGTAGCTGGTGCCGTCAAGAATAATAAAATAAAGAAAACCGCCACGTCTGACTGGATGGAAATTGAAAAGCAGCGTGGTATATCCGTCACCACCTCCGTGATGGAATTCGACTACGAAGGTTATAAAGTTAACATTCTCGACACACCGGGCCACCAGGACTTTGCCGAAGACACTTTTCGAACACTAACCGCAGTTGATTCTGCCATCATCGTAGTTGACGGTGCCAAGGGTGTCGAGGCACAAACCCGCAAACTGATGACCGTGTGCCGCATGCGCAAAACCCCTGTCATCATCTTCATCAACAAAATGGACCGCGAAGGCAAAGACCCCTTCGACCTCCTCGACGAATTAGAGCAAGAACTTCAAATAAAAGTACGCCCCCTTTCATGGCCTATCAATCAAGGTGCACGTTTCAAAGGTGTATATAACATATACGAACAACAACTCAACTTGTTCGCTGCAGACAAACAGAAAGTTACCGAAAAAATTGCCGTAGACATCAACAGCAAGGAACTTGAAACCCACGTAGGCGAACAAGATGCACAACGTCTCCGCGACGACCTTGAGCTTGTTGACGGCGTATATCCTGCATTCAATCAAGACGACTATCTTAACGCCGACGTGGCACCCGTATTTTTCGGATCAGCACTAAACAATTTTGGCGTTAAAGAGCTGCTTGACTGCTTTGTCAAAATAGCACCATACCCCCGCCCCACCAAAGCAGAGGAACGCATGGTTAACCCCGATGAAGAAAAGTTTACAGGCTTCATATTCAAAATTACCGCAAACATCGACCCCAACCACCGCTCGTGCATAGCTTTCTGCAAAGTATGCTCTGGCCGTTTCGAACGCAACAAACCATACTTGCACGTTCGTAATGGCAAAACGCTGCGCTTCTCTTCACCAACTCAATTCATGGCCCAGCGCAAAAGCACCATCGACGAGGCCTGGGCGGGAGACATAGTTGGCCTTCCAGACAACGGCGTGTTCAAAATTGGCGATACGCTCACCGAAGGCGAACAATTGCATTTCAGAGGTCTACCCTCATTCTCACCCGAAATGTTCAAATACATTGAGAACGCCGACCCTATGAAGACCAAGCAACTCAACAAAGGCATTGAGCAACTTATGGACGAAGGCGTGGCACAGCTGTTTGTCAACCAGTTTAACGGGCGCAAAATCATTGGTACTGTCGGACAACTGCAATTTGAAGTCATACAATACCGACTCGAAAATGAGTACAATGCAAAATGCCGTTGGGAACCCATACATCTGTATAAAGCATGCTGGATTGAAAGCGACGATGAAGCCGAACTCGAGAATTTCAAAAAACGCAAATACCAATATATGGCCAAGGATCGTGAGGGCCGCGATGTATTCCTCGCCGATTCAGGCTATGTCCTACAAATGGCACAACAGGACTTTGAACACATCAAATTCCACTTTACAAGCGAGTTCTAACACATAACAACCCATATTTCACCGGACATAAACTGCCGTTCATGTTACCCACCTCAAGCAATACTATATGCAAAGGTGGCTGAAACATGAACGGCAGTTTTGCGTTTCAACGCACAAGCGCTCCCCCTTATAAAACCATTTGCCCTATAAAACATTATTGAACCGTTCTAATCAAACCTTGTACAACTACAACATTTCATCATTTCTTCTACACTCTACACTATTCACGTTATTCCGCTGATAATCAATAATATACGAAGTGCACAAAGCCTCTACATTCATCTACACTACCACATTCTGCCTACACACATAACAGAACTAAAGAACCGAAATGAACACAGGTAATTTCAGTTACGAGAGACAGAACTTTCTATCACTCCGATACTTTTTTCTTATTCCCATAACCGATTTTTCTATCCGGCACAACCGATTTGTGCAGACGGCAGTGCAATCAAAAAACAGAGTGCATATACACTTTATATATCCCTGACTATCAGATCCTTACGTCCATTTGTGCAGAGTGCAGACAAAATATCAGAAGTAAAGTTGCACTACTGGAAAATTGAGTCGTGAGACACACAAAAGCATTCCTTGCAACACCTGTCGCATTTGCAAGGAATGCTATTTTTCAATAACTTTGCGGCAAAACAAATTATCATGACAACAGAAGAATATTTCTACTTAGAACATTATCTTGAGCATTACAGCATAATATTTCATAATCATAAGATGAGAACTTTGGTTGATGAAGTCGTTGATTATTTATCATATTTATTTAAGAATACAAATAATGTATCATTTGATGTAGGTAGGGCTAAAGTTGAATATTTTTACAATAAGGCTCATGAGTTTGATTATTGGCCAAAGCCTACTTTTAGAATAGACGAGCCCAAACCTTTTGCTTAGCTTCTTCAAAGTTAAATGTCGTAGTATAAGTCGCCTGACGTTTACAGAAGCAGTTTTGTCAATCTTTGTTCAGTGGCCTCCTATAGATTCCTTTACACGGCTTGTAGAGGACATCAATTGGGTTTGATAAATCCTCGCTGTATCGCCGTATTACATGAGCAGAAGCCGCAAAAAGTTACAGCAAAGGCCTGATGTAACAATAGACAACTTTGGAATAGAGTTGAGCTACTGGAAAATTGAGGTGTGAAACACACAAACGCATTACTTGCAACGCCTGTCGCATTTGCAAGGAATGCCTTTTTTCAATAACTTTGCAACAAAACAGAATGTTATGAGCAAGATTGATTACTATCAGATAGCCTTAGATAAGGCTAAAGAACTCGGGTACGATACTATCCGATATGCAGGAGAACGTGAAGGGTGGAGATACTTTCATTTGATAAAATATTCTTTGATAGGGAAAAAAGTAGGTTTACCTCACTATATAAGAATAGATTTCAATGGAATTGTTCTTAGAGTAGAAGAAAGAGATGATATTATATGGGCTTTACACCAAGAAATATCACTAAACAATCTTTGAGATTCTTCTTAGAATGTCTTTACTTATTAGCAACTTGTCAACCTTAAGAATTTCGATTGATTCTGCACCTTTAATTTCATTTGTATTTATAAAGTTGCCACTTTGTGCATCATACAAATATAGCATTCCATCTGCTGTTTTTTCTGCCGTTATAATGTGACCTTCGATTGCATTGTAATTTATACCAACATGATAACGGCCAACAGATTTCATTTGCTTTTCTGCTTTGCCTATCAAATCTCCACCTTTTATTATAGTCGGACTTGGCACTTTACCATTCTTTGGGTTAATCCAAGCATCTTCAAAATGTTCACCTAACTGAAATTGTACACTATCCTTTTTATTTGAATACCCCAAGGCTGTAATATCAAGCCCACGCAATCTTGCTTCATGTACAACAACACAAGACTGACAGTTATCTTGATATATGCCGCCTTTTCTATAGTTTACATTTGCCCGTCCATTATTTGCTTCAAAGAATGTCATAGGGGCAATGTTTTTTGTTATTCCCATTTCTTTAGCAATCTCCTGTACATTCTTCTTTTGCTCGTCTGATAGTTTAATAGGCTTGCTATCAACATAGTACTTGTATGCTTCATTAGCTTCTTTCCTACCGAGTTTTGTACCCATATAGCCATGCTTAATTGCTTGCTTATCCTTCCACCCAAGCAAATCACTAACGACTTTCTGATTATCCCTCACGAAGTAAGGCAGCTTTCCATTCTCTCGCGCCAAGTTTAACTTGTCAGCATTGCGCTCGCACCATTTAGAGAACTTCTCAGGCACGTTCGGCACAAGGTTGGGGGACTTGTAAGCCCTATACTTTTTCTCGGGCAGAGAGCGCAAATATTTCCACTCCTCGCTATCGCGGTCAATCAAGATTGATGACATGGAGCAGCGACAACGTGGGTGCCAGCCTCGCCACATGAAGTCTTTGATCCTCTGGGTGATTTGCTGACGTTCTGATACGAATGCCCAACACGTATGGCTCACTACTCCACCTTTCACAATTTGCATAGTTGTAGGCCATATTCGTTTCTGTGATAGTCAGGCGCAAGACATTTTGACGCGCTGAACGATATACGCCAGTGCCGACATGAGCCAATTCTTCTTTTACAAAGCGCACCTTGCCTTGCTCGTCTATCACCCGTCTGCGCCATTCCACAACATCGCGTTTCGTACCGTCTGCCATGGCCTTTTTGAGATGATAACGTCTGTACATCATATCGGGGTTATTGAGGTACTGCCGTATCTGACGGCCAAGGCTCTCAGCAGATATGCCTTGCTTGATGTCCTTTTCAAGAGCTTGCGACATAGCGAGTTCAAACTCCGCCTTGGTGTGTTGTTGTAAGCATCAAGCACAAAGTCTGCACCCATTCATTTAATGTCGGAATGCAAGTCTTTGCTATTATATACAATTCATCAGGGCTAACAGTATGAACAGAATTTGATGTAGCCTTTGCCAATCCTTTAATAAGTTTGTCGTATAGTTTCTGTAAGTCGCCTGACGCCTATAAAAGCAGTTCCAACAATCTTTGTTCAGCTGCCTCCAATCATTTTTTCAAAAAAAATAATGGCATTTACTTTGGAGATATGGGAAAAAGTCGTACCTTTGCACTCGCAAAACAGAAATAAAGGCTCCTTAGCTCAACTGAATAGAGCATTTGACTACGGATCAAAAGGTTATAGGTTTGAATCCTATAGGAGTCACTTATTATAAAAGTTATTGCAAGGAAGGCTCCTTAGCTCAACTGAATAGAGCATCTGACTACGGATCAGAAGGTTATAGGTTTGAATCCTATGCGAGTCACTTGAGAATCCTTATTTCATCCAGCGTCTTCGGAAGCAATGAAATAAGGATTTTTTCAATTTCTACCGGTCGTATCATTATTATTCATATATTCGCAGTTAATACAAAGAATATTTTATTTAAGATAAAAGGTAAACACTTGAAAGCACACTATAAAACTTCTATAGCCATAAGTCTAATCGTCATTATCGTATTAGTGATCTTACGTACTACTGTTACCGGACAAGATAGCATCAAATTCATCGACGATACCGATGATCAGCCAATCGATCAACAAAACAGCGACTCTATAGACCTTCGTTATTCCAATGAGTACCAAAGTTGGAAACAAACCTCGGACACGACTTTCCGCAGTTTGTTTAATGGGAACCAACAAGCTGATATCTTGGCCGAACATCCCGGAATGATGGTATTATGGGCAGGATACGCTTTCTCCAAAGATTATCTAAGTCCCAGAGGGCATATGTATTCCATAGAAGATCTATACAAAAGCCTGCGGACCGGCGCTCCCATGACCCCGACGAGTGGTCCCCAGCCTGCCGCATGCTGGGCATGTAAAAGTCCGGACATACCCCGCTTATTAACGACCACCGATGCCAAGACCTTATATAAGAAGAAATGGGCGGAGCTAGGCAACGAGATCGTGAATCCAATCGGATGCGCAGACTGCCATGAGCCGCAGAGCATGGGATTGCGCGTGACCCGCTCATTCTTGAAAAGTGCCTATAAGCGCAACGGATTACGTATAGAGGACGCAACCGAGCAAGAGATGCGATCTCTAGTATGCGCCCAATGCCACGCCGAATATTATTTCCAAGGAGAAGATCGTATACTAGCCTTACCTTGGGATCAAGGTTATACAGTAGAAAATATAGAAGCCTATTACGATAGCATAAACTTCACCGATTTCACCCATAAATTAAGCCGGGCACATTTGATAAAGGCGCAACATCCGGATTTCGAGTTATTCCAGATGGGCATTCACGGGCAAAGAGGCGTTTCCTGCAGAGAATGCCATATGCCTGCTGTCGGGGAAGATGAGAACCGGTACAACAACCATCATATCAAAAGCCCGTTGGCGATGATAGACCGTACTTGCCAAGCCTGCCACCGGGAAAGTGAGGAGATCTTACGCAAGGATGTTTATGAACGGCAAAACAAAGTCTACGCCATACGCATGCGTGTAGAGGAAGAATTGACAAAAGCCCATATAGAAGCGAAATTCGCTTGGGACAAAGGCGCTACGGAATCTCAAATGAAAAACGTATTAAAACTGCTCCGGCAGGCACAATGGCGTTGGGACTTCGCCGTGGCCTCACACGGGGCGGCTTTCCACGCGCCCCAAGAAGTCACACGTATCTTGGGCAGCGGACTCGATAAGTCTACCCAAGCCCGCATCCAGATCATGAAGGTCTTAGCGCAGCTAGGCTATACCCAAGACGTTCCGATGCCGGATATCTCCACGAAAGCGAAAGCCCAGCAATATATCGGCCTCGATATGGAAGCCGAGCAACAGGCCAAACAAAAGTTTTTAGAAACCGTCATCCCCCAATGGCAGGAAGAAGCGAGGGCCAATAAACGATTCATCGAAGGTAATTAAGTTCTTTCCTCCAGCTCCAACCCCGGGGTATAAGGTAGCGAGATCGTAAACTTACTACCTACACCAACCTCGGATTCAAGCGATATGCTTCCATGAAACGTATGAACGATACTCTGGCAGATCGCTAACCCCAAGCCTGTACCTTGGGCAAACTCATCTAGTTTCTGGAAACGCTCGAATACCTTTTCCTTTTTATCATCAGGAATGCCCTTACCCGTATCTTTCACGGAAATAAGGATCGATTTTCCATCTGCGCTAAGTTCGTATCCGATCTCGATATATCCCTTAGCGGTAAACTTCACCGCATTATTTAATGAAATTGGTACAAACCTGCGTCAACCGGAAATGATCCGAACGGATGATAAGAGGTTCATGGGGAACCCTTATCTTTAACTCCACTCCCTCCGGCATCATCAATTGATGCGTATGGAAGATATCTCCCATCAGTTTACTCAGATCGAGGTTCTCATAAGAGAAAGACATGCTACCGGATTCTATGCGTGATAGATCCAAGATATCGTTGATCAGCTTAAGCAACAGGTCACTGTTTTTGGTAATCAGATCTATAAACTCCGCCTTTTCCTCCGGTTCCAAAGGCATATCCGAATTGAGCAATTGGGAGAAGCCTACGATCGCATTCAGAGGCGTACGTATCTCATGGCTCATATTCGCCAGAAAGACTAATTTCATCCGATCGGATTCCTCCGCTTTCTGGCGGGCGGCTATAAGGCTATTCTCCGTGTCTTTTATCCGCTGGATATTCAAGCATAAGCCACTTACCTCAACAGCTTCGTCACCGGAAACCGAATCTTTCTCATTCTTATTTTGGGCATAGCGAAATTCCCACCACTCATACCCCTTCTTATTAAAGTTACAACGACGTTGCGTCACTTTCCGGGAAAGAAAGCCACTATCCAGCAGATTCCGGTCTCGAAGGAAATTATCCAGTTCTTCAGGATGTATAGCATCCTGAAACTCCTCGATTTTCATCGGTACACAGGGCATACCTAAATAATGGTAGAATCTATTATCAAACTCGAATACCCCTTTGCTATACCGAAAAGCGAAAATGTTGCCGCTATCCAACGCAAAAGAAAGAAAAGTCTTCTCCCTTTTTAACTTCTCCTGCGCATCCTTCTTATGTAAAGCCTCCTGTATATATCGCTTTCTTTGGTAACTAAAAAGCAGAAGCAACATCACCACCAGAATAAAGCCGGCAGCCCATATATAATATTTATATTGAACGACAAACGGCATATTCGCAATAATAGCTCCTTCCGGCAATTTACTACTATCAATGCCCCAACGTTCTAACACACCGTAATCAAAAACATAAGCCTTGTTACTCCCTTCGATTTGCGGAAAATCGGACGGGGGCGTTCCTTTCAAGATAGAGACGACCCGGTTTACAGCCCCCTCTACCTCATCCTTAAAGACAGTGACATACCCGCCAACTACGCCATTCTGATTTCCGATCAACTCATTGATCACGGAGAAACATGGAAAGGCGCTGAGCCGCCCCAACGAGATTGTCATATAATCCCTCTTGGTTGCCAGATACGCTTTATTATAATAATTCTCGCCGAATCCCTTAATCAGGGCATTCGCCGATTTCGTACTGAGTGTGCTTATATACATCGTATCCGGCTTTATCTTAGGTATATCCGATATCGAAATCCCGTTCTTTCCGGATAAACGTACCCGATCCAAGGAATATATATTGTTCACGGCACAAATATCCTGAATCTGCGCATTCATGTCCGCCAGCATCATATTATCCTGAAAGGTATCATCCGAGACTCTTATGACGATGCAATTACCAACAAGCCGCCGTATCAATTCTATATTCCTCTTATAATCCGGTTTATCATAAAAGCCCGTCATATTCGGATATTTCCGGATGATCGGGATATTGGGATAACTAACCCCCATAAACACGACCGGGATCGATTTAGCGAGGGGATGCCTGCTACTTATCAAAGCGTTTAAGGCTTGATCGTCATTGACCAGAATAATATCCGGGTTCCATGTCGATAACCCATTCAGTTTCTTGAATAATTTCTGTCGCTGTTGCTTCTCCGAATATTGCTCACAATCCAAATAAAAAGAATAGACACTCGCATGTATCCCCTTCTTCCGCAATTCACTCGACATGATTTCCTTCATCTTCTCATAGGCGGGAAAATGTTTTTCGTAAGATTGAATCACGAGTATACGCTTCTCCTCCGATAAGTCTGTAGAGGATTTACATGATATACAGGTAACAAAGAGAAATATGATAGATATTATTCCAAATAAGCGCTTAGCTGGCATATCGTTCCTTTAAGGTGTTTTCTATGACTTTACAAAACTAAAGATTTATTTCGTACATTTGAGCATATTTTTCACGAAATACAATCAAAACATCAAATACATGAAACAAGAAATCCAATTAAACGAACACAACAAGCAAGAGTATCCTCCTATGCACACGGCGGAACATATCTTAAACCAGACAATGGTACGGATGTTCGGATGTCCCAGATCCAAGAATGCGCACATAGAGAGGAAGAAGTCTAAATGCGATTATCTATTGGCGGAGGAGCCTAGCGCAGAGGCCATGGCTGAGGTCGAGAAGAAGATAAACGAGGTGATCGACCGGCACCTACCCGTAACCATCGAGTTCATGCCAAAAGAAAAGGCCGGCGGTATCGTGGATTTAAGTAAATTGCCCGATGATGCCAGCGATACATTACGTATCGTACGCATAGGCGATTACGATGCCTGCGCATGTATCGGATCGCACGTGGCGAATACATCCGAGATCGGACATTTCAAGCTATTGAATTACGACTATGCCGACGGGAGATTACGGCTACGTTTCAAATTGGTATAAAATTTAAAGCAAGCGCAAACAGCCAAATGAAATATTTTGTGTAAGTTTGCAAGCGATTAAAAGAACATTTTAATACAGACATTAAATACAATAGTTATGCAAACAATTGACAATTTCAATTTTGCCGGCAAAAAGGCATTTGTAAGAGTTGACTTTAACGTTCCATTGGACGAAAACTTCAACATCACCGACGACACTCGTATGCGTGCCGCTCTTCCTACATTAAAGAAGATCTTAGCGGATGGTGGTAGCGTAATTATCGGTTCTCACCTAGGCCGTCCGAAAGGCGTTACTGAGAAGTTCTCCTTGAAACACATATTGAAACACCTTTCTGAGTTGTTAGGCGTAGATGTTCAGTTTGCAAACGACTGTATTGGCGAAGAAGCCGGCGCTAAGGCTGCCGCTTTGCAACCGGGCGAAGCTTTGTTGCTTGAGAACCTTCGTTTCTACGCTGAGGAAGAAGGCAAACCAAGAGGTTTGGCTGAAGACGCCTCCGACGAGGAGAAGAAGGCTGCCAAGAAAGCCGTTAAAGAAAGCCAGAAAGAGTTCACGAAGAGATTGGCTTCTTACGCTGACTGCTATGTAAACGACGCATTCGGTACCGCTCACCGCGCTCACGCTTCTACGGCTTTGATCGCTGACTACTTCGATACGGACAACAAGATGTTCGGTTATTTGATGGAGAAGGAAGTGAAGGCTGTCGATAAGGTTATGAACGACATCCAACGTCCGTTCACAGCTATCATGGGTGGTTCTAAGGTTTCCTCTAAGATCGAGATCATCGAGAACTTGTTGAACAAGGTAGACAACTTGATCATCACGGGTGGTATGACTTATACTTTCACGAAAGCGCAAGGCGGTAAGATCGGTAAGTCTATTTGCGAGGACGATAAGTTGGATCTTGCTCTTGATTTGATCAAGAAAGCGAAAGAAAAAGGCGTAAACTTGGTATTGGCTGTTGACGCTAAGATCGCTGACGATTTCAGCAACGACGCTAAGACTGATTTCGCTCCGGTAGATCAGATTCCTGATGGTTGGGAAGGTCTTGACATAGGTCCGAAGACCGAGGCTATCTACGCTGACGTTATCAAGAACTCTAAGACGATCCTTTGGAACGGTCCTACGGGTGTATTTGAGTTCGAGAACTTTACGCACGGATCTCGTACGGTTGGCGAGGCTATCGTTGAGGCTACGAAAAACGGCGCTTTCTCTTTAGTAGGTGGTGGCGACTCTGTTGCTTGCGTTAACAAATTCGGTTTGGCTAACGGCGTATCTTACGTTTCTACAGGTGGTGGCGCTCTTCTTGAGGCTATCGAAGGTAAGGTTCTTCCGGGTATCGCTGCTGTAAAAGGCGAGGCTTACAAATAATCAGATAAGTAAGTGATTTAATAAAAAATCCCCCGGGACGCTCGGTATTCATCGAGATGTCCCGGGGGATTTTCTTTGATTTAGTTCCGTATTAATCTTGTTTCAAGATCAAGGCGGAAGAGGCGCTTACGGTAGTTTTACCCTGTACGGAACCTTTACCGTCCAGATAAATCCGACCATCCTTACAAACCGGAACCCATGTTCCTTCCGGCAGAGAAACCGTTACCGCCTTCCGGTTCCCGTTAAAGATAACCATAATCTTCTTCCAACTATCCCCGTTCGCATGCTCCCCTAAGGTATACGCTACAACACCGGGCTGGTTCACTTCTTGGAATTGAAGGGCCTCCCTCACTCCCTCGGCCGTGGCGATACGGAAAGCCGGGTGCGACTTACGAAGGGCGATCAAATCCTTGTAATAGTTGAAAACATCCTTGTTTTTTGCCTTCAAAGACCAGTCGATCTCATTGATTGAATCGGGCGATTGATAGCTGTTATGTACGCCCTTCTTATCGTGCAGCAACTCCTCTCCTGCCCGCATGAAGGGTACTCCTTGCGAGGTGAAGATGATGGTCTGGGCCAACTTGCCGAATCGTATCAACTCATCCGGGGTAGCGTCTTTCGGAGCCGAGAGCTTCAACTTATCCATCAAACAAAGATCATCGTGGCAAGAGACATAGTTGATCACTTGCGTAGGCTTGTTCGCATAAGGCGCTTTGCAATATAATATTTGGTTATAGTCGATTTGCGGATGGCGGATAGCGCCTACGATACCAAACTTAATAGACTCCTCATTGCCTTCCGGCTTTCCGGAGGCGAAACCGGCCTGTGTAGTCTCGAACACGCTTCCTTTTAAAGCATCCCGCAGGTCATCGCTAAATACGGCCACATCATTCAGTTTCGGGGCGTTTACCTTGATCGCCCTCTGATCCTCCGGTAGCGGGGAATCGCTGGCGGTCCAGCCCTCGCCGTATACGAAGATGGAAGGATCTAGTTTGGTTAACTCGGCTTTTACCTCGTTCATGGTCTCTACGTCATGGATGCCCATCAAGTCGAAACGGAAACCATCCACATGGTATTCCTCGGCCCAATATTTCACGGACTCCACAATATAGCGGCGTACCATCGCCCGCTCCGAAGCGGTCTCATTACCACAGCCGGAGGCATCCGAATAGCTTCCGTCCGGTTTATGACGGTAGAAGTAACCGGGGACGGTCAAGCTGAAATTCGACCCGTCACCCACAAAGGTATGATTGTAAACCACGTCCATGATCACACGGATACCATTCCGGTGCAATCCCCGCACCATCTCCTTGAACTCACGGATACGAGCCTCGGGATTGTAAGGATCGGTGGAATAGCTCCCCTCGGGGGCGTTATAGTTCTTGGGATCATATCCCCAATTGTACACATTATCTTGCAAGCGAGTCTCGTCCACCGAGCCATAGTCATAGGAAGGAAGGATGTGGACATGGGTAACGCCCAACTCCTTCAGATGATCCACGCCGGTAGCCACGCCGCCCGGACCTTTCGTGCCGTTCTCCGCCAAGGCGAGAAACTTACCTTTATGCGTCACGCCGGAGTTCGCGGCGATCGAGAAATCCCGATGATGCATCTCGTAGATGATAATATCGGAGAAGCTTTTCAACTCGGGAGATTTATCCGCCTCCCAGCCCTCCGGATCGGTAGCCGCCCAATCGATCACGGCCGCACGGTTTCCATTCACCCCGACGGCTTTCGCCCAGATACCGGGAGTCTCATCCAGCCATTTATCGCCGATACGGATCTGGAAGGTATAGAAGGAACCTTTCAGATCCTCGCTCACGGAGATACGCCACGTACCCTTGTCCGAGGATTTCATCGGCAACTGGCGGATAGGCTCCCCTCCCTCACCGGAGGCGTAAAGATTCAAGCGGACTTCTTCCGCCGTCGGGGCCCAAAGGGTGAACACGGATTTCGTGGGGGAATAGAACAACTCCAGATCGTCTCCCTCATAGGAAGGGTATTCATCAAAGGATTTGTATTCTTTCGGTGAGTTGCAGCTAAGCAACAGCGACAGGTATATAGATACCGGAACTAAGTGTCTCGTCATGGCTGATTCAGTAATTTGTTTTCAATCACAAAGATAGAAGTTTCGAATCGGATTCGCCAACGAAACAGAAAAGAAGAGGCGAAAAATCTACCGCAAACGTTTTCGCCTCTTTCGCTCATTCATGCTATATTAGAACGGAACCTCGTTACTGCTACCTTGACTCAAGAAGTCAGCTCCCGCCGATGGGATCGGGGGCATCGGGTCTCCACCGTTCATGGTCGAGGAGAATTCCCTTACCGCTATATCTTCCTCTACGTTCATAAACTTGGCGAACTCGCTCTTAAAGCGCAGCCGGACATCCCCCACTGCACCGTTACGATGCTTGGCGATAATAATCTCGGCGAGGCCGATCAGGGAATTTCCCCGCTCGTCTTCCGTAATCTTATAATATTCGGGACGGTGGATGAAACATACCATATCGGCATCCTGCTCGATAGCTCCGGACTCACGCAAGTCGGCTAGCTGCGGACGCTTACCTTCCACGCCTTGACGGGCTTCCACACCACGGTTCAACTGCGACAAGGCGATGATCGGGATATTCAATTCCTTGGCCAATCCCTTCAACGAGCGGGAGATCGTACTCACCTCCTGCTCACGGCTACCGAAGTTCATACCGCTAGCGTTCATCAACTGAAGGTAGTCGATAATGATACATTTAATGCCATGCTCACGCACCAGACGACGGGCTTTCGTTCGCAGCTCGAAGACGGACAAGCTCGGGGTATCGTCCACGAAGATCGGGGCGTCGTAAAGCTCCTTGATCTTAAAGTCCAGCTGTTCCCACTCGTAGCTCTCCAAGCGTCCGCTCTTGATCTTCTCGCCCGGTATCTCGCAGACATTCACGATCAGACGGTTTACCAACTGCACGTTACTCATCTCGAGCGAGAACAGGGCGACAGGCGTATTGAAATTCACCGCCATATTCTTCGCCATGGAAAGGACGAAGGCCGTCTTACCCATGGCCGGACGGGCGGCGATAATGATAAGGTCGGAATTCTGCCAACCGGAAGTCATCTTATCCAAGCCCTCGAAGCCCGTGCGCAATCCGCTCAGACCTTCCTTCTGGAGGGCCGCCTTTTGCAACATCTCCATAGCGTCCTTGATGACGGGGTTGATCTGGGTGACATCCTTCTTTACGTTACGTTGAGAGATCTCGAACAACTTACCCTCCGCCTCTTGCATCAGGTCCTCTACATCGAGCGTCTCATCAAATGCCTTTCCTTGGATCATCGCCGTGAAAGAGATCAACTCCCTCGCCAGATATTTCTGGGCAATGATACGGGCGTGATACTCGATATGGGCGCTACTGGCCACCTTGCTGGTAAGTTGAGAGATATAGAACGGTCCGCCTACATCCTCTAATTCTCCCCGTTTCTTCAATTGCTCCGTTACGGTAAGCATATCCACGGGACGCTGGCTCAACGCCAAGTCTACGATAGCGGCATAAATCTTCTCATGCGCTTTCTCATAGAAACACTCCGGCTTCAAGATCTCGCTGACGATCGAGTACGCGTCTTTCTCCAGCATCAACGCACCCAACACAGCCTCCTCCAACTCACGGGCCTGTGGCTGAAGACGCCCCATATCGGGGAGCATCTCCACAGGCTTTTTCCTTCCTCTTCCTGTATTTCTTGTTCCTTCTGCCATCATTCTTTCTATTTGGGGAGTCAAAGGTAATATCTTTTACCCATTTCTGAAAAAGATTCTTTATATTTAGGAATTAAAACCTGTCGAATCATGAAAGCGTATTTTATCGGATTAGTTATCATGGGCGGCTGCCTATTATACGGCTGCCATACCAAACAAAAGAAAGGGGAAAACAGTAGCGACTACTCAGCCGACTCCCAATCCATAGCACGGCAAGATTCCCTACCGTTACCGACTGATACCCATGCCGCATCTTCAGTTTCCACGGAAGGATGGACCGCCAAGCAGATACGGGACAGCATAGAATTGTTCTTCGGCAAGGAATACGATACCCTTCCCCCGCATCTCCGGAAGATCCGCAGAAACATGGCCTCCCTCTGGAACACGGACGACTCCGTCTTCCTACAGCTTATCATAGCGGAGAAGGAGTATGTGGAGGCTTTCAAGACTTACGTATTCAATTCACCCCTCATCCGGATCGGCGGAGGCCCTTACGACCGGCCACCCGAGGAAGCTATCAGCATGGACACCACCCACTTCTCCATGCGAGTAAGACCGAACGTCTACCCAACCAACATCGAGCGGATCGAGATCGCTATCACCAACCATACCGACCTGGAAGGGATGGGAGGCGAAGAGTATTTCATCGAGCGTTTCGACGGGAGGGCATGGAAAGGAATCCCGCAACCCACCGCCTTCGTCGCTCTCGGCTATCCGATCTTTCCTAACCAGACAAGAGACGATTTCTCGGCCACCTTGATGCCTGAGCTCAAGGAAAACCCTCCGGGATTGTACCGGGTGCGCAAGACCGTCATCACCGGACAGGGCGCCGGCATCGTCCATTATCCTTTGGCCGCCACGTTCTACCTATCCGATAACCCGGAAGATTATGAGGAATACACACGCTTCGCCAGCCGGCTCCACGAGCCTCGCCCCATGGCCGAGTTCAAGGGAGGAAGAGAAGCCATGATCCGTTTCTTCGAACAAAACCTGCGTTATCCCGAATCTTATAAAGGTACGGGCACGAAGGTACGACTCTTCTACTCCTTCACGATCGATTCCTTAGGAATGTTACAGAATCCCGTAAGCCTACCCGAGAATATACTGTATCCTCGCGATACGGGGAAAACCTATGATGAGTTCCGCGATGAAGCCTTACGGGTACTCCGGTTGATGCCCGCATGGGAACCCGCCGTAAGCCGTATCCATGGTCCGGTCAGCATAGATACCGGGCTCTTCTTCTACTTCAACGAAGAGGGGAAATGCGGGATTGAATAAACGGTCAGTACTGCCTAAGAAGTATTGGAGTACTTCTTAGGCAGTACTCGGGTACTTCCATGAAAGTACTCCAGTACTATTACCAGAAGTATCGCAATACTCTCAGAGAAGTAAGCCTATGCTAACGTAAACTGGCAACAATATTGCTGTCAGCATACAGCGACATAACTTTACTTACGTAAAAAAGTATTATCTTTGCGCCGTAAAAAGTAATTTTCAAATTATGGACGACAGTATCCCGCTAGAAACAGAACAGAGTATGAACTAACGAGGCGGAGGGTTTCATTGATCCTCTGCTCGGATTAAACACGAAAGGAGGCAATAATGAGACAATTTCTTTATTGTGAGGCCGGTTATGTGGAGAAGAACCAATGGCTTCCTAACAGTTGGGTAAACGTAGAGTGCCCGACTCCCGAAGATCTTCAATTCTTGATGGATCGATTTAACGTACCCGAATCATTCTTGAGCGATATAGCCGATACGGACGAGCGTCCCCGTATCGAGTACGAGGGGAATTGGTTGCTTACCATCTTACGTATCCCGTTGCAAAACCAAGATCATGACATCCCGTTCAATACGGTGCCGATCGGTATCATCACGAACAATGAGATCATCGTAAGCGTATGTTACCATAAGACGGACTTGATCCCCGATTTCATCCGTTATACCCAACGGAAGGAACTCCAGATTAAAAACAAGTATGAGTTGATCCTCCGGCTGATCCACTCATCGGCCGTATGGTTCCTTAAATACCTGAAACAAATCAATTACGCCGTCACCGAGGCGGAAAAGGCGTTGGAGAAAAGCATCCGCAACGAGGATCTGCTAGCGTTGATGAAGCTGGAGAAGAGCATGGTATTCTTCAACACCTCCATCCGCGGGAATGAGGTGATGCTGGCCAAGCTCCAGAATATTTTCCAAGAGCCGGAATATATCGACAAGGATTTGGTGGAGGACGTGGAGATCGAGTTGAAGCAGGCCCATAACACGGTAAATATCTATAGCGATATTCTTACGGGTACGATGGACGCTTTCGCCTCTATCATCTCCAACAACGTGAACACGATCATGAAACGTATGACATCACTTTCCATTATCTTAATGGTTCCGACATTAATCGCTAGCTTCTACGGGATGAACGTCCCGATCTACATGGAGGATATGCCGCATGGTTTCGTGGTTATCATCTTGCTCTCGATCTTGCTATCCGCTACGGCCTTTTTCATATTCAGGAAGATCAAATGGTTCTAGGATATCAAAAAATAAACCGGACGCAGATCACCCGTGCTTGTCGGTGTCATCTGCGTCCGGTAAATATCAAATTCGGTATATCTTTATCTTGGCTTACTTATGCGTATCCTCGAGGATATAACGCAAGGTTCCGGCATTTACCAAGTCCTCTTGCGAGATGGTGTAGCCCTTTAGCTTTTTATCGCCGGCGAAAACGTCCTTGATGTAGATCGCTTCTGGATTACTATGCTTAGACTCGATTACCAATTCGCCTTTAGGATAGAATTTCTTGTCGAGCTGGATCGTAACCTTATCGAAAGTCGGGGAAGTCAATACATAGTTCACGTCGCCCGGACAAGCCGGATAGAAGCCCATCATGGAGAAAATAGCCCAAGCGGACATCGTGCCTGTATCCTCGTTACCCGGGACACCGTTCGGGGCATTATGATAGCAATCCTTCAACAACTGACGGACCAACTTCTGAGTACGCCAAGCCTCTCCCTTGAAATAGCTAAACAAATAAGGATAAGCGATATCCGGCTCGTTGGCGGGATCATAATTGCCGTCATCGAATACCTTCTGCAAATGATCCACAAATTTCTTATCGCCTCCCATCAATTTGGCCAGTCCCTTGATATCGTGAGGAACATAAAACGTATAATTCCATGCGTTGCCTTCATGGAAACCGGGACTAGGCTCGAAGTTCTCGCCTTGTTTCGGATCGAACGGAGAGTAGAAAGTGCCGTCCGGCAAGATAGGACGCAGCGTTCCGAACTCCTTGCTATAATAATGTTTGTAACCTAAAGAACGGTCACGGAATAACTTGGCATCCTCTTTCTTACCCAAGGCTTGAGCGAAATTAGCCAAGTTCCAGTCGGCGATATAATATTCCAGCGCATGAGATACGGAGTTATCGTATTGCTCACGCAAAGGAACATAGCCCTTGCTGAAATAATCGTTCGCGTCCGGACGAAGCAGGTTGAACTCTCCCGGGGTAGTAGCGCCTTTACGCATCGCCTCATAAGCGGTTTGCTCATCAAAGTCACGCAAGCCGCGCATCCATGCGTCTACGATATACGGGATCGAGGGATCGCCCTCCATCGTAAAGGTCTCACGTCCGTAAAGCTCCCATTTCGGTAACCAACCGTTTTCCCGGTACATATCCAGCATCGTACGGATAATATCCAATTGGCGCTCCGGATAGAGCAAGGTCATCAGGGTACTTACGTTGCGGTACGTATCCCACAGGGAGAAGACCGTATAACGGTTTCCGGTGGTATGGCCTACTTTCAGGCTCTCCATCATCGGGTACTCGCCGTTCACGTCTTGCAGGATATTCGGATGGATCAGCAAATGATACATACCGGTATAGAATATCGTTTTCTCGTCTTTCGTACCTCCTTCCACTTGTACCTTGGAAAGATCCTTGTTCCACATCGTGCTAGCCGCCGTACGGACCTTGTCGAAATCGAAGCCGGGCTGCTCCGTATTCATGTTCAGGCGGGCGTTCTCGATGCTCACGTACGAGATACCCATCTTCACCTCGATAGCCTCGCCCTCGTCCGTATCATAATCGAACCATACGCCGATGTCGTCTCCGCTCATCTCACGGGTATAACTGGTATATAACTTATACTTGCCGGAGTAGATATCCCATTCGGCCTCTACCCCCTTCATCTCACGTTGTTTCTTCCAATAACCCATCTTCTTCGGGGCCTTGTTTACCTTCATCACGAAGTAAACCGGGAATACGGCCTGTGGATTATAGCAGAACGTACCTAAAAGCTTACTCCCCTCGATCTCCGTATCATTCACGATACGTACCGTAGCACCGGTCTCGTTCGTCAAGCCCTCGCCTAGGTTCAAGAGGATATGGCTCTCCCCTTTCGGGAAGGTAAAACGGCTCAAGCCCGTACGCATGCTGGCAGTAGCCTCCGCCTTGATATTATACTTGGTCAAGGTATTGCTATAATAACCGGGGTGAGCCACCTCGTCCTTGTACTCACTGCCGTAAGCCTTATAGTCCACGTTCAACTCGCCCGTCGTCGGCATCAATAGCAAACCTCCCAGCTCCGGGCATCCCACGCCGCTCAAGCTACCGTGGGCGAATCCCGTAAAGAATTTATTGTCTGCCGAGTAAGGAGTAGACCACCATTGACTATCCTTGTCAAAACGGTTCTTCTCCGACCCCATGACGTTGAAAGGAACCACGCTCATCATACCCTGCGGACAAACCGCGCCGGGATTCGTCGTACCGTAATTGCTCGTACCGATGAAGGGGTTCACATAATCTACCGGTTGCTGAGCCGTAGCGAACAGACTGCCACACAACAGGAAGGTCATTAACTGTTTCTTCATTTGATAAATGTATTTTAGTTGATAATTAATTGATTCATACTTACCAGATCACGATCTCATCCGTGAAGATGAAACCCTTATTCGCCTCTTTTGCCTTGATACGGATATAACGGGCTTTCCAATCGCCGTTAAACGTATATTCCTGAAAAGACAGGTCTTTATCCGTATTGGATATCGTAGTAGGGATAACTCCCTGCGAGATATAGCTCTCCCCGTCTTCCGATGTCAGCAACTCCACCTCTCCCGGTTGGTACACGCCCGGGCCGATCAATTGCATAAAGCGGGACGATACCTTATGGATATCCGTCACCTCGCCCATGTCCACCACGCAATCCAAATCATTCAAATAACCCTGCCAACGACCGTCCAGATAAGTCAAGCCTCCCCTGTAGCCGTCCAGCAAGGCGTTCATGCCACCCGCCATATAACCGCTATACAACTTACTATTATAATGTATAGGCTTATTGATACCCTGATGATAATCCACCTTCTTCTCGGTAGGCGTTCCTTGAAGCTGCCCGTCACGGAAGATAGCGGCCTTGATATCAGCGGAGTCTTTCACCACGATCGGGCCGTTATAGACCCGGGAAGAGGCGGCGGGAATAGAGCCGTCTGTCGTGTAACGTATCTCCGCCGGATATTTCTCCGCATCCAACATGACCTTGATCTCTCGCCGCAAGGTATCTACCTCCATCGTGGTCTCGATCTCGTCCGAGAGCGTGAACGTATTGATACCCATCCGTTGCAGAACCGGGATATTCGCGTTCATACGAGGCTTAAAATCCTCCCAACTACGATCCTCTTGCGGAGTCCATCCGATCTCGGCGACCGCCAAGGCACGAGGGAACATCATATACTCCAAATGTTTCTCATCCTTGATATACTCCGTCCATGTATTCGCCTGTACCCCTAGGATATGCTTACTTTCCTCGGCAGTCAACGAATCCACAGGCACTGGATTATAACTGTACGCCCGCTTGATCGGCGTATAACCGCCGATGGCATACGGCTGTGTCTTCGGATCGGCTTGATAGAAATCGAAATACATATAACCACCCGGTGTCATGACCACGTCGTGTCCCATGCGGGCGGACTTGATTCCCCCTTCCTCGCCCCGCCATGACATGACGGTAGCCTCCGGAGCCAAGCCCCCTTCCAGAATCTCATCCCAACCGATCAATTTGCGGCCTTTGGAAATCAGGAATTTCTCGGCACGATGAATCATATAGCTCTGCAACTCATCCACGTCCTTCATCCCGTTCCGGCGCATCAAACCTTGACATTTCGGGCAGGTCTTCCAAGCTCCCTTCCCGGCCTCGTCTCCCCCGATATGGATATATTCGGAAGGGAACAACTCGATCACCTCGGACAATACATCCTCCATGAACGTAAACGATTTCTCGTTGCCGATGCAGAAATCACCCGTCGTATAAGGTTTGCCGGCACAACTCAACTCCGGGTACGCCACGAACACCTCGTCCGAATGCCCCGGGAATTCGATTTCCGGTATTATATTAATATGCCGGGCCGTAGCGTAATCCACGATCTCACGGATATCTTCTTTCGTAAAATAACCGCCATATGCCCCCGGAGTTCCTTCCGGCAGATACTTGCGATCCTTTCCATCCCACCATTTCTGCCAATCGGATTCCGTACGGAAAGCCACGTCCGTAGTCAGTTTCGGGTATTTATCCATCTGGATACGCCAACCACCGGCATCCGTCAAATGCATATGAAGCGTATTCAATTTATAATAAGACATGACGTTCAATAACTTCATCACCTCCTCTTTCGGGAAGAAATGACGGGAGACATCCAGATGCAAGCCACGATACGGGAAACGGGGATTATCTTGGATCGATACGCAAGGAATCCCTTTCGACGTATACAGCTGGCGCAACGTTTGTTCCCCGTAAAACAATCCGGATTTAGAGGCGGCTCTCAACTCGATCCCCTTCTTGGTCACGTTCAACGCATATCCCTCCGGATTTCCGCCATTGAAAGACTCATCGACCACGTAACGGATCGTACCCGATTGATCATTCCCGAATACGAGATTACTATCTACTTTGAAATAACCGCCAGTCACCTCGATATGGGCCGGCTTAGGGATTAAATTCACCTGCGGAACCTCCTTGGGAGCACAGGAAAAAAGTAGCGAGGAACAAGCGAGAGCAAGTCCGGTTACTTTCATGTAAGACCGTTTTGGCAACGTCATAATACTTATTTTTTAGTTGTGTTATTCTTGGTGCGTAAATATACGACAATAATGGACAATATCAAAAAAGCGGAAAGACTATCGTCTCCCCGCTTCAGAGTTATTTTAAGATGTATATCTTCTAAAATTAACGTCTAGGAATTGCTTCTTTTACAACCATCTGACGACCTTCGTACTCAGCTTGGTTTAATTCCTCGATAGCTTTTTGAGCCTCGTCTACGTTAGGCATTTCAGCGAAAGCAAAACCCTTAGAACGTCTAGTATCACGATCAACAATTAACTTTACTGAATCAACAACACCATACTCTTCTAATACTTGTTGCAAATCAGACTCTCTTACTCGATAACTCAAGTTTCCAATGTAAATATTCATACGAAAAAAATTAAAAATAAAAATTATAATTAATATATATTTCTTCATATTTGAATCGTATTTATTTTAGAATTTAATAGTAAGTCCACCACCAAAGCTTGAAGTATTAGGAACAGAGAAGCGTTCAAAATATCCACTCATGTTATTGTTACCCTGTGATGATTCCGGGTCAAAATTCGGCAGATTAGCCCAGATTAAGATATTACGAGCAAATCCATATACAGAAATGTCGAAAATTCCCATCTTTGGTAATTGGTATGTCAGTGTTACATCGCGCAATTTTACGAAGCTAGTATCATAAATACCAGATTCAGAAATGTTGTAATATTCCTGATAATAAGCTTGCTTGCTAACTTCAACCGTGTTCTTTTCTCCTGTAGCTTCATCAATACCTTCTGCTACCATTGTTCCTTCATGGTATGGAAGAGATTCTTTTGTTGCACCGAAATAGTTTAATGTCATGTTTGTACCATGATACATTTTTCCACCTTGCTGCCAGCTCCATGTAGTAGCTAAAGAAAGACGTTTGTAGCGTCCACCAAAAGTGATACCAGTTGTGAAATCCGGTGAACAGTTACCTAAGTTCTGGCTATCTCCTGTTGCTTGTGGTAAGCCATTAAGCAATAACATGTTTCCTTCGCTATCACGCTTGAATGCAGCACCATAGATATTAGGATAAGTACATCCAGCCTGTGCTCTAACCTGCGGCTCAACAAATCCACCCAACATAATAGATTCTACACCCGGTGCAAGTTCAATAACCTTGTTGAGGATTCTGGTAAAGTTGATACCCAAATTCAAATCATAATCTTTACTTTGCAGAATAGCTGCATTGATAGAGAATTCATGTGCATGGGTACGCATCTTTCCGGCATTTGTCATCATATATTGATAACCTATAGCACCATCTGTCGGTACAGAGAATATCTGATCTTTAACATTCTGTAAACTATAGGTATATTCCATTTTAATTCTGCTGTTGAATAAATGCAAATCAATACCGGCTTCATAGTTTACTGTATTTTGCGGCTTAAGATTCTCATCATATACTACATAATATGGTACGTATGATGAAACACCACTTGGAAGCGGATAAGATACCGGAGTGTAGGCCAAGAAACCTCCTCCGTAAGAAGGTGTATAGTAGAAGTTGTTGTAATAAGTACCAGCTTGACCTACCTGTGCAAATGAGCCTCTTAATTTACCATAGTTGATTACACTGTTGCCTTCCAAGAATGGTAATTTAGTGAATTCCCATCCCAAAGAAACTGAAGGATAGAAGAAACTACGGCTTCCTCTAGGCATGGTAGATACGTAGTCATTACGTCCTGTAACAGTTAAATACAACTGGTCTTTCCAGGATGCAGACACACTTCCAAAGAAACCTACAGTACGTTCTCTTCTTGTATATTCATTAGCACTGGCCAGGTTAGTAGCATTTCCAATGGTCGGGAATCCCGGGAAATTAAAATTGCTTGCATAATAGTCCCAAGTACGAATGTTTTCGTCATTAAATTCATTACCTAAGATGATGTTCAATCCCCATTCGTCTTCATTACCAAATCGACCGTCGAAATTAATGGTAAACAAGTTGTTGAAAACATTGTGTTGTGAACCATAATTTTCAATTTCGCCACCGAGTAGGGCACTTGTTGTACCCATTTCTTTTACATCGGCATAATTAGAAGTCCAAATATCCAAACCTGCTTGTTCACGGAACTTCAAAGTAAATCCATCTCCCCAATTTAATTTTGGCTGATATTCAAGATATGCATTGCCAAAAACACGGTTTGTGTGCTGCAAGTATTCATTATGATCAGCCCACCAATATGGGTTCACAAATGAAGTAGAACGGAAAAGTACTTGGTTCGTGATATCTCCAGGTGCGTGTGTCGGGATTCCTTTCAGATCATATTCAGCAGGAGCAGAATATACGACGTTCATTATACCATCATTAGCACCAGGAGCAGATGTAATTTTGGTTGATGAATAGTTTGCAGAAAAACCAGTATTCCATTCTTCATTGATTTTCCAGTCAACCAAACCTCTGGCTCCCCAACGATTCATACCTGTAGATGGGATGATACCATTTTGATAAGAGTTGTTTAATCCAAATGAATAGTTTACCCCGTTGAGACTTTGTGATATATTTACATTTGTGTTTTCTGTAAATCCAGTACCTAAGAAATCACCTACGTTGTCATAAATTTGCGGAGTTGTCCAACCATCAAGACCAGCTTTTGCACGTTGAGTGTTATAATATTGACCTTCATGTTTACCAAATTCTGCAGTATATTGGTTGTCTGTATTTCCACCATAAACAGGATCATTTGCCAAATCTGTGATTTTAGGTCCCCATGTGCTGGAAGATGAAGGATTGTATGCGCTGATTTTATCGCCTTGTGCATATACTGTTTGACGTTCAAATTTTCTAGAAACACGCTGAGCACTCATGTTAGTAGAAATAGTAACACTTGGCTTATTCAAGTTGTTTTTAGAACCGCGTTTTGTTGTAATTACAATGACACCATTAGATGCTCGAATACCATACAATGCAGAAGCAGCCTGTCCTTTGAGTACGTTAATGGTCTCAATATCTTCAGGGTTAATATCAATACTACGGTCTGCATAGTTTGCTCCTGTTACAGAACTACCGGTATCAAAGTCTGCTGATGTATTGATAGGCATACCATCAATTACATACAAAGGTTGGTTGTTTCCATCAAATGAACGGGCTCCACGAATGATGATTTGAGAAGAGGCACCCGGAGCACCAGACGATTGGCGTACTTCAACACCTGTCAGTTTACCTTGTATTGCATTAGCCAGTGATGTTGTACCACTTTTATTAAGTTGGTCAGATTTTAAATCTTGTGCAGCATATCCTAACGCCTTACGATCGCGTTTAATACCCATTGCTGTCACAACAACTTCATCAAGCTGCTCAGCATCAGATTTTAATACTACATTTACAATTGGTTTAACTTTCACTTCCTGCGACTGCATTCCGATGAAAGAAATGACCAAAGTTCCGGCGGAACTATAAAGTATTATAAATTATTGATCTATAAATAAATAGAAATTATTCAATTAAATAAGATTTGTAAATCAAGATGGCTTGTAAACTGATATTCTATACGGATTTTCTACCAAGATTATACTCTGAATAAGTCATTTTTATATAATTAGATGAATATATTAGCTCAAAACGAATTTATTGAGTCATACAAGACAAATAAAATTCCATACATTTATTCAGTAAACGCGTTTTCATTTGTCAATAAAATATGTTTTCCTGCCTTATATTGTTTTAAGAGTATGAAATTTCTTCATAGATTTTACAACAATATATATTGAGCCACCTGCTTATATATTAAGTAGTTTAAAGAAAATGTCTTATAATAAAATAGAGAGCGTACTAAGAAAAAAACTTACCCAAGAATACGCTACGCAACTTGGGTAAGTTTCCTATAATAATTCTCGGAATTTATAAATAAGAAGACAATGCTTTTTGCTTCTATATATTATAAATTCAAGAAAAACTTCTCAATCTATTAATATGAGGGATTCTGTTTAATCTGAGGATTAGCATCAATTTCCGCCTGAGGGATAGGCATAATAGTTCTATAATCATTCCAATTAACGGTTATTAAATCTTCTCCATTCAAGAAATGAGTACCTCCTTTTCTCTCAACAGTATCTCCTACACGTAAAATGTCATATAGTCTATGACCTTCCATCACAAGTTCTTTTCTACGTTCTTTCTTAACTAAATCAAGAGTTGCTGTGATTTTTGTGTTGTTTGGATTAGCACGATGTCTTATTTGATATAAGTATTCATCAGCAGAATTTTGATCAGGAGTGCCTTTTCTTAATGCAGCTTCTGCTCCAATTAGATAAATATCAGACAATCGGATTACTCTAACATTATTCACAAAAATATTTCCGTCAAGTCCTGGATACTTGTTTACAACACGCTTCTGTCCATCTTTATCTTTTATCAATAATCCCAATCGTACATCATCCGGATCTTCGTTTAGTAAATTCAGGAAATCAGTTGTTGCAATCATTGTTCCGTATGAACTTGGTGCAACAAGAGATCCAATAAGCTCTCTACTTCCGCCATACATAGTAGAAGATAAATCTAAATCAAAAATAGATTCACTATTTTCACGTTTTCCCCACATGTTGATATATTCAGCGTTAGGGACTAGATTATATCCTCCATTATCAATGACATCTTTTGCGTATTTATAGGCTTCCTCATAATTACCTTTATATAAATTGACACGAGCTATTAAGGCCTTTACCCCCCAGCGGTTTATGTGACCGTATGTTTTATCTTCACTTATAAAATCTAAAGCATCTGCTAAATCAGTTAAAACTGCTTCATAGCCTTGTGCTACAGTAAGACGCTCAGGTAAACTTGCAGCATCAAGTACGGTTGTTATCACAGGAACTCCTAAAGATGCTCCATTATCTTTTTGATACGGTGTACCATAAGTAATTAGAAGGTTGAAATGAGCTAATGCTCTGATTGCTAAAGCTTCCCCCTTTGAATTCTTAGTTACATCTGTCATTGGTATAGAACCAGATTCAATAGCATCTAAGAGGACATTAGCACGATTTATGACTACATAAGGTACAGACCAAAGTGATTCTCTAGCATTATTTTGCCTATCGGTAAAACGATAAAAGTTTTCTGTACGGTCTCCAACCATTCTAGTTTGTATATCTTCACCGCCCACTTCTGGACGAGTAATGAAATCTGTACCGTAATAGTATGAACCATCGACAGAAATAAGCCCTTGATAAAGTCCGTTCACTGCTGTTCTCGTATCTTCTTCCGTGGTGATTGCTCCTTCACTAACTAACGAATTGCTAGGCAATGTTGTCAGATAATCATCACACGAAGATAACAACGTAACTCCAGTCAGCAAGGTCACAAATATTGTATGTATAGTTGTTTTCATTGTTTCTTCTTTTTATTAAATTCCTAATTCAACACCAAATGTAACAGTCTTTAAGTTAGGAAGTCCAAGTGTTGGAATTCCATTTACTGGCATTTCAGGATCTGCATATTTATATGAAGTCCAAGTGAGTAGATTCGTTCCTGAGACAAATACACGAACATTGTTTAACTGTGCTTTGTTAACCCATTTTTGTGGAAGTGAGTAAGAAAGACTTAATGATTTCAAACGTAAATAGTTCAAATCTTTCATAAAACGTGAGCTCCCATAATTTCCCCATTTGTAATTATTGATTCGGCGAGGAACATCTGTAACGTCACCAGGTTTTTGCCATCTGTCTAACTGTTCGGTTGACATATTATACCATACCTGATATCCATCTGTATCTGTAAGACTTGTTCTCCAAGTGTCGAATACTTTTCCACCTAAAGAGAAATTGAAAAGCATACTCAATTCTAATCCTTTCCATGAAACAGAGTTTCTCCATCCACCAGTTAGTTTTGGGTCTGGTTTGCCGATAATTACACGTTGAGCTTTTGTAGGATCTTTAGTTAATTCTCTGTTTATACTGCCATCTTCATTTACTGTATTTAATACCCATTGCTCTTCACCAGTTTGTGGGTCTACACCAGCCCATTCACGGCTCCACCATGAATAGTATGATTCTCCTTCACGAATAATACTAGTACCATCAATGATATCTTTTCCTCCATAAAGCTTGGTTACTTTATTGCTATTGTGTGACAATGCTAGACCTGTATTCCATCTTACTTGTGAGTGTTTGAACACGTCCACATTGATGTCTACTTCTACACCCTGATTTTTCATTTCACCAACATTTTTTAGCATAGTTTGAAAACCTACAGCCATTGATGTGGGAACATCTTGCAATAAATCACTTGTACGACGTGTATAGTAATCAAATGTAATGTTTAAACGGTCAAAAAAACGAGCATCAAATCCGATATTGAGATTCTTGTTTTTTTCCCATGACAAGTCTGGATTTGGAACAGAATTTGGAGCAGAGCCTGGTTTATCCTGGTAATTGTAACCATATCCATACAAGCTTAGATGGCTGTAGTATGAACTAGGCAAAGTACCATTGATACCATAAGATGCTCTTATCTTTAAATCATTTAACCATGTCAGATTATGCATAAATTCTTCTTGTGTCATTCTCCAAGCAGCAGAAACAGACCAGAAGTTTGCCCATCGATTATTTGCACCTAAACGTGAGCTTCCATCTCGACGGAAATTGGCTGATACATAATATTTATTGTCAAAATCATAATTTACACGTGACAAAAGTGACAACAAATGGTCTTGTTCGTAATACGCCATACCTTCCATTGGAGTAGCAGCATTAATAGATTCTGGCAATTTATTGTGCGGATATCCATTTTGTGATGCCATTACATACTCTATTCTGCGGTCATCTACATCCCATCCTACAAGTACATCCAAATTATGTTTTTGATTAAAGCTCTTCACATAATTTAATGTGGTAGAAGAATAGATGTTGTTTTGATTCAAAATATAGTTAGATCCAAGACCTCCTAAATCGCTACCATTGTTTGAATCCATAGGCCAGTAGGTTAATGATTTATTAGCTATATAATCATAGCTGACATTTTCTTTTAGCGTTAACCCATCAATAATCTCATAGGAGGCCCATAAATTATTCGAACTTCTGAAAACATTTGACTCATTCTTGTCTTTCTGTAAATCTTCTATAGGATGAGATTTAGGGAAATAAGCCTGAATAATAGGATTTGACATATCATAGTTCCCTTCGTCATCGTAGATTCGTATGTTAGGGGTAATCACATAGTTAAGCAAGAAAAAAGGATTGGCAAAAGCTGTTCCTTCACTAACAACAGAGGATTTTTGTTTTGACAATGAAATATTTGCTCCCATTTGCCATTTATTATCTGCCGAACGGTGAGTTGCATTGATACGTCCAATAAATCCATCCATTTTAGAGTTGTTAGCTTTACCTTGGTCTTTTTTGTATGCTAAAGAAGCGAAGAAGGAGTTTCGATCATCACCACCTTGTGCAGAAAATTCGTAGTTTTGTGAAGAGCCGTGTTTACGGAATAAAGCAGACTCCCAGTCTTCATTATAGTCAGGCGCATAGGTGTCTGCTGCTACTTGAGCATACGCTTTTGCTTGTTCTTCTGTTGCAGGAGTGTAATTTCCGTCTGCATCAGGAATACCATAAAGAATAGCTTCATTATAGGCTCCTTCGTATGTCAGTTCTCTACGTTGAGTTCCATTTACATTTTCACGATTTTTCATAGCCCAATCAGAGAATCCCCAATTGGCTTTAAAATTGATACGTGTTTTGCCGGCTTTTCCTTTCTTTGTAGTAATCAAAATTACACCATTGGCTGCTCTAGAACCATACAAAGAAGCTGCAGCCGCATCCTTTAATACGGTAATATTCTCAATATCACTGGGATTAATAGATGACATAATATTAAATGATTTACTATCGTCTGTTACAGCTGATATAGCAACATCTCCTGATACAACGGGAACACCATCTATTACATATAATGGCTCATTGGTTGCATTCATTGAGCCTGTACCTCTTACGCGAATTTCTAATGCCGCGCCCGGTTGTCCACTGTTACTGTTTATTGTTAATCCAGGAGTTGTACCAGCAAGAGCTTGCTCAAAAGAGGTGACAGGAATATCTTTTAAAGCTTTTGCTCCATCAACAGAAGATGCCGCTCCTGTAAATGAAGATTTTTTAGCAGTGCCATACGCAACAACCATAACTTCATCAAGTTGTTCTGCGTCAGATTTTAATAATACTTTTACAATTGGCTTAACTTTCACTTCCTGCGACTGCATTCCGATGAAAGAAATGACCAAAGTTCCGGCGGAACTATATTAGCTTTAATTCGTTGATTATCAAATGGTAAATTTATTTCCAATTTATTAATGAGCCATTTTAAATCAGTTATAACTGCAAAATTTATATAGTTTTTCTACCTTATTATTACTAATAGGATTAGAAAATGTATTTATATAGATGATGTAATGCATAATATTATATTATGTTTCTCGTGCGAGAAACATACGTTTTACGATGCGGAGCCGTATGTTTCTCATGCGGAAAACGTACGGCTCTGCACCGTAAAATATAAACTATAACAGAGCGTCTTCTTAAATTAATAATTACATTCTTAGATTAATGATTAGAACTTACATTTTTTCAAGTCTTTTACAATCGTTCCTGAAAAAATATCGCTATATCTCTGAGTAGTTTTTACACTTTGATGCCCCAATAGCTTTTGGACTGTAGTTATTTGAGCCCCGTTGTAAATTAAAAGAGTAGCATTAGTATGCCGGGCTGTATGAAATGAAAAGTGTTTTTCTATCTTGGCTAACACACCGATTTTTTTTAAATCTTTATTTACGGAAGAATTCGATTTTATATGAAAAAAATCACTTAAATTCTGATGATATTCTTGCAATAATCGGAGGGCTTTCCCCTGAAAGAGAAGATATAATGGTATGCTGACTTTTGTATCTGTCTTGACAGTTTTAAATATAAGCCATTTCTCTCCTTTTATCGTAACAATATTACTTTCATTAAGAAGTACAAAGTCTGAATATCGAATCCCCGTATAACAACAAAATAAAAATGCTTTCAAGCTATGCATTAATGATTTTGGACACGATGAAAGCTCTAGCTTTTCTAGCTTCCTTATTTCTTCAGGTAGTAAAAAACTATGTTTACTTTGAGTTGTTTTTATTTGGTATTTTCTAAACGGATATTCATCAGGCTGAATATATCCTCTTTTGATAGCTTCATTAACAAAGGTTCTTAATTGTCTCATGTGTTTGGCGATTGTGTTTGTTTCATACATTCTTTGCCTCATGAAATCTTCAAAATCAAGAAGAAATGTATAGGTTATATCTTCAAATTCAATAGAGGGACGAAAGTGATTGAGTAAATCCAAAGTCGTTAAAAGATTCTTTTTGGTAGTATCTTTACGCAATGAGTGTTCTACCCAATTTCTACCAAAGAGTAGAAATGTCATTTTCTCTGTATCATTTTGATGGTTGAAAGTTTTAAAAGCGGACAAGTTGATATAGACACCGCGTTTCCATGATTTCAATTCTTCCCATTGCAATTGTAAAATAAATTCTTCTAACATTCGGTTTAATTCTTCAGAATGCGGATGTTGGATAATTCTACTATGATGGTTATCCCATTGCTTTGGATTGACATATATTCCTGTCGAAATGTAAACCTTTTTACGATTTCTGTAAGCTTCCACTTGAATAAGAGCCTTACCTGATTTGTTTAACTTCTTTTTACGATTGTAGACCAATCTGAAATAAATCTTGTTCATACTATGTTGTTTTTAAGAAAATATGCAGATAATATGCAATAAGAAGAAGTTTATTACTTATATAACGTCTATTTTAGCTAAATTAAAACTAACAAGTATCTAGCAAAAAGGATTCATTATTTTGATTCGATGATAAATCCCAGATACAAGAAATGCATATCATTTACTTTATAAAAACATACTTTTGCATGAAAGTGGCAGGGATAAGGGTTAAAAAGCAAGCTTTTGGGGGAATTTTATTGAAAATGGTATAAATATTTAAA
>OGOX01000396.1_pt1 | contig 34295 bp, 25 predicted proteins | sample 1552761 | NCBI WGS metagenome assembly OGOX01 (sample SAMEA2580212, study PRJEB22360) | human gut metagenome | biome: human gut; feature: human-associated habitat; material: faeces | place: Denmark | collected 2008/2010
GCCGTTCGTTCAGCTCCATCGTGGCTTTGAACAACAGAAAGAAACCACCAAACAGCATGATTAAGTCGCGGGCGCTAAAGGTAAACGAGCGGAAGCTGAACAGCGGTTGAGTCAGGGTGACCAGCCAGGAGATTGACGCCAGCAGTAACAGGCGCATTAACATCGCCAGCAGCAGCCCGGTAACCCGTGCGCGGTCGCGCTGCTTCGGCGGTAGTTTTTCGGCGAGGATGGCAATAAAGACCAGGTTATCAATGCCGAGGACCAGTTCGATCACAATCAGCGTGATTAACCCGGCCCAGATAGACGGATCGGCAATCCATTCCATAGTAAGTACAAAACCTATTCGTTGTATGACAAATGTCACAATTCGATCATGGATAAATCGGGGCAAAAATGCAATGTTGCAGCACTATTTATCTCATATTATTTGAGGGTAATAACCTCACATTATCCCTGAATTAAAAGTGGTAATAATAAAACATTATTTAAGAAATATCGCATGTGGAGACGCAATATTAAATATTGTCAACCTAAAGAAACTCCTAAAAACCATATTGAATGACACTTAATATAATTCTTAAAAATAGCCAATTGCCGAATTGTTACCTTGCCTGCTATTCCGTTAGCTGTAACACTTCCTCCTGCATTATTGGAGAGCCAATATTCAATTACCATAATGTCACCTTATATTCGGAAGTTAATTTCCGCAATAACCCTTTCTCATCAACGATTGTATGCAGAGAGGGTTTGAAAAATTAAGCTAAATCAGTGTATTGGTAGCTAAAAAGCCAGGGGCGGTAGCGTGTCTGGATGCCTGAAAGACCAGTCTGAATTATTCTGTCAATAGCCTGCGGATGAAATCAATTTTTTTAGGACTGATGCCAGTTAAATTTTTATTCAATTAACTGCAAGGTAAATGTGCATGGCGACATTGCTATTAATAGTGCACAGGATAATTACTCTGCCAAAGTGATAAATAAACAATGATGAAATCCAAAATGAAATTGATGCCATTATTGGTGTCAGTAACCTTGATAAGCGGTTGCACAGTACTTCCGGGCAGCAATATGTCGACGATGGGCAAAGACGTCATCAAACAGCAGGACGCTGATTTCGATCTCGACAAAATGGTGAATGTTTATCCGCTGACCCCGCGCCTGATTGACCAATTACGCCCACGCCCGAATGTAGCGCGCCCCAATATGACGCTGGAAAGTGAGATCGCGAATTACCAGTATCGCGTCGGGCCGGGAGACGTTCTTAATGTCACCGTCTGGGATCACCCGGAACTCACCACGCCAGCCGGTCAGTACCGCAGCTCCAGTGACACCGGCAACTGGGTACAGCCTGACGGCACTATGTTTTACCCGTATATCGGCAAGGTTCACGTAGTCGGGAAAACGCTCGCTGAAATCCGCAGTGATATTACCGGGCGCTTAGCGACGTACATCGCTGACCCGCAGGTGGACGTTAATATCGCCGCCTTCCGCTCACAAAAGGCCTATATCTCCGGACAGGTGAATAAATCCGGTCAACAGGCGATCACCAACGTACCACTGACCATTCTCGACGCCATCAACGCCGCAGGTGGCCTGACCGACACCGCTGACTGGCGCAACGTGGTGCTAACACACAATGGTCGTGAAGAACGCATTTCTTTGCAGGCGCTGATGCAAAACGGCGACCTCAATCAGAACCGACTGCTTTATCCCGGCGATATTCTCTACGTGCCGCGTAATGATGATCTGAAAGTGTTTGTGATGGGTGAAGTGAAGAAACAGAGCACCCTGAAAATGGACTTTAGCGGCATGACCCTGACTGAAGCCCTGGGCAATGCCGAAGGTATCGACATGACCACCTCCAACGCCAGCGGCATCTTTGTCATTCGTCCGCTGAAAGGCGAGGGCGGGCGTAATGGCAAGATTGCCAATATCTACCAGCTGGATATGTCCGATGCGACGTCGCTGGTGATGGCGACAGAATTCCGCCTGCAACCTTATGACGTGGTGTATGTCACCACCGCCCCGGTTTCCCGCTGGAACCGTCTGATCAATCAGTTGCTGCCAACTATTAGCGGTGTCCGTTACATGACGGATACAGCCAGCGACATTCATAACTGGTAATCGTCATGTTTAACAACATCTTAGTTGTCTGTGTCGGCAATATTTGCCGTTCCCCGACGGCGGAACGCTTACTGCAACGTTATCACCCGGAGCTGAAAGTGGAGTCCGCTGGACTCGGCGCGCTGGTCGGTAAGGGCGCTGATCCTACCGCTATCAGCGTCGCCGCAGAACATCAACTGTCTCTGGAAGGTCACTGTGCACGGCAAATCAGCCGCCGCCTGTGTCGCAACTATGACCTGATTTTGACCATGGAAAAGCGCCATATCGAACGCTTATGCGAGATGGCACCTGAGATGCGCGGCAAAGTGATGCTGTTTGGTCACTGGGATAACGAATGTGAAATCCCCGATCCGTATCGCAAAAGCCGGGAAACGTTTGCAGCGGTGTACACATTACTTGAACGGTCTGCCCGCCAGTGGGCGCAGGCATTGAACGCAGAGCAGGTATAAGAATGACAGAAAAAGTAAAACAACATGCCGCTCCGGTAACGGGCAGTGATGAAATCGATATTGGTCGCCTGGTCGGCACCGTCATTGAAGCGCGCTGGTGGGTGATTGGCATCACCGCTGTATTTGCCCTCTGTGCTGTGGTTTACACTTTCTTCGCCACGCCGATTTATAGTGCCGACGCACTGGTACAAATCGAACAAAACAGCGGCAATTCGTTAGTGCAGGACATTGGCTCGGCATTAGCCAACAAACCGCCTGCATCGGACGCCGAGATCCAGTTGATTCGTTCGCGTCTGGTGCTTGGTAAAACGGTGGACGATCTAGACCTCGATATTGCGGTGAGCAAAAACACGTTCCCGATTTTCGGTGCGGGTTGGGATCGCCTGATGGGACGTCAGAACGAGACGGTGAAAGTGACCACCTTTAACCGCCCGAAAGAGATGGCGGACCAGGTGTTTACGCTTAATGTGCTGGATGACAAAAACTACACTCTGAGCAGTGATGGCGGCTTTAGCGCCCGTGGGCAAGCGGGCCAGATGCTGAAAAAAGAAGGCGTCACGCTGATGGTTGAAGCCATTCACGCCCGCCCGGGCAGTGAGTTTACCGTCACCAAATACTCCACGTTGGGGATGATCAACCAACTGCAAAACAGCCTGACGGTAACGGAGAACGGCAAAGACGCAGGCGTACTGAGCCTGACTTATACCGGTGAAGATCGCGAACAGATCCGCGACATTCTTAACAGCATCGCCCGTAACTATCAGGAACAAAATATTGAGCGCAAATCGGCGGAAGCGTCGAAAAGCCTCGCTTTCCTCGCGCAACAGTTACCGGAAGTACGTAGCCGCCTCGATGTTGCCGAAAACAAACTGAATGCCTTCCGTCAGGATAAAGATTCTGTTGATCTGCCGCTGGAAGCGAAAGCGGTGCTCGATTCGATGGTGAACATCGACGCGCAGTTGAACGAACTGACCTTTAAAGAGGCGGAAATCTCCAAGCTGTACACCAAAGTTCACCCCGCGTACCGCACGCTGCTGGAGAAACGTCAGGCGCTGGAAGACGAAAAAGCCAAACTTAATGGTCGCGTAACGGCGATGCCGAAAACCCAGCAGGAAATTGTCCGTCTGACCCGCGATGTCGAGTCTGGTCAGCAGGTCTATATGCAACTGCTGAATAAAGAGCAGGAGCTGAAAATCACCGAAGCCAGCACCGTCGGCGATGTGCGCATTGTTGACCCGGCAATCACCCAGCCAGGTGTACTGAAACCGAAGAAAGGGCTGATTATCCTTGGGGCGATTATTCTTGGCCTGATGCTCTCTATCGTGGGTGTGCTGCTGCGCTCGTTGTTTAATCGCGGCATCGAAAGCCCGCAGGTGCTGGAAGAACACGGTATCAGCGTCTATGCCAGCATCCCGTTGTCGGAATGGCAGAAAGCGCGCGATAGCGTCAAAACCATCAAAGGGATTAAACGCTATAAACAGAGCCAGCTACTGGCGGTGGGGAATCCAACCGATCTGGCGATTGAAGCCATCCGCAGTCTGCGTACCAGTCTGCACTTCGCGATGATGCAGGCGCAGAACAATGTGTTGATGATGACCGGGGTTAGCCCGTCAATCGGTAAAACCTTTGTCTGCGCCAACCTGGCGGCGGTGATCAGCCAGACCAATAAACGCGTGTTGTTGATCGACTGCGATATGCGCAAAGGCTACACCCACGAGCTGTTGGGCACCAATAACGTCAATGGCCTGTCGGAAATTCTGATTGGTCAGGGCGATATTACTACCGCAGCTAAACCGACCTCTATTGCCAAATTTGACCTGATCCCGCGCGGTCAGGTGCCGCCAAATCCTTCTGAACTGTTGATGAGCGAACGCTTTGCCGAACTGGTGAACTGGGCGAGTAAAAACTATGACCTGGTGTTGATTGATACGCCGCCGATTCTGGCAGTGACCGATGCGGCAATTGTTGGTCGTCATGTCGGAACCACATTAATGGTGGCGCGTTATGCGGTCAACACATTGAAAGAAGTGGAAACCAGTCTAAGCCGCTTTGAGCAAAACGGTATTCCGGTGAAAGGGGTGATTCTGAACTCCATCTTCCGCCGCGCCAGCGCGTATCAGGATTATGGCTATTACGAATACGAATATAAGTCGGATGCGAAATAACGACATCCGCTGTCGGATGCGATGCTGACGCATCTTATCCGACCTACCTTCAAGCCGCATCCGGCAAGCAAACCAGCTCCGTAGGCCGGATAAGGCGCTCACGCCGCATCCGGCAACAGAACCCGTAAACAAGCTTATAAACCGGCAGAACATCTCGATACTCCGGGAGAACAACCTATGAAAGACAATCCGCTGATCTCAATCTATATGCCGACCTGGAACCGCCAACAACTGGCGATTCGGGCGATAAAATCGGTCCTGCGCCAGGACTACAGCAACTGGGAGATGATCATCGTGGATGATTGCTCCACCTCCTGGGAACAACTGCAACAGTACGTCACCGCCCTCAACGATCCGCGTATTACCTACATTCACAACGACATTAACAGCGGGGCGTGCGCGGTACGTAACCAGGCGATTATGCTGGCGCAAGGGGAATACATTACCGGGATCGATGACGATGATGAATGGACGCCCAACCGCCTGAGCGTCTTCCTCGCCCATAAACAGCAACTGGTCACTCACGCCTTTTTGTACGCTAACGACTACGTATGCCAGGGAGAAGTTTATTCCCAACCGGCAAGCTTACCACTGTATCCCAAATCGCCGTACTCACGCCGCCTGTTCTATAAACGCAATATCATTGGCAATCAGGTTTTTACCTGGGCGTGGCGTTTCAAAGAGTGCTTGTTCGATACCGAACTGAAAGCAGCACAGGATTACGACATCTTCCTGCGGATGGTGGTGGAGTATGGCGAGCCGTGGAAAGTGGAAGAGGCGACGCAGATCCTGCATATCAATCACGGTGAAATGCAGATCACCTCGTCACCGAAAAAATTCTCCGGGTACTTCCACTTTTACCGCAAGCACAAAGATAAATTTGACCGTGCAAGCAAAAAATATCAGCTGTTTACCCTCTACCAGATCCGCAATAAACGTATGACCTGGCGCACTTTGCTGACGCTGCTTTCGGTGCGTAACGGCAAACGTCTGGCTGATGGTATTCGGGGGCGCTAAAGATGCTGGAAGATCTGCGCGCCAACAGCTGGAGTTTACGTCCGTGCTGCATGGTTCTAGCCTATCGCGTCGCTCATTTTTGTTCGGTGTGGCGCAAAAAGAACGTCCTCAACAATATTTGGGCGGCCCCGCTGCTGGTGCTGTATCGCATTATCACCGAATGCTTTTTCGGTTATGAAATCCAGGCCGCCGCAACCATTGGCCGCCGCTTTACTATCCATCACGGTTACGCCGTAGTGATCAATAAAAACGTAGTAGCGGGGGATGATTTTACCATTCGCCACGGCGTCACTATCGGCAATCGTGGTGCCGAAAACATGGCATGTCCACACATTGGCAACGGCGTCGAACTCGGTGCCAACGTTATTATTCTTGGTGATATCACGATTGGTAACAACGTCACCGTGGGCGCGGGCAGCGTGGTGCTTGACTCTGTCCCGGACAACGCGCTGGTGGTGGGAGAAAAAGCGCGAGTGAAGGTAATCAAATGAATATTCTGCAATTTAATGTGCGACTGGCGGAAGGCGGGGCAGCAGGTGTGGCGTTAGATCTCCACCAGCGTGCGCTGCAACAGGGGCTGGCGTCACATTTTGTCTACGGCTACGGCAAAGGCGGCAAAGAGAGCGTCAGCCATCAGAACTATCCGCAGGTCATCAAACATACGCCGCGGATGACCGCGATGGCGAACATTGCCCTGTTTCGTCTGTTTAATCGCGATCTGTTTGGCAATTTCAATGAGTTATATCGCACCATTACTCGTACACCGGGTCCGGTGGTCCTGCATTTTCATGTGCTGCACAGCTACTGGCTAAATCTTAAGAGCGTGGTGCGCTTTTGCGAAAAGGTGAAAAACCACAAACCGGATGTCACTCTGGTCTGGACGCTGCACGACCACTGGAGCGTTACCGGGCGCTGCGCCTTTACCGACGGTTGTGAAGGCTGGAAAACGGGCTGCCAGAAATGCCCGACCTTAATTAATTATCCGCCGGTGAAGATTGATCGCGCACACCAGCTGGTGGCGGGCAAACGCCAGTTATTCCGTGAGATGCTGGCGCTGGGCTGTCAGTTTATTTCCCCCAGCCAGCATGTGGCTGACGCTTTCAATAGCCTGTACGGTCCAGGGCGTTGCCGGATTATCAATAATGGCATTGATATGGCAACCGAAGCGATTCTGGCGGACTTGCCTCCGGTGCGCGAAACCCAGGGTAAGCCGAAAATCGCGGTGGTGGCGCATGACCTGCGTTACGACGGCAAAACTAACCAGCAACTGGTGCGCGAGATGATGGCGCTGGGCGACAAAATCGAACTGCATACCTTTGGTAAGTTCTCGCCGTTCACCGCTGGCAACGTGGTTAATCACGGCTTTGAAACTGACAAGCGCAAGTTGATGAGCGCGCTCAATCAGATGGATGCGCTGGTGTTCAGTTCTCGCGTCGATAACTACCCGCTGATTTTGTGTGAGGCGCTATCGATTGGCGTGCCGGTGATTGCCACCCATAGCGATGCGGCGCGGGAAGTGTTGCAAAAATCCGGCGGTAAAACCGTCAGCGAAGAAGAGGTGCTGCAACTGGTGCAGTTAAGCAAACCGGAAATCGCGCAGGCGATATTTGGTACCACGCTGGCTGAGTTCAGCCAACGCAGCCGCGCCACCTACAGTGGACAACAGATGCTGGAGGAGTATGTCAACTTCTATCAGAATCTGTAGCTACCTGCTGCTGCCGCTGATCTACCTGCTGGTTAACGTCAAAATCGCCCAGCTTGGCGAAAGTTTCCCCATCACCATCGTCACTTTTTTACCTGTCTTGTTACTGCTGTTTTTAGAACGCATCAGCGTTAAAAAATTGATGATTGCCTTAGGGATTGGTGCGGGACTCACGGCGTTTAACTATCTGTTTGGTCAGTCGCTGGATGCCAGTAAATACGTCACTTCAACCATGCTGTTTGTCTATATTGTGATCATTATTGGCATGGTGTGGAGTATTCGTTTTAAAACGATTTCGCCACACAACCATCGCAAGATATTACGTTTCTTTTATCTGGTGGTCGGGCTGGTGGTGGCGCTGGCGGCAGTGGAGATGGCGCAAATTATCCTCACCGGCGGCAGCAGTATTATGGAGTCGATTTCGAAATATCTGATTTACAGCAACAGCTATGTACTGAATTTCATTAAATTCGGCGGAAAGCGCACGACAGCACTTTATTTCGAACCGGCATTTTTCGCTCTGGCATTAATCTCAATTTGGCTCAGCATCAAACAGTTTGGTATCAAAACGCCTAAAACCGATGCTATGATTCTCGCAGGGATAATATTATCCGGATCGTTTTCAGGGGTTATGACCTTTATCCTGTTTTATTTGCTGGAGTGGGCATTTCAATATCTGAATAAAGAGGCGATTAAGAAAAAGTTACCATTAGCATTGATTTCTCTGGCTGTATTCCTGGTTGGTGTGGTAATCGCGTTTCCTTATATTTCCACCCGTCTGGGCGATTTAGGTACGGAAGGATCGTCATCGTATTATCGTATTGTCGGTCCGCTGGTGATGGTCGGTTATTCTTTGACCCATATTGACGGTGTAGTCAGATTTGGCTCACTTTATGAATATGTCGCATCATTCGGAATATTTAACGGTGCGGATGTCGGAAAAACCATAGACAATGGTTTGTATCTGCTGATTATTTATTTTTCCTGGTTCGCGGTGTTTTTATCGCTGTGGTACATGGGGAAAGTGATAAAAATGATGATCAACGCTTTTGGTGATAACCGCAATTTTCGCGTGCAATTATATCTTTTTACTCCGGTATCGCTGTTTTTTACCGGTTCGATATTTAGCCCGGAATATGCATTTTTAATCGTCTGTCCGTTTATTTTGCGAAAAGCGTTAAATATTACGAGGTAAGAATAAGAACATGTTGCTTAGCATAATCACTGTCGCGTTTCGTAACCTCGAAGGGATAGTCAAAACACACGCCTCGCTGGCGCATCTGGCGCAGGCGGACGATATCAGCTTCGAATGGATTGTTGTCGATGGCGGTTCCAATGACGGCACCCGTGAGTACCTGGAAAATCTCAATGGTATCTATAACCTACGCTTTGTCAGCGAGCCAGATAACGGTATCTACGACGCCATGAACAAAGGCATTGCGATGGCACAAGGCAAGTTCGCGTTGTTTCTCAATTCGGGCGATATTTTTCATCAGGATGCCGCAAATTTTGTCCGTAATTTAAAAGTGCAAAAAGTTAACGTGATGATCACCGGCGATGCGCTGCTGGATTTTGGCGACGGGCATAAAATTAAACGTAGCGCCAAACCGGGCTGGTATATTTATCACAGCCTGCCCGCCAGTCATCAGGCGATATTTTTCCCAGTATCCGGCTTGAAGAAATGGCGTTATGACCTGGAATATAAAGTTTCTTCCGACTACGCGCTGGCGGCCAAAATGTATAAAGCCGGTTATGCATTTAAAAAACTCAATGGCCTGGTGTCTGAATTTTCTATGGGTGGGGTATCAACCACCAATAATATGGAATTGTGTGCTGACGCCAAAAAAGTCCAACGGCAAATATTACATGTGCCTGGCTTCTGGGCAGAATTATCCTGGCATTTACGCCAACGTACTACCTCAAAGACGAAAGCCTTATATAACAAAAGCTGAATATAAGGGAAAACGATGCAAGATTTAAGCGGTTTCTCGGTGCCGAAAGGGTTCCGGGGCGGCAACGCTATTAAAGTGCAATTGTGGTGGGCAGTACAGGCAACATTATTTGCCTGGTCGCCACAAGTATTGTATCGCTGGCGGGCATTTTTATTACGTTTATTCGGGGCAAAAATAGGAAAAAACGTAGTTATTCGTCCGTCAGTAAAAATTACCTATCCGTGGAAATTAACCTTAGGTGATTACGCGTGGGTCGGCGATGAGGTCAATTTATATACCCTCGGTGAAATAACCATTGGCGCACATTCGGTGATATCGCAAAAAAGTTATTTATGCACCGGGAGCCACGACCATGCAAGTCAACATTTCACCATTAACGCCACGCCTATTGTGATTGGCGAGAAATGCTGGCTGGCAACCGATGTCTTTGTTGCCCCAGGCGTCACAATCGGCGACGGCACCGTCGTGGGGGCGCGAAGCAGTGTTTTTAAATCGCTTCCGGCAAATGTGGTTTGCCGGGGGAATCCCGCAGTGGTGATACGCGAACGCGTTGAAACTGAATAAATTCAAAAATACAGAGGAATAAGACATGTCAAAAGTCGCTCTCATCACCGGTGTAACCGGACAAGACGGTTCTTACCTGGCAGAGTTTCTGCTGGAAAAAGGTTACGAGGTGCATGGTATTAAGCGTCGTGCATCGTCCTTCAACACCGAGCGCGTGGATCACATTTATCAGGATCCGCACACCTGCAACCCGAAATTCCATCTGCATTATGGCGACCTGAGTGATACCTCCAACCTGACGCGCATTTTGCGTGAAGTACAGCCGGATGAAGTGTACAACCTGGGGGCAATGAGCCACGTTGCGGTTTCTTTTGAGTCACCGGAATATACCGCTGACGTCGACGCGATGGGTACGCTGCGCCTGCTCGAGGCGATCCGCTTCCTCGGTCTGGAAAAGAAAACCCGTTTCTATCAGGCTTCCACCTCTGAACTGTATGGTCTGGTGCAGGAAATTCCGCAGAAAGAAACCACGCCGTTCTACCCGCGATCTCCGTATGCGGTCGCCAAACTGTACGCCTACTGGATCACCGTTAACTACCGCGAATCCTACGGCATGTACGCCTGCAACGGTATTCTCTTCAACCATGAATCCCCGCGCCGTGGCGAAACCTTCGTTACCCGCAAAATAACCCGCGCAATCGCCAACATCGCCCAGGGGCTGGAGTCGTGCCTGTACCTCGGCAATATGGATTCCCTGCGCGACTGGGGCCATGCCAAAGACTACGTAAAAATGCAGTGGATGATGCTGCAACAGGAACAGCCGGAAGATTTCGTTATCGCGACCGGCGTTCAGTACTCCGTGCGTCAGTTCGTGGAAATGGCGGCAGCACAGCTGGGCATCAAACTGCGCTTTGAAGGCACGGGCGTTGAAGAGAAGGGCATTGTGGTTTCCGTCACCGGGCATGACGCGCCGGGCGTTAAACCGGGCGATGTGATTATCGCCGTTGACCCGCGTTACTTCCGTCCGGCAGAAGTTGAAACGCTGCTCGGCGACCCGACCAAAGCGCACGAAAAACTGGGCTGGAAACCGGAAATCACCCTCAGAGAGATGGTGTCTGAAATGGTGGCTAATGACCTCGAAGCGGCGAAAAAACACTCTCTGCTGAAATCTCACGGCTACGACGTGGCGATCGCGCTGGAGTCATAAGCATGAGTAAACAACGCATTTTTATTGCTGGCCATCGCGGAATGGTCGGTTCCGCCATCAGGCGACAGCTCGAACAGCGCGGTGATGTGGAGCTGGTATTACGCACCCGCGATGAACTGAACCTGCTGGACAGCCGCGCCGTGCATGATTTCTTTGCCAGCGAAAGCATTGACCAGGTCTATCTGGCGGCGGCGAAAGTGGGCGGCATTGTTGCCAACAACACCTATCCGGCGGATTTCATCTACCAGAACATGATGATTGAGAGCAACATCATTCACGCCGCGCATCAGAACGACGTGAACAAACTGCTGTTTCTCGGATCGTCCTGCATCTACCCGAAACTGGCAAAACAGCCGATGGCAGAAAGCGAGTTGTTGCAGGGCACGCTGGAGCCGACTAACGAGCCTTATGCTATTGCCAAAATCGCCGGGATCAAACTGTGCGAATCATACAATCGCCAGTATGGACGCGATTACCGCTCAGTCATGCCGACCAACCTGTATGGCCCGCATGACAACTTCCACCCGAGTAATTCGCATGTGATCCCTGCATTGCTGCGTCGCTTCCACGAGGCGACGGCACAGAATGCACCGGACGTGGTGGTGTGGGGCAGCGGTACACCGATGCGTGAATTCCTGCACGTCGATGATATGGCGGCGGCGAGCATTCATGTCATGGAGCTGGCGCATGAAGTCTGGCTGGAGAACACCCAGCCGATGCTGTCGCACATTAACGTCGGCACGGGCGTTGACTGCACTATCCGCGAGCTGGCGCAAACCATCGCCAAAGTGGTGGGTTACAAAGGTCGGGTGGTTTTTGATGCCAGCAAGCCGGATGGTACGCCGCGCAAACTGCTGGATGTGACGCGCCTGCATCAGCTTGGCTGGTATCACGAAATCTCACTGGAAGCGGGGCTTGCCAGCACTTACCAGTGGTTCCTTGAGAATCAAGACCGCTTTCGGGGGTAATGATGTTTTTACGTCAGGAAGACTTTGCCACGGTAGTGCGCTCCACTCCGCTTGTCTCTCTCGACTTTATTATCGAGAACAGTCGCGGCGAGTTTCTGCTTGGTAAAAGAACCAACCGCCCGGCGCAGGGTTACTGGTTTGTGCCGGGAGGGCGCGTGCAGAAAGATGAAACGCTGGAAGCCGCATTTGAGCGGCTGACGATGGCGGAACTGGGGCTGCGTCTGCCGATAACAGCAGGCCAGTTCTACGGTGTCTGGCAGCACTTTTATGACGATAACTTCTCCGGCAAGGATTTCACCACTCACTATGTGGTGCTCGGTTTTCGCTTCAGAGTAGCGGAAGAAGAGCTGTTACTGCCGGATGAGCAGCATGACGATTACCGCTGGCTGACGCCGGACGCACTGCTCGCCAGTGACAATGTTCACGCTAACAGCCGCGCCTATTTTCTCGCTGAGAAGCGTGCCGGAGTACCCGGATTATGAAAATACTGGTCTACGGCATTAACTACTCGCCGGAGTTAACCGGCATCGGCAAATACACCGGAGAGATGGTGGAATGGCTGGCGGCACAAGGTCATGAGGTGCGGGTTATTACCGCACCGCCTTACTACCCGCAATGGCAGGTGGGCGAGAACTATTCCGCCTGGCGGTACAAACGAGAAGAGGGGGCCGCCACGGTGTGGCGCTGCCCGCTGTACGTGCCAAAACAGCCGAGCACCCTGAAACGCCTGTTACATCTCGGCAGTTTTGCCGTCAGCAGTTTCTTTCCTCTGATGGCGCAACGTCGCTGGAAGCCGGATCGCATTATCGGCGTGGTGCCAACGCTGTTTTGCACGCCGGGAATGCGCCTGCTGGCGAAACTCTCTGGTGCGCGTACCGTGCTGCATATTCAGGATTACGAAGTAGATGCCATGCTTGGGCTGGGCCTTGCCGGAAAAGGCAAAGGCGGCAAAGTGGCACAGCTGGCGACGGCGTTCGAACGTAGCGGACTGCATAACGTCGATAACGTCTCCACGATTTCGCGTTCGATGATGAATAAAGCCATCGATAAAGGCGTGGCGGCGGAAAACGTCATCTTCTTCCCCAACTGGTCGGAAATCGCCCGTTTTCAGCATGTTGCAGACGCCGATGTTGATGCACTTCGTAACCAGCTTGGCCTGCCGGATAACAAAAAAATCATTCTTTACTCCGGCAATATTGGTGAAAAGCAGGGGCTGGAAAACGTTATTGAAGCTGCCGATCGTCTGCGCGATGAACCGCTGATTTTTGCCATTGTCGGGCAGGGCGGCGGCAAAGCGCGGCTGGAAAAAATGGCGCAGCAGCGTGGACTGCGCAACATGCAATTTTTCCCGCTGCAATCGTATGACGCTTTACCCGCACTGCTGAAGATGGGCGATTGCCATCTGGTGGTGCAAAAACGCGGCGCGGCAGATGCCGTATTGCCGTCGAAACTGACCAATATTCTGGCGGTAGGCGGTAACGCGGTGATTACCGCAGAGGCCCACACAGAACTGGGGCAGCTTTGCGAAACCTTTCCGGGCATTGCGGTTTGCGTAGAACCGGAATCGGTCGAGGCGCTGGTGGCGGGGATCCGTCAGGCGCTCCTGCTGCCCAAACACAACACGGTGGCACGTGAATATGCCGAACGCACACTCGATAAAGAGAACGTGTTACGTCAATTTATAAATGATATTCGGGGATAATTATGGCGCAGTCGAAACTCTATCCAGTTGTGATGGCAGGTGGCTCCGGTAGCCGCTTATGGCCGCTTTCCCGCGTACTTTACCCCAAGCAGTTTTTATGCCTGAAAGGCGATCTCACCATGCTGCAAACCACCATCTGCCGCCTGAACGGCGTGGAGTGCGAAAGCCCGGTGGTGATTTGCAATGAGCAGCACCGCTTTATTGTCGCGGAACAGCTGCGTCAACTGAACAAACTCACCGAGAACATTATTCTCGAACCGGCAGGGCGTAACACTGCACCTGCCATTGCACTGGCGGCGCTGGCGGCAAAACGTCATAGCCCGGAGAGCGACCCGTTAATGCTGGTATTGGCGGCGGATCATGTGATTGCCGATGAAGACGCGTTCCGTGCCGCCGTGCGTAATGCCATGCCATATGCCGAAGCGGGCAAGCTGGTGACCTTCGGCATTGTGCCGGATCTACCAGAAACCGGTTATGGCTATATTCGTCGCGGTGAAGTGTCTGCGGGTGAGCAGGATACGGTGGCCTTTGAAGTGGCGCAGTTTGTCGAAAAACCGAATCTGGAAACCGCCCAGGCCTATGTGGCAAGCGGCGAATATTACTGGAACAGCGGTATGTTCCTGTTCCGCGCCGGACGCTATCTCGAAGAACTGAAAAAATATCGCCCGGATATTCTCGATGCCTGTGAAAAAGCGATGAGCGCCGTCGATCCGGATCTTGATTTTATTCGTGTGGATGAAGAAGCGTTTCTCGCCTGCCCGGAAGAGTCGGTGGATTACGCGGTCATGGAACGTACGGCAGATGCTGTTGTGGTGCCGATGGATGCGGGCTGGAGCGATGTTGGTTCCTGGTCTTCATTATGGGAGATCAGCGCCCACACCGCCGAGGGCAACGTTTGCCACGGCGATGTGATTAATCACAAAACTGAAAACAGCTATGTGTACGCCGAATCTGGCCTGGTCACCACCGTCGGGGTGAAAGATCTGGTAGTGGTGCAGACCAAAGATGCGGTGCTGATTGCCGACCGTAACGCGGTGCAGGATGTGAAAAAAGTGGTCGAGCAGATCAAAGCCGATGGTCGCCATGAGCATCGGGTGCATCGCGAAGTGTATCGTCCGTGGGGCAAATATGACTCTATCGACGCGGGCGACCGCTACCAGGTGAAACGCATCACCGTGAAACCGGGCGAGGGCTTGTCGGTACAGATGCACCATCACCGCGCGGAACACTGGGTAGTGGTCGCGGGAACGGCAAAAGTCACCATTGATGGTGATATCAAACTGCTTGGTGAAAACGAGTCCATTTATATTCCGCTGGGGGCGACGCACTGCCTGGAAAACCCGGGGAAAATTCCGCTCGATTTAATTGAAGTGCGCTCCGGCTCTTATCTCGAAGAGGATGATGTGGTGCGCTTCGCGGATCGCTACGGACGGGTGTAAACGTCGCATCAGGCGCTGTTTGTCGGATGCGGCGTGAACGCCTTATCCAACCTACGGTTCGGGTTTGTAGTCCTGATAAGACGCGGCAGCGTCGCATCAGGCAATGAATGCGAAACCGAGATGTAAATAACGACAAAAACAAAATTGGCCGTTTCGGTCAGGGCCAACTATTGCCTGAAAAAGGGTAACGACATGAAAAAATTAACCTGCTTTAAAGCCTATGATATTCGCGGGAAATTAGGCGAAGAACTGAATGAAGATATCGCCTGGCGCATTGGTCGCGCCTATGGCGAATTTCTCAAACCGAAAACCATTGTGTTAGGCGGTGATGTCCGTCTCACCAGCGAAACCTTAAAACTGGCGCTGGCAAAAGGTTTACAGGATGCGGGCGTTGACGTGCTGGATATTGGTATGTCCGGCACCGAAGAGATCTATTTCGCCACGTTCCATCTCGGCGTGGATGGCGGCATTGAAGTTACCGCCAGCCATAATCCGATGGATTATAACGGCATGAAGCTGGTTCGCGAGGGGGCTCGCCCGATCAGCGGAGATACCGGACTGCGCGACGTCCAGCGTCTGGCTGAAGCCAACGACTTTCCTCCCGTCGATGAAACCAAACGCGGTCGCTATCAGCAAATCAACCTGCGTGACGCTTACGTTGATCACCTGTTCGGTTATATCAATGTCAAAAATCTCACGCCGCTCAAGCTGGTGATCAACTCCGGGAATGGCGCAGCGGGTCCGGTGGTGGACGCCATTGAAGCCCGCTTTAAAGCCCTCGGCGCGCCCGTGGAATTAATCAAAGTACACAACACACCGGACGGCAATTTCCCCAACGGTATTCCTAACCCGCTGCTACCGGAATGTCGCGACGACACCCGCAATGCGGTCATCAAACACGGCGCGGATATGGGCATTGCCTTTGATGGCGATTTTGACCGCTGTTTCCTGTTTGACGAAAAAGGGCAGTTTATCGAGGGCTATTACATTGTCGGCCTGCTGGCAGAAGCATTCCTCGAAAAAAATCCCGGCGCGAAGATCATCCACGATCCACGTCTCTCCTGGAACACCGTTGATGTGGTGACTGCCGCAGGTGGCACGCCGGTAATGTCGAAAACCGGACACGCCTTTATTAAAGAACGTATGCGCAAGGAGGACGCCATCTACGGTGGCGAAATGAGCGCTCACCATTACTTCCGTGATTTCGCTTACTGCGACAGCGGCATGATCCCGTGGCTACTGGTAGCCGAACTGGTGTGCCTGAAAGAGAAAACGCTGGGCGAACTGGTACGCGACCGGATGGTGGCGTTTCCGGCAAGCGGTGAGATCAACAGCAAACTGGCGCAACCCGCTGAGGCGATTAACCGCGTGGAACAGCATTTTAGCCGTGAGGCGCTGGCGGTGGATCGTTCCGATGGCATCAGTATGACCTTTGCCGACTGGCGTTTTAACCTGCGCTCCTCCAACACCGAACCGGTGGTGCGGTTGAATGTGGAATCGCGCGGTGATGTGCCGCTGATGGAAGCGCGAACGCGAACTCTGCTGACGTTGCTGAACGAGTAATGTCGGATCTTCCCTTACCCCACTGCGGGTAAGGGGCTAATAACAGGAACAACGATGACAAATCTAAAAAAGCGCGAGCGAGCGAAAACCAATGCATCGTTAATCTCTATGGTGCAACGCTTTTCAGATATCACCATCATGTTTGCCGGACTATGGCTGGTTTGCGAAGTGAGCGGCCTGTCATTCCTCTACATGCACCTGTTGGTGGCACTGATTACGCTGGTGGTGTTCCAGATGCTGGGCGGCATCACCGATTTTTATCGCTCATGGCGCGGTGTTCGGGCAGCGACAGAATTTGCTCTGTTGCTACAAAACTGGACGTTAAGCGTGATTTTCAGCGCCGGACTGGTGGCGTTCAACAATGATTTCGACACGCAACTGAAAATCTGGCTGGCGTGGTATGGGCTGACCAGCATCGGACTGGTGGTTTGCCGTTCATGTATTCGTATTGGGGCGGGCTGGCTGCGTAATCATGGCTATAACAAGCGCATGGTCGCCGTAGCGGGGGATTTAGCCGCCGGACAAATGCTGATGGAGAGCTTCCGTAATCAGCCGTGGTTAGGGTTTGAAGTGGTGGGGGTTTACCACGACCCGAAACCGGGCGGCGTTTCTAACGACTGGGCGGGTAACCTGCAACAGCTGGTCGAGGATGCTAAAGCGGGTAAGATTCATAACGTCTATATCGCGATGCAAATGTGCGACGGCGCGCGAGTGAAAAAACTGGTCCATCAACTGGCGGACACCACCTGTTCGGTGCTGCTGATCCCCGATGTCTTTACCTTCAACATTCTCCATTCACGTCTCGAAGAGATGAACGGCGTTCCGGTGGTGCCGCTGTATGACACGCCGCTTTCCGGGGTTAACCGCCTGCTAAAACGTGCGGAAGACATTGTGCTGGCGACGCTTATTCTGCTGATGATCTCCCCGGTGCTGTGCTGTATTGCGCTGGCGGTGAAACTCAGTTCACCAGGGCCGGTTATTTTCCGCCAGACTCGCTATGGCATGGATGGCAAGCCGATCAAAGTGTGGAAGTTCCGTTCCATGAAAGTGATGGAGAACGACAAAGTGGTGACTCAGGCGACGCAGAACGATCCGCGCGTCACCAAAGTGGGGAACTTTCTGCGCCGCACCTCGCTGGACGAATTGCCGCAGTTTATCAATGTGCTGACCGGGGGGATGTCGATTGTCGGTCCGCGTCCGCATGCGGTGGCGCATAACGAACAGTATCGACAGCTCATTGAAGGCTACATGCTGCGCCATAAGGTGAAACCGGGCATTACCGGCTGGGCGCAGATTAACGGCTGGCGCGGCGAAACGGACACACTGGAGAAAATGGAAAAACGCGTCGAGTTCGACCTTGAGTACATCCGCGAATGGAGCGTCTGGTTCGATATCAAAATCGTTTTCCTGACGGTATTCAAAGGCTTCGTTAACAAAGCGGCATATTGATATGAGCTTACGTGAAAAAACCATCAGCGGCGCGAAGTGGTCGGCGATTGCCACGGTGATCATCATCGGCCTCGGGCTGGTGCAGATGACCGTGCTGGCGCGGATTATCGACAACCACCAGTTCGGCCTGCTGACTGTGTCGCTGGTGATTATCGCGCTGGCAGATACGCTTTCTGACTTCGGTATCGCTAACTCGATTATTCAGCGAAAAGAAATCAGTCACCTTGAACTCACCACGTTGTACTGGCTGAACGTCGGGCTGGGGATCGTGGTGTGCGTGGCGGTGTTTTTGTTGAGTGATCTCATCGGCGACGTGCTGAATAACCCGGACCTGGCACCGTTGATTAAAACATTGTCGCTGGCGTTTGTGGTGATCCCCCACGGGCAACAGTTCCGCGCGTTGATGCAGAAGGAGCTGGAGTTCAACAAAATCGGCATGATCGAAACCAGCGCGGTGCTGGCGGGCTTCACTTTTACGGTGGTTAGCGCCCATTTCTGGCCGCTGGCGATGACCGCGATCCTCGGTTATCTGGTCAATAGTGCGGTAAGAACGCTGCTGTTTGGCTACTTTGGCCGCAAAATTTATCGCCCTGGTCTGCATTTCTCGCTGGCGTCTGTTGCACCGAACTTACGCTTTGGTGCCTGGCTGACGGCGGACAGCATCATCAACTATCTCAATACCAACCTTTCGACGCTGGTGCTGGCGCGTATTCTCGGCGCGGGCGTGGCAGGGGGATACAACCTGGCGTACAACGTGGCCGTTGTGCCGCCGATGAAGCTGAACCCAATCATCACCCGCGTGTTGTTTCCGGCATTCGCCAAAATTCAGGACGATACCGAAAAGCTGCGCGTTAACTTCTACAAGCTGCTGTCGGTAGTGGGGATTATCAACTTTCCGGCGCTGCTGGGGCTGATGGTGGTGTCGAATAACTTTGTACCGCTGGTCTTTGGTGAGAAGTGGAACAGCATTATTCCGGTGCTGCAATTGCTGTGTGTGGTGGGTCTTCTGCGTTCGGTGGGTAACCCGATTGGTTCGCTGCTGATGGCGAAAGCGCGGGTCGATATCAGCTTTAAATTCAACGTATTCAAAACATTTCTGTTTATTCCGGCGATTGTTATTGGTGGGCAGATGGCGGGCGCAATCGGCGTCACGCTTGGCTTCCTGTTGGTACAGATTATCAACACCATTCTGAGTTACTTCGTGATGATTAAACCGGTTCTTGGTTCCAGTTATCGCCAGTACATCCTGAGTTTGTGGCTGCCGTTTTACCTCTCGCTGCCGACGCTGGGGGTCAGTTATGCGCTGGGCATTGTGCTGAAAGGGCAACTGGCGCTGGGGATGCTTTTGGCGGTGCAAATAGCCGCGGGCGTGCTGGCGTTTGTGGTGATGATTGTGCTGTCGCGCCATCCGCTGGTGGTGGAAGTGAAGCGTCAGTTTTGTCGCAGCGAAAAAATGAAAATGCTTTTACGGGCGGGGTGAGTTGCTGTTTTCGGTTCCGACAACGGTTGCCGGATGCGGCGTAAAACGCCTTATCCGGCCTACGGTTCTGTGCTCGGGACTTGTAGGCCTGATAAGACGCGCCAGCGTCGCATCAGGCACTGAATGCCGGATGCGGCGTGAACGCCTTATCCGTCCTACGGTTCTGTGCTCGGATCTTGTAGGCCTGATAAGACGCGTCAGCGTCGCATCAGGAACTGAATGCCGGATGCGGCGTGAACGCCTTATCCGGCCTACGGTTCTGTGCTCGGGTCTTGTAGGCCTGATAAGACGCGTCAGCGTCGCATCAGGCAAAAAGCGGCAACGAACAAAACAAACACAGCCTCACCTGGCATCAAATTTATGAGGAAAAAATGAAATTACTTATTCTGGGCAACCACACTTGCGGCAATCGTGGCGACAGCGCCATCTTGCGCGGCTTACTTGATGCCATCAACATCCTCAATCCACACGCCGAAGTGGACGTGATGAGCCGCTATCCGGTCAGTTCTTCCTGGCTGCTCAACCGCCCGGTAATGGGCGATCCGCTGTTCCTGCAAATGAAACAACACAACAGCGCGGCGGGCGTTGTCGGGCGCGTTAAAAAAGTCCTCCGTCGCCGCTACCAGCATCAGGTATTGCTCTCACGCGTCACCGACACTGGCAAGCTGCGTAATATCGCCATCGCCCAGGGATTCACCGACTTCGTGCGCCTGCTGTCAGGTTACGACGCCATTATTCAGGTCGGCGGATCGTTTTTTGTCGATCTCTATGGCGTGCCGCAGTTTGAACATGCACTTTGCACGTTTATGGCGAAAAAGCCGCTGTTTATGATTGGTCACAGCGTCGGCCCCTTCCAGGATGAGCAATTTAACCAACTGGCGAACTATGTCTTTGGTCACTGCGACGCGCTGATCCTGCGCGAATCGGTCAGCCTTGATTTGATGAAACGCAGCAATATCACCACCGCAAAAGTGGAACATGGCGTCGATACCGCGTGGCTGGTCGATCACCACACCGAAGACTTCACCGCCAGCTATGCCGTTCAACACTGGCTGGACGTTGCCGCACAACAGAAAACGGTAGCAATTACCCTGCGCGAACTGGCACCGTTCGACAAACGTCTCGGCACCACTCAGCAAGTGTATGAAAAAGCCTTTGCCGGGGTGGTCAATCGCATTCTCGATGAAGGGTATCAGGTCATTGCGCTCTCCACCTGTACGGGCATCGACAGCTATAACAAAGACGACCGCATGGTGGCGCTCAATCTTCGCCAGCACGTCAGCGATCCTGCCCGTTACCACGTGGTGATGGATGAACTCAACGATCTGGAAATGGGCAAAATTCTCGGTGCCTGTGAACTCACCGTCGGTACGCGCCTGCACTCTGCCATTATCTCGATGAATTTCTCCACTCCGGCAATTGCCATCAACTACGAACATAAATCCGCCGGGATTATGCAGCAGTTGGGACTACCAGAGATGGCGATTGATATCCGTCATTTACTGGACGGCAGCCTGCAAGCGATGGTTGCGGATACCTTAGGCCAGCTTCCGGCGCTGAACGCACAACTTAGCGAAGCCGTCAGTCGTGAGCGTCAGACGGGAATGCAGATGGTGCAGTCCGTACTGGAACGCATCGGGGAGGCGAAATGAAGGTCGGCTTCTTCTTATTGAAATTTCCGCTGTCGTCGGAAACCTTTGTTCTTAACCAAATCACTGCGTTTATTGATATGGGCTTTGAGGTGGAGATTGTCGCGCTGCAAAAAGGCGACACCCAGAACACCCACGCGGCATGGACGAAATACAACCTTGCCGCCAGAACCCGCTGGTTACAGGACGAACCTACGGGCAAAGTGGCGAAGCTGCGCCACCGCGCCAGCCAGACCTTACGCGGCATTCATCGTAAAAATACCTGGCAGGCGCTCAACCTCAAACGCTATGGTGCTGAGTCGCGAAACCTGATTTTGTCTGCCATTTGCGGCCAGGTCGCAACACCGTTTCATGCCGATGTCTTTATCGCTCATTTTGGCCCTGCGGGGGTAACCGCAGCAAAACTACGCGAACTGGGTGTCATTCGCGGCAAAATTGCCACTATCTTTCACGGTATTGATATCTCCAGTCGGGAAGTGCTCAACCACTACACTCCCGAATATCAACAACTGTTTCGCCGTGGCGACCTGATGTTACCAATAAGCAATCTGTGGGCCGGAAGGCTGCAAAAAATGGGCTGCCCGAGGGAAAAAATTGCCGTATCGCGCATGGGCGTGGACATGACGCGTTTTAGCCCGCGTCCGGTGAAAGCGCCCGCAACGCCGCTAGAAATCATTTCCGTCGCACGCTTAACCGAGAAAAAAGGCCTGCATGTGGCGATTGAAGCCTGCCGTCAGTTGAAAGAGCAGGGCGTGGCATTTCGCTATCGCATCCTCGGCATTGGCCCGTGGGAACGACGCCTGCGCACGCTCATCGAACAATATCAACTGGAAGATGTGGTGGAGATGCCTGGCTTTAAACCGAGCCATGAAGTGAAAGCGATGCTCGACGACGCGGATGTCTTCCTGTTGCCATCGGTTACAGGTGCGGATGGTGATATGGAAGGCATTCCGGTGGCGCTAATGGAAGCGATGGCGGTCGGCATTCCGGTGGTTTCTACTCTGCATAGCGGAATACCGGAACTGGTGGAGGCTGACAAATCCGGCTGGCTGGTGCCTGAGAACGATGCTCGCGCACTGGCGCAACGCCTGGCGGCATTTAGCCAACTGGACACCAACGAACTGGCTCCGGTTATCAAACGTGCTCGCGAAAAAGTCGAACACGATTTTAACCAGCAGGTGATTAATCGAGAACTCGCCAGCTTGTTGCAGGCTTTATAGAGGAGAACGTATGCCATTTAAAAAACTCTCCCGACGCACCTTCCTGACGGCAAGCTCGGCCCTTGCCTTCCTCCATACCCCTTTCGCTCGCGCACTTCCCGCCCGACAAAGCGTTAACATTAACGACTACAACCCTCACGACTGGATCGCCTCATTTAAACAAGCCTTCAGCGAAGGGCAAACGGTCGTCGTGCCTGCCGGATTGGTTTGCGACAATATCAACACCGGCATCTTCATTCCTGCAGGTAAAACGTTACACATCCTTGGAAGCCTGCGCGGCAACGGCAGAGGGCGATTTATCTTACAGGACGGCAGCCAGGTGACAGGGGAGGAGGGCGGTAGTATGCATAACATCACCCTGGATGTGCGAGGCTCTGACTGCACCATCAAAGGGCTGGCGATGAGCGGCTTTGGCCCGGTAACGCAGATTTATATCGGCGGCAAAAACAAACGGGTCATGCGTAACCTGACCATCGATAACCTCACTGTCAGCCACGCTAATTACGCCATCTTACGCCAGGGATTTCATAACCAGATTATCGGTGCCAACATCACCAACTGTAAGTTCAGCGACTTACAGGGGGACGCTATTGAATGGAACGTGGCGATTAACGACAGTGATATTTTGATCTCCGACCATGTTATCGAGCGCATCAACTGTACCAACGGCAAAATCAACTGGGGCATCGGCATAGGTCTTGCGGGAAGTACCTACGATAACAACTACCCGGAAGACCAGGCAGTGAAAAACTTTGTCGTGGCGAATATCACGGGATCGGATTGTCGGCAGTTGATCCATGTTGAAAATGGTAAACATTTTGTTATTCGTAATATCAAAGCCCGCAATATCACGCCGGATTTCAGTAAGAAAGCAGGTATTGATAACGCGACAGTTGCTATTTACGGTTGTGACAATTTCGTGATTGATAATATTGAAATGATTAATAGCGCCGGGATGTTAATCGGCTATGGGGTAATTAAAGGCAAATATCTCTCGATACCGCAAAATTTCCGAGTGAATAATATTCAACTGGATAACACCCATCTTGCTTATAAATTGCGCGGTATCCAAATCTCCGCCGGGAATGCTGTCTCCTTTGTGGCGCTGACTAACATTGAGATGAAGCGTGCCTCGCTTGAGCTACACAATAAACCGCAACATCTTTTTATGCGAAATATCAAGGTGATGCAGGAATCCTCAGTTGGACCCGCATTGAGCATGAACTTTGACATGCGCAAAGACGTTCGCGGCGTCTTTATGGCGAAAAAAGAAACACTGCTATCTCTTGCAAATGTTCATGCGGTGAATGAAAAAGGGCAAAGCTCCGTCGATATCGACAGGATAAATCACCATATTGTTAATGTGGAAAAGATTAACTTTAGATTGCCGGAACGGAGGGAGTAGATTTGCGACCATTCCTGGAAAAATGGAGCCATACTTAGGAACAATGCTACTGCAATCCACAACGAAGCGGCGTAACATCACAAGTAATTCAGTAATCAATTCAGGGTAATTGATGCTGGCGAAAAAAATCGAACAAGCTATAATTCAGCAACCATTTTACAGGTGGATGAAATAATGACGAATTTAAAAGCAGTTATTCCTGTAGCGGGTCTTGGGATGCATATGTTGCCTGCCACTAAGGCGATTCCCAAAGAGATGCTACCGATCGTCGACAAGCCAATGATTCAGTACATTGTTGACGAGATTGTGGCTGCAGGGATCAAAGAAATCCTCCTGGTAACTCACGCGTCCAAGAACGCGGTCGAAAACCACTTCGACACCTCTTATGAATTAGAATCTCTCCTTGAGCAGCGCGTGAAGCGTCAACTACTGGCGGAAGTACAGTCCATTTGCCCGCCGGGAGTGACCATTATGAACGTGCGTCAGGGCGAACCTTTAGGTTTGGGCCACTCCATTTTATGTGCACGACCCGCCATTGGTGACAACCCATTTGTCGTGGTGCTGCCAGACGTTGTGATCGATGACGCCAGCGCCGACCCGCTGCGCTACAACCTTGCGGCCATGATTGCGCGCTTCAACGAAACGGGCCGCAGCCAGGTGCTGGCAAAACGTATGCCAGGTGACCTCTCTGAATACTCCGTCATTCAGACCAAAGAGCCGCTGGACCGCGAAGGTAAAGTCAGCCGCATTGTTGAATTCATCGAAAAACCGGATCAGCCGCAAACGCTGGACTCAGATATTATGGCCGTGGGCCGTTATGTGCTTTCTGCCGATATTTGGCCGGAACTTGAACGCACTCAGCCTGGTGCATGGGGGCGTATTCAGCTGACTGATGCTATTGCCGAACTGGCGAAAAAACAGTCTGTTGATGCAATGCTGATGACTGGTGACAGTTACGACTGCGGCAAAAAAATGGGCTATATGCAGGCGTTTGTGAAGTATGGACTACGCAACCTGAAAGAAGGGGCGAAGTTCCGCAAAGGGATTGAGAAGCTGTTAAGCGAATAATGAAAATCTGACCGGATGTAACGGTTGATAAGAAAATTATAACGGCAGTGAAGATTCGTGGCGAAAGTAATTTGTTGCGAATATTCCTGCCGTTGTTTTATATAAACAATCAGAATAACAACGAGTTAGCAATAGGATTTTAGTCAAAGTTTTCCAGGATTTTCCTTGTTTCCAGAGCTGATTGGTAAGACAATTAGCGTTTGAATTTATGAGGGCTTTGCGGGGTTAGATGCAGAGTTCGTGACATCCATTGAGAATCTACGCAGTGCACTGGTAGCTGTTAAGCCAGGGGCGGTAGCGTGGGTGAAACGTTTAATAATGAGATATAAGTTATGATTATTTCTAAACTTAGCCGGCATAAAATTGCTTGTGCTGAGTCAGAGTTAGAACTTGTAAATTATAGTATATAAATTAAACTGTGAAATATTATTGCGGTAATCTTACCAAAAAGCTGTATGAATTTACCATAAAACAAATATTGATTGTGTTCTTGGTTTTTTATTAAGCAGATCAATAGTTGTTATCTATTGCCTTGTTGGGTAATAAGGCATCTATAAATCTTGATGGTTAATATTTAAGTCCCAATAAATGAAAATTTTGATTGTAAATACTTTTTTTTATCCAAATGAAATTGGTGGTGCTGAGTTTTCATGTAAGGTATTAGCAGAAGCTCTTGCGGAACGGGGGCATGATGTGTCTGTTTTATCTACAACAAATGGGGAATCAAGACAAACTAGGTTAGGTAAATTGAAGTTGTATTATTTAAAATTAAGTAATGTGTTCTGGCATGGTAAATCAAAAAAACAAGGAGCAATAAAAGGGATTATATGGCATGCTATGGATTCATTTAACCCGATTATGTTCTTTAAATTATTAAAATTATTTAAAGAAATCAGGCCTGATGTTATACATACAAATAATATAGTTGGCTTTAGTTGCTCATTATGGTTTGCTGCTTTAGTTTTAAATATTCCTGTTGTCCACACGTTACGTGATTATTATTTAAAATGTTATCGTTCATGCATGCGGAAAAATAATAAAAATTGTGATTCTCAATGTGTTGCATGTAAGTTATTAACAACACCAAGAAAAATTATTTCATCGAATGTAAATGCTGTTATTGGCAATAGCCAGTATATGATTAACTCTCATTTGAAAAATAATTATTTTTCAAATACACCGATGAAAAAAGTAATATTTAATGCATGGAACCCATCAACAGACCTTCAAAAACATCAAAATTTACTTTGGCAACGAGTAGAACATGCACGATTCGGTTTTATTGGAAGAATCACAGAGGAAAAAGGAATTGAACTATTGTTAAGGTCGTTCAAAAATATAAAGAACCAACCTTTTAGCAATAAAATCAGCTTAATAGTTGCGGGGGAAGGAGATGACAATTATATAAAGAAATTATCTGATGAATATTCAGATACAGATGGCATATTATTCGTTGGGAAAGTAGAACCCGAAGATTTCTATAAGCGGATTGATTTTACTATTGTTCCGTCTTTATGGGAAGAGCCATTAGCAAGAGTTGTTTTTGAGTCATTTTTCTTTTCATTGCCTGTTTTGACAACAGCTCGAGGAGGAAATGCCGAAGTTGTGAAGCATGGGCAGAATGGGTTTATTTTCTCCGAAACAGTAGAGTCTTTGTCGGCAACAATGCAGATGGCACTGAATGTAAATTATATTGAGATGTCTAAGGCTGCTTTTTATAGTCGATTAAAATTTACGAATGAAAATCTGGTTTCATCCTATGAAAATATATATCGAAGAATAAAACATGAAGAAAAGTGAATTTCAAGCAGAAAAACTAATAATTTTGTTTTATTTTATAATAAATCTTTGCACCTTTATAATTATTACATCGTCATCGATATATATAGGTGATCCAGCGGGTGAATATTATACTGTGCCGCTTGATATAGCTATAATATTATTTATTAGTAATACTGCTATATATTATCTTTTATACTTGATCTATCGTTGTTGTGTATCACATATTGCATTCCACAATGAAGTTATCATAAAAAGAATTGAAACTTTATTGTTTTTAGGTGTTACAATTGCATTATTAGGCTTTTTTTGGATTGATTATGGACGAGCTGAATATCAAAGTACATCTCCATTTGGTTTTGTCTTTAGGTTAATACCTTATTCCGTCATTTGGCTTCTCTATGTTTCAATTAATTCAAAATGGAATGCAAAAAGTATATTCCTTATTGTTTACTATGTTGCCGCTAAAATAATAATGGGATGGAGTGGTATATTATTAGCACTCTTCTGGGTTTTGTTTATAAAATATTACAATGCGAAGAAACGTAGTTTTTTATTTATGTGTATGTGCATGACTCTGCTAGTCATATTGTATTTTTCGGCTCCTATAGTTTATTATTTGAAATATTACATAAGATATGCTGGTCAGTTTGAATTTAATTATCCTGTGCTATTATCGAAGCTTACGGCAAGATTATCTACTATTCAGAATGTGTTGTATATTTATCAAAATACTAATGTATTTACAAACTTATATAATAAGTATTTATTTGATGGTTTTTATTTTATCGAACCAATAACATCTATCTTGCCTAGAGCTCTTTTAGGTATAAGTGCAACTAACTTTGAAACTATATATGTAAACATCGTAACTGGAGAGTTCAACCCAGGTGTCATATTTTATTTGGGATTGTTTGGTAAACTATTAGCTTACTTTAATACAGGGATATATAATTTTGGCAACTTTTTCATTGTAACCTTTGTTCTTCTTGGGGGGCTATTTATATTACTCAAATTAAACTTTAAAAAAGCAGCCAACCCTTTTATTTTTTATACAATCATACAATTTGCTCTTAGTGGCTCGATAGAGGAACTATCATATACACTATACGGTATTTGTCTTGTTTTAATATTTTGTAAAATACGGTTTGGTATTCATAATGAAAATAGGTATTGATTCAACTGCACTTGTAAAAAATAGAACTGGAGTAGGTAATTATATATATTCAATTTTAAACGAATTAGTTAAAAATACAGAACATCAATTTATTTTATATTCTAACAAAGAAATATTTTATCCTGATTTGCCAAATGTTAGAAAAGTTATTCATTCATCGACTTATAAAGGGCCAGTATGGCAAAATACAAGTTTGATTTATTCCCTCTTCAAAGATAGACCTGATGTTTTTTGGGGGGGGAATGGGTATTTACCAATGTTAGTTCCGAAGAAAACAAAGCTGATTTTAACAGTTCATGATCTTGTATATAAATATGCTGGTCGTACAATGCCTACCATCAGTAGATTATCTCGTAGGTTTTTTCAGCCATTATCTGTAAATAAAGCTGATGCAATAGTTGCAGTCAGTCATGCAACTGCAGATGAGGTATATAAAGAATATGGTGTCCGACCTGATTGTGTGGTCCATCCTCAGATATCTCCGTTATTTTCATTACAAGAAAAATCTAACTTAGCGAAAATTAAAGAAAAATACCAGCTTAATGAGTATATATTGACAATTGGAACCCTTGAACCACGAAAAAATATGGTGGCTTTAATCCAGGCATATCTAAACGTAGTATCATTGGGTTATAAATTACCTGTACTGGCAATTGCTGGAGGTAAAGGCTGGATGCAGGGAGAGTTAGATAAATTAGTAGAGAAGGGGGTGGCAAAAGGTATTATCAGAAAATTAGGTTATGTATCTGATCCGGATTTAGCGGTTCTTTATTCAGGAGCTCAACTTTTTGTTTTAGCATCTATTTATGAAGGTTTTGGTATGCCGATTCTGGAGGCTCAAGCCAGCGGGTGTCCTGTGCTTATATCCAGAATAAAATCTATGATAGAGGCCGCAGGTGATATTTGCTGTACTTTTGAGCCAGATATACAGTCTATTGAGAACTCTCTTATAAATCTATCAAAAGGGAATCAGCCTCTTATTTGTCGGCTACCATATACTATTGAAAATAAAATTGATATTGCAGCTAAAAAATATGAAAAATTGATGAGGTTATCTTGAAGAAAATATTGGTAATTACCCCAAGATTTCCATATCCAGTGATCGGAGGAGATAGATTACGTATTTATGAAATATGTAAAGAGCTGTCTCGTAAATACTCATTGACTCTGGTTAGTTTGTGTGAGTCGAATGAAGAAATGACATATCCTATCCCTGATGATGGTGTTTATACATCAGTATATAGATGTCATCATCCACGAATCATATCGTATTTTTCATGCTTACTAGCACTGCCTACTAACATACCACTGCAAGTTGCTTATTACTATTCTCCCAAATTTAAAAAAATAATTAATAAGTTAGTTCCTGAACATGATTTATTATTACCTCATTTAATTCGTGTTGCTGGGTATGTAAAAAAAAACTCAACTCCTAAAATATTAGAAATGACTGATGCTATTTCTATGAATTATGAGAGAGTATGTAAATTAAAAAATAGTACAGGAATTAAAGGTCTTATATATAAAATTGAGCGTAACCGTCTAAATCAATATGAAAAATCAATAGCAAAATACTTTGATCAGACAATTTTTGTATCTCAACATGATAAGAACTACCTTTTTAGAAATTTACCAGACTTATATCATAAGTCATTAGTTTGTACAAATGGAGTTGATGTTGCTAACTTTAAAAATACATTGTTTAAAAGAAGCTACAAACTTATTTTTATTGGCAACATGTTTTCTGTTCAAAATTTTGATGCGGCTTTTTGGTTTTGTGAATCTGTATTACCTATACTTCGTCAATATGGACCATTTACCTTTCATGTTATAGGTAAAATATCGTTAGAAAACTCAAAAAAACTTTCAGCATATGAGGGGGTTTTCGTTACTGGGGCTGTAGATAATGTTATGGACTATGCAAATAATTCTTTGGCGGGCATATGTTCAGTAAGATTAGCTGCGGGTGTACAGAATAAAATTTTAGAGTACATGGCTATGGGAATACCGGCAATAACAACATCGATTGGTTTGGAGGGGTTATTCGCTGTTGACGGCGAAAGTATAGTTGTGGCTAATACACCTCATGAGTTTGTATCAACAATATTGAAATTGTTTAATGATCCAAGTTTTGGGAAAACCATTTCAAAAAATGGATTAGGTTATGTTCAACAAAATCATTCGTGGTCTGAGAAATTACAACCCCTAATTCAAGTAATTAATAATTTAATCGAAGAGTAGTTTATGTCTAGTATAATTCCTGTTATTATGGCTGGCGGTTCTGGTAGTCGTTTATGGCCTCTTTCGCGCGAACTTCGTCCAAAGCAATTCCTTAAGCTTGATGGTGAGCTAACAATGCTGCAAGCGACTATCAATCGTTTAAAAAATTTCGTTACGACGCAACCATTGGTTATTTGTAATGAAGATCACCGATTTTTAGTTGCTGAACAGTTACGTTATTTAGGTAAACTTGAAAATAATATCATCTTAGAGCCATTTGGACGTAATACTGCGCCAGCAATAGCTTTGGCTGCATTCACAGCTTTACAGAGCTCTTCTCTTAAGGAAGATCCTATATTGTTAGTATTAGCGGCAGATCATGTTATCCGAGATGAAGAGTCATTTAAAAGATCAGTTCAACAAGCAGTTCCTTATGCTAAATCTGGAAAACTTGTTACTTTTGGCATTGTACCTACCCATGCGGAAACCGGATATGGATATATACAACGAGGAAAGGAATTAAATGATGCTTATTCAGTTAAACAATTTGTCGAAAAGCCCGAGCTTGAAACCGCACAACAATATTTTAATAGCGGAGAATATTATTGGAATAGTGGTATGTTCTTGTTTCGTGCTAGCCGCTATCTTGATGAACTGGCATTATTCCGACCAGATATTTATACTGCTTGTGGTAAAGCAATAGGGGCTATTGACCCAGATCATGACTTTGTTCGTATTGATAAAGATGCATTCAATTCTTGTCCAAGTGATTCTATTGATTATGCTGTAATGGAAAAAACTTCAGATGCAGTAGTCGTTCCGATGGATGCTGGTTGGTCTGATGTTGGATCTTGGCTATCGTTATGGGAGCTTTCAAAAAAAGATTCTATGGGGAATTCATTTCATGGTGATGTGATTCAACATAGTAGTAAAAATAATTTTGTTTTTACAGAGAGCTGTTTGGTTAGTTTGGTTGGTGTTGAAAAACTTGTAGTCGTACAAACAAAAGATGCAATATTAGTTGCTGATCAGAATAAAGTTCAAGATGTAAAAAATATAGTTGAGAAACTAAAAAATAGCTGCCGTACAGAACATCGTATACACCGGGAAGTTTTTCGCCCTTGGGGAAAGCATGATTTAATTGACGATGGAGATGTATATCGAGTCAAAAGGATAAGTGTTAAACCGGGTGAGAGGCTTTCATTGCAAATGCATCATCATAGAGCTGAACACTGGATAGTTGTATCTGGTATAGCTAAAGTTACGAATGGTGACAATATATATCTTTTAAAAGAAAATGAATCAACATTCATACCTTCAGGTACGATTCATGCCTTAGAAAATCCAGGAGAAATAATGCTGGAGCTTATTGAGGTGCAATCGGGAGTATGCTTGGATGAAAATGATATTATCCGTTTATAAGGTTACTTATAATTGAAGTTAAAGAGTTTCTATTAAAATAGGCTATTTGGAGCTTTGACAGTTGTTTAGTATTTAATCGCAAAAATGATATCTTTATTTATAATGTTAAAGGTAGTGTCCTATGACTAAGTATAATAGTTCTTCATTAATAGCCAATAGTAATGTGAATTTTGGTACTAGTGGTGCTCGTGGATTAGTCGTTGATTTTACTCACAATGTTTGTGCTGCTTTTACTCATGCATTTCTTTCGGTTATCGAAAAACACTTTAAGTTTGACACAGTGGCTGTAGCAATAGATAACAGACCTAGTAGTTTTAATATAGCACAAGCATGTGTTTTCGCTATAAAACAGCATGGATATGGCATCGAATATCATGGTGTCATTCCGACTCCTGCATTAGCTCATTATTCGATGCAGAAAAATATTCCCTGTATAATGGTCACTGGGAGTCATATACCTTTTGATCGTAATGGTTTAAAATTCTACCGACCAGATGGTGAAATCACAAAAGAGGATGAGCTCGCAATTGTAAATAGTGAATATACATTTTCTCCTGTAGGTGTATTACCTCATCTTGAAACAAGCTCTCAAGGTGCGGACTGCTACTTGGAACGTTATGTTTCTCTTTTTTATTCTGATATTTTAAAGGGGAAAAGAATAGGGGTATATGAACATTCTAGTGCGGGGCGCGATTTATATGCTTCTCTTTTTAATCAATTGGGTGCAGAGGTCATTTCCCTAGGCAGAAGTGATGAGTTCGTTCCGATTGATACGGAAGCAGTAAGTGATGAAGATCGTGTACTTGCAAGAGAGTGGTCTAAAAAATATAATCTTGATGCTATTTTCTCAACAGATGGCGATGGTGATCGTCCTTTAGTTGCCGATGAAAATGGTGAATGGTTAAGAGGCGATATTCTGGGACTACTTACTGCTATTGAACTTAATATCAAGGCGTTGGCTATTCCAGTGAGTTGTAATACAGCAATTGAAGAGTCTAATAAATTTGCAAGTATACAACGAACGAAAATAGGTTCTCCTTATGTAATTGCAGCATTTGCAGATCTTGCTAAGCAATTTGATTCAGTCGCTGGTTTTGAAGCTAATGGTGGTTTTCTCCTTGCCTCCGATTTACAAATTAATGACAAGGAATTAAAATCGTTGCCTACACGAGATGCTGTGTTACCAGCATTAATGCTCTTAATAGCTTCTCGCAATAGTACTATTTCTCAACTGATTAATAATCTTCCTCAGCGATTCACTTGGTCAGATAGAGTTAAAAACTTCCCTTCAGATTCAAGTCAACAAATTATAAAGAATGCCATATCGTCACCCAATAATTTCTTTAATAGTTTAGGTTATGAATCATTATCCTGTTCCTCTATTGATGAAACGGATGGTGCAAGATTTACTTTAAATAATGGTGATATTATACATCTCCGTCCTTCCGGTAATGCTCCAGAACTCCGTTGTTATGCTGAGGCCAGTGATGAAAATCAGGCTAAGCAATATGTTACGAATGTGCTGGGAAATATTACCTCTTTGATTTCTTGATGTTATAGGTTTATCTACGCTTATATGTGTGCGTAGGTTTGATTACACGTAGATGCTGGTATACAGAATTGAAGAACGGTATTTGTTGCATTAATGAAATTCAGCACTACACACATTCGTGCAACTTGAGATAACATCTCAATCATATTCAAGTCGCGCATACATCGCGGTGAACACCCCCTGACAGGAGTAAACAATGTCAAAGCAACAGATCGGCGTCGTCGGTATGGCAGTGATGGGGCGCAACCTTGCGCTCAACATCGAAAGCCGTGGTTATACCGTCTCTATTTTCAACCGTTCCCGTGAGAAAACGGAAGAAGTGATTGCCGAAAATCCAGGCAAGAAACTGGTTCCTTACTATACGGTGAAAGAGTTTGTTGAATCTCTGGAAACGCCTCGTCGCATCCTGTTAATGGTGAAAGCAGGTGCAGGCACGGATGCTGCTATTGATTCCCTCAAGCCATACCTCGATAAAGGTGACATCATTATTGATGGTGGTAATACCTTCTTCCAGGACACCATTCGTCGTAACCGTGAGCTTTCTGCCGAAGGTTTTAACTTCATCGGTACCGGTGTTTCCGGCGGTGAAGAAGGTGCGCTGAAAGGTCCTTCCATTATGCCTGGTGGGCAGAAAGAAGCCTATGAACTGGTTGCACCGATCCTGACCAAAATCGCCGCAGTGGCTGAAGACTGTGAGCCATGCGTTACCTATATTGGTGCCGATGGTGCAGGTCACTATGTGAAGATGGTTCACAACGGTATTGAATACGGCGATATGCAGCTGATTGCTGAAGCCTATTCTCTGCTTAAAGGTGGCTTGAACCTTTCCAACGAAGAACTGGCGCAGACCTTTACCGAGTGGAATAACGGTGAACTGAGCAGCTACCTGATTGACATCACTAAAGACATCTTCACTAAAAAAGATGAAGACGGTAACTACCTGGTTGATGTGATTCTGGATGAAGCGGCTAACAAAGGTACCGGTAAATGGACCAGCCAGAGCGCGCTGGATCTCGGCGAACCGCTGTCGCTGATTACCGAGTCTGTGTTTGCACGTTATATCTCTTCTCTGAAAGATCAGCG
>OGOX01000409.1_pt1 | contig 33759 bp, 28 predicted proteins | sample 1552761 | NCBI WGS metagenome assembly OGOX01 (sample SAMEA2580212, study PRJEB22360) | human gut metagenome | biome: human gut; feature: human-associated habitat; material: faeces | place: Denmark | collected 2008/2010
ATTTCGGTTTCCGCTTAATGAGGGGTTCTATACAACCCCCCCGCCGTTACGGCGGCGATAAAAAGAGTTATAAAGAGCGGACTTACAAGTATTCCCAAACTCAAAAACACCGCTACGATAAGCGCCATAACAACGCCCGATATAATTCTTGTTTTCATAAGCTAAACTCCTCCGAAACGGCGGTTGCGGCGGTTGTAGTCCTCAATCGCCTTTTCCAAATGCTTTGGGGTAAAGTCGGGCCACAAAACATCCGAAAACCAGTACTCGGAATACGCCGACTGCCACAAAAGATAATTTGAGGTGCGGTATTCGCCGCTGGGTCTTATAATAAAATCGGGGTCGGGCATACCGGCGGTGTAAAGCCGGTCGGAAATTGTCTGTTCGGTGATTTCGTCCATAGGTACGCCGTCGGCAATGATTTTCTTTACAGCGTGGACTAATTCGTCCCTGCCGCCGTAGTTTATAGCAATGTTAAGCTTAAGCCCCGTCGCGTCCTTAGAGCCGTCCTCGTCCTTCTTCATAAGCTCCTTTATATCCTCCGCAAGGGGAGCGGGGTCGCCTATGAACCTTACCTTGATATTCTCCTGCTTGAAGTTTTCCGCGTCCTTTAAATAATCGCGCAAAAGGTTCATAATTCCCTCTACCTCTTCGGCAGGGCGTTTCCAGTTCTCGGTGGAAAAGGCGTAGACGGTCAGGTATTCAAGCCCTATTTTATTGCAGTATCTGGCTATTGTCTTAAAGGTTTTAGCCCCCGAAACATGACCTGCCGAGCGGGGAAGTCCCCGTTTTTTAGCCCAGCGGCCGTTGCCGTCCATAATTATGGCGATATGGCGCGGCAGAGGTCTTTCGGCAGGGCTTTTCTTTTTAAATAACGGCAAAAAATCACCAACCTTTTTTAATTCGTAATTCGTAATGCGTAATTCGTAATTAAGAAAAACATATTACGCATTGCGAAGAAGAATTAATTTGATTTAGTTTAATAGAATCGAAAAGCCGGTAAAAATCCGAAATACAATAATTACGAATTACGAATTGCGAATTGCGAATTGATTAAATCTCCATTATTTCCTTTTCCTTAACCGCCGCAAGGGAGTCAATCTCCTTGCAGTACTTATCGGTAAGGTTTTGTATCTTCTTTTCGCCGTCGGCAACGTCGTCCTCGGTGATGGTGTTGTTCTTCTTAAGTGCCTTTAGCTTTTCAATCGCGTCTCTTCTGGTATTGCGTACCGCAACCTTGCTTTCCTCGGCGGTCTTGTGTACGTCCTTTACTATCTCCTTACGGCGCTCCTCGGTAAGAGGCGGGAAGGAAAGGCGGATAACCCTGCCGTCGTTCTGGGGGTTAATGCCGATGTCCGAGGTGAGTATCGCCTTTTCGATTTCCTTAAGAGTAGACGCGTCCCACGGCTGAATCATAAGAATGCGCGGTTCGGGCACCGAAACCGCCGCCATCTGCTGAATGGGGGTGGGACAGCCGTAATAATCGACCGTAATGCGGTCGAGCACCGAAGCGTTGGCTCTGCCCGCTCTTATCGATTTATAGTCTCGCTCTAATACGCCGACCGTCTTGTTCATCTTTTCCTCGGTATTCTTTAAAAGCTCTTTCATAAATGTTGCCTCCGTTCGTTTATTTTTATTATTTTACTACTGTGCCTATCTGCTTACCCTTAGCCGCGTCAACAATGTTATGCGGATTGTTAAGGTTGAATACGAGAATTTCAATCCCGTTATCCATACAAAGGGAGGCGGCGGTGCTGTCCATAACGTGAAGTCCCTTTTGCAGTACGTCAAGGTGAGACAGCGTATCGAACTTCTTAGCGTCCGGATTGGTTTTCGGGTCGCTGTCGTAAACGCCGTCAACATTGGTCGCCTTGAATATAACGTCCGCCCCTATCTCGGCAGCACGGAGAGCCGCGGCGGTATCGGTTGAGAAGAAGGGGTTGCCTGTGCCGCAGCCGAAGATTACTACTCTTCCCTTTTCGAGGTGGCGAACCGCCTTGTTCCTGATATAAGGCTCGGCAATCTGCCGCATTTCAATCGCGGTCTGAACGCGGGCGGTAACGCCCAGCTGCTCCAGCGCGTCCGCAAGCGCAAGGGAGTTAATCGTGGTGGCGAGCATACCCATATGGTCGGCTCTTGTGCGGTCCATTTTACCACTTGAACGTCCGCGCCAGAAGTTGCCGCCGCCTACCACTATCGCTACCTCTATTCCAAGTTGACAGCATTCCTTCACGCTTCCGCAAACCTCCAAAACCTTGTCAAAATCAATTCCTGTGCCCTTTTCTCCCGCGAGAACCTCTCCGCTAAGCTTTAACAGTATACGTTTGTAAACAGGTTTCATCTGCTTTCTCCAATCCGCCTAAAGGCCTATATATTATCTAATATATTTTACAATATACCGTCCTTAAAGTCAATTCAAAATACCGCCTTTTTTAAAAAGTAAAGGTTTGGGAATATAATTTTCAAAAAATTCAAAAAAAGGTATAAAATGTGTGGTATTATATTTTTATATATGTTTGATGTTTTAATATCTAAACGGAGTGAACAAAAATGGTAGAAATAAAGGACATTAAGGCAAAGGAGCTAATAGCCCGCAAAAGCGAGATTATAGAACAGACCCGTCCCTTTGCCGAGCTTATGATGCGCTATAACTGTGCTATGCTTGAGGTCAAGACAAAGCTTGATGTGCTTAACAAACAACTTTCGCTCGAAAACGACCGCAACCCGTTCGAGTCCATAAGCTGCCGCATTAAATCTGTTCCCAGCATTGTGGAAAAGCTTAGCCGCAAGGGGTATGAGCTTACCGCCGAAAGTATTGAAAAAAATCTTAACGACGTCGCGGGGATTAGGGTAATCTGCTCCTTTCCCGACGATATTTATATTCTGGCGGACAGGCTATGCTCCCAGGACGATATACGCCTTATCGAACAAAAGGACTACATAAAAAATCCCAAGCCCAACGGCTACAGAAGTCTTCACCTGATAGTCGAAATTCCGATATTTTTAATGGACGAAAAGAAGCTTATGCGGGTAGAGGTGCAGTTCCGCACTATAGCAATGGATTTTTGGGCAAGCCTTGAACACAAGCTTAAATATAAGAAGAATATTGAAACCGACCTTGAGGAAATCTCCGCCGAGCTTAAAACCTGCGCCGACGAGATAAGCCGGCTTGACAACAAAATGCAGCAGATACATAAGAAAATCGACAGTAAGACTGCCGAGACAAACGAAAAATAGATTGCAAAAGAATTTTTATTGTAATATAATAGATTTAAATAATTTTTATGAGGAGAGAAAGAATTGTCCTTTCCGCTTGAAAATATAAGAAATTTTTGCATTGTCGCCCATATTGACCACGGCAAGTCCACCTTGGCAGACAGGCTTCTGGAGCTTACTCAGTCGGTCGCCGAGCGGGATATGGAGGAACAGCTTTTAGACAGTATGGACTTAGAGCGCGAACGCGGCATTACCATAAAGGCGCACGCGGTCACCCTTTACTACAAGGCGAAAGACGGCAAGGAATACGAGCTTAACCTAATCGACACCCCGGGTCACGTCGACTTTAATTACGAGGTTTCCCGCTCCCTCGCCGCCTGCGAGGGAGCAGTACTTGTGGTGGACGCGTCGCAGGGGATTGAGGCGCAGACCCTTGCCAACACCTATTTGGCGGTTGACCACGGGCTTGAAATTCTGCCGGTTATAAACAAAATCGACCTGCCCTCCGCCGAGCCCGAGCGCGTAAAGGCGGAGATTGAGGATGTTATAGGCATACCCGCCGACACAGCGCCTATGATTTCGGCTAAAACCGGGCTTAATGTCGAGGAGGTATTAGAGCGCATTGTAACCGATATTCCCGCCCCCAAGGGGGATGTAAACGCCCCGCTTACCGCGCTGGTTTTCGACTCTTATTATGACCCGTACAAGGGGGTTGTGGTATATTTCCGCGTTATGAGCGGAAGGCTTAAAACAGGCGATAAAATCCGTATGATGGGCTCGTGTGCGGATTTCGACACGGTAGAAATAGGCAGAAAGCGTGCAACCTCAATGGAGCCCTGCGATGTGCTGGAGGCAGGCGAGGTAGGCTATCTTACCGCCTCCATTAAGACCGTAAACGAAGCGCGGGTGGGCGACACCGTGACCTTGGCAGAAAATCCCGCAAAGCAGCCGCTTGAGGGCTACCGCAAGGTAAACCCCGTGGTTTTCTGCGGAATATACCCCGCAGACGGCGCAAAATACCCGGACCTTCGCGACGCGCTTGAAAAATTAAGCCTTAACGACGCATCCCTGCTCTTTGAGCCTGAAAGCTCAACGGCGCTGGGCTTCGGCTTCCGCTGCGGCTTTTTGGGACTGCTTCATATGGAGATTATCGAGGAGCGCTTGGAGCGCGAATATAATTTAGACCTTGTAACCACCGCACCGAGCGTGGAATATAAATTTGTGCTTACAAACGGCGAGACCGTGACGGTCGACAACCCGACAAACTACCCCGACCCTGCGGTTATCGCCGAGGCGTTGGAGCCTGTCGCCGATGTGCATATCTACAGCCCGAGCGAATTTGTGGGGGCGATTATGCAGCTATGTGAAGAGCGGCGCGGGGTTTACACCGATATGAAGTATATGGGTGACCGCGTGGATATTCACTACGTTATGCCTATGGGCGAGATTGTGTACGACTTTTTTGACGCCTTAAAGTCCCGCACAAAGGGCTACGCCAGCTACGACTACGAGGCAAAGGGCTATGAAAAGTCAAAGCTTGTCAAGCTTGACGTAATGCTGGCGGGTGACGTTGTGGATGCGCTTTCGTTCATAGTTCGCTCGGACAATGCCTACAATAGGGCGCGTAAAATCGCCGAAAAGCTAAAAGACTATATCCCGAGACAGCTTTTCGAGGTGCCCATTCAGGTCGCGGTTTCGGGAAAGATTATCGCCCGCGAGACCGTAAAGGCGCTACGCAAAGATGTGCTTGCAAAGTGCTACGGCGGCGATATAACACGAAAGAAAAAGCTGCTTGAAAAGCAGAAAGAGGGCAAAAAGCGTATGCGCCGCTTAGGCACGGTCGAGGTGCCGCAGGAGGCGTTTATGGCGGTACTTAAATTAGATGAATAATAACAGGAGAACGGATATGACTAAGGCTCAGCGACATAAAGCAATTGTGCGGCGCAGAATTTTTGTTTCAGTTTGCGCCGTGATATTGGCGGCGGTTATACTGCTTATCGCCTTTGCGGTAAAGGCGGTAATTTCGGGCGGCGAAAAGGACAACACCCCGTCCGACACAAGCGGTCTCCAAAGCGGGAGCGTATCGAACGTTTCGGATGTTTCTTCTGAGGAGTCCTCCGTACCGAGCTACCCCGCCGCAGGACCTAATGGTCTTGACGCTAATTACAGCAATCTTTTGCTTGTAAACGGTGAAAATCCCCTGCCCGAGGATTATGATTACGAGGGCAATTTAACCACAATTCCCGATAATTATATCAACGGCTCGCTAAAGCAGATAGACAAAAATGTTTGGCCATATATGAAAGCGATGATTGACGCGGCTTGGGCGGACGGTGTGAAATTATACGTTTGGTCTCCCTACCGCTCCTACGATACGCAGAATATGCTCTTTCAGAAGCAGGTAAACCGCCGTATTCAAAGCGGCACCCCTGCTGACAAGGCGGAGGCTGAGGCGGCAACGGTCGTCGCAAGACCGGGCACAAGCGAGCATCACACGGGACTTGCCGCCGACTTTAATATGGCGGACGATAAGTTTGAAACTACCGAGATGTATAGGTGGATGCAGGAGCACGCCGCGGATTACGGCTTTATTATGCGCTACAGCGGCGAGAAACAGTCGGTTACGGGGGTAATTCACGAGTCGTGGCATTACCGCTTTGTCGGTATCAACACCGCAAAGGAAATGAACAGGCTTGATATGTGCCTTGAGGAATATGTGGAATACCTTAATAAGCAATAAACCAAGGCGGAGCGGACGCAATAAACTCGCCCTTGCGCTCCGCCTTAAAATTTTTTCAAAAAATCCTTGCTATTTTGCTTTTTATATGTTAATATAGTTTTTGTTCGGGGGTATAGCTCAGCTGGGAGAGCGCTTGAATGGCATTCAAGAGGTCAGCGGTTCGATCCCGCTTATCTCCACCAACCGAGTGCCTCGGTACGCAAACGCGTGCTGAGGTACTTCTTTTTTGCACTTTTTCGCTCGTGTTCAAAAAAAAGCCGCTTATAAAGCGGCTTAATCATTGGAGCGGATAATGGGAGTCGAACCCACCTATTCAGCTTGGGAAGCTAATGTTCTACCGATAAACTATATCCGCATTTTTTTATATTATATCACATTATTTCTCTGTTTTCAAGCGTTAATAACAGGTTGATAAAAAATATAATTTACAATTTATTCACCCTCGGAAGTGCTAAATAAGTGCGCTTTCTTCCAAATCGGAAAGCGCACTTATTTTTTGTATTATTTAATTTCATAACCGCCGACGGGACGGATATTAAGCACACAGCAAGAGCCGCCGCCGAAGACCTTTTCAATCATTTCCTTGTAGCTGTTAAGCCGTTCAGTAGGGATATAGCACTGGATTGTGCCCGCAAAGCCGCCACCGTGAACCCTGCACGCGCCCTTACCGCCTAAAAACTGCTTTGTTAGCGCAATCGCCAACGGAAGCCCCTGCTCGGCAGCATTGGAGTTAGAATAAAGATTTTGCAGATAATCGTAGGAGGATTCGCCCGACTCGTTTACAAGCTTTAAAAATTCCTCGAAATTTCCCGCTTTAAGCGCGGCTTTCTGACCCTCTACCCTTCTTTGCTCGTTAAAAAAATGGAATGTCCGAAGCACCGCGCGGTCGCCGCAGGTCCTGCGAAGAGAAGCGAGAGAGGAATAAAATTTATCCTCGTCCGCGTCACGCAGAAAATCTACTCCTAACGCGTTGCTTACCTTTTTGCACTCTACGGTGATGTCCGCGTAGTCCTGAGTTAAATCGGCGTGATTGCCGCCCGTATCAACAACGCAGAGGGTGTATCCGAACGAATGAATATCAAGGTTGATTTTTTCGGTGATCGGATTTTCCGGGTCGTGGAAATCAGCGTAGGTAAAGCCGCCTAATGAGCTTGCCATCTGGTCAAGCAGACCGCAGGGCTTGCCGAAATATTCGCGCTCGGCATACTGTCCGATTTTGGCAACCGTAATCTCGTCCGCCTTATTTTCAAAGAACATACCGTTTATAATCGTGCCGACAAGCACCTCGAACGCCGCCGAGGAGGAAAGTCCCGAGCCTTTTAAAACATTAGAGGTTGTATAAGCGTTAAAACCCGAAACGGGAACGCCGAGCGCCTTAAAACGGGCGCATACGCCGCGGATAAGCGCCGAAGCTCTTCCGCTTTCCGCAGGATTAATTTCGGTGTCTGCAATATCAATAACATCCATATCGTAGCCCTCTGACTTGATACGGATTTTGCCGTCTGTGTTTGGTGAGACGACGGCTATAACGTCAAGATTTACGCCGCCCGCCAAGACGCAGCCGTGCTGGTGGTCGGTGTGGTTGCCGCCTATCTCGGTCCTTCCGGGGGCGGAGAAAAGACGGATACCGTCCTCCTCCTTATAAAGCCCCTTAAAGCTGTCGCAAGCCTTTAAATAGCGTTCGCGCGCCGATTTTGCGCAGCTGTAAAGCATAGAAAAGCTATCGTCAAAGCCGCCGTTTTGTATTTTGCTTTTAATCTCGGTGAGAGTCATTTAAAAACCTCCGGAAATTTATTTTGAAATTATCGCTAAAGTGTCTCTTGCAATCGCAAGCTCCTCATTGGTGGGAATAACGTATACGCTAACGCGGCTGTCCTCCGTAGAGATTTTAACCTCCTTGCCGCGAAGCTTGTTTTTCTCCTCGTCGATTTTAACGCCGACAAAGCCCAAATTCTCGCATACATAGCGGCGAAGGTCGGGGTCGTTCTCGCCGATACCGCCCGTAAAGGCTATTGCGTCAATTCCGTTCATCGCGGCGATATAAGAGCCTACAAACTTAAGAATTTCGTACCTCTGCATTTCGACCGCAAGCTGAGCGCGCTTGTTGCCCGCCTGTGCGGCGGCGGCAATATCACGGTTGTCGTTGGATACGCCCGAAATACCGAGCATACCCGACTCCTTGTTGCAGATGCGGTTTACATCAGCGGGAGAGAGATTCTCTTTCTCGGCAATATATGTTAGCGCAGAGGGGTCAACCGTCCCCGAGCGGGTGCCCATCATAAAGCCGTCAAGCGGGGTAAAGCCCATTGAGGTGTCGGCGCAGACGCCGTCTTTAATCGCGGTAATTGAACAGCCGTTGCCCAGGTGGCAGGTGATAATTTTTATATCCTTTTTGTCCTTGCCTTCAAGTGCGGCTACCCGGTCGCTTACAAAGCGGTGGGAGGTGCCGTGAGCGCCGTACCTGCGAACGCCGTATTTTTCATAATATTCGTAGGGCAGAGGATACATATAAGCCTTTGCCGGCATCGTCTGGTGGAATGAAGTATCAAAGACCGCAACCTGCGGAATTTTATCACCGAAGGTCTTAATGCAGGCGCGGATTGCAAGGACGTGGGCAGGATTGTGAAGGGGAGCTAAAGCGCCCAGCTCCTCAATTTTTTGGAGTGCGTCGGGGGTAATAAGGCAGGACTTCGGGAAAATACTTCCCCCCTGAACTATGCGGTGGCCGATTGCCGAAATCTCGTCAAACGAATCGATAACCTTAGCCTCGCTCTTTGTAAGGGCGTAAACTACCGCCTCAAACGCTTCGCTGTGGGTCGGCATAGGTGTGTCTGCCGAATAGGTGCGACCGTCCGCCGCCTTGTGGGAAATCGCGCCGCTGACTCCGATGCGCTCGCAAAGACCCTTTGCCAATACCTGCTCGTTCTCCATATCGATAAGCTGATACTTAAGGGACGAGCTACCTGCGTTAACAACAAAAATCTTCATTTTAACTTCCTCCGATAAAAAATTTAAGAAAAAGTAAATAATTCCTTGAAAAGTATTCCTTAACTAATATATAATACTTTATATAAAGCGGTTTTTCAAGTTTTTTTTGAGAAGAAGTGAGATTTTGTCTGTAACGGGTATAATCGCCGAGTTTAATCCCCTGCATACAGGTCACGCGCTCCTGCTTGAAAGGGCTAAGGAGCGCGGAACGGTTGTTGCGGTTATGAGCGGAAATTTTGTTCAGCGCGGCGACCTTGCGATAGCCGAAAAGCGGGTAAGAGCAAGAGCGGCGCTGCTATCAGGTGCTGATTTGGTGCTGGAGTTGCCGGTCGCCTATTCAATGTCCACCGCGCAGAATTTTGCTTTGGGCGGTGTCTCGGCGCTTAAAGCCGCGGGCTGTGATTCCCTGATTTTCGGCAGCGAAAGCGGCGACATAACCGAGCTAAACGCCGCCTGCGAAATTCTTAAAGCAAAGGAATTTCCCGAAAAGCTTAACGCTTATCTCGCTACGGGAATTACCTTTGCCGCGGCGCGCGAAAATGCGGCGTGTGATTTAGGTCTTAAAAAGGGCGTGCTTTCGGGTGCTAACAACAACCTTGCGGTGGAGTATATGTGCGCGGCGGAAAATATCGGCGCCGACTTTGAATTTGTTACGCTTAAGCGTCAGGGCGCGGGTCACGATTCGCCCGAGGTTTCGGGCGGCTATGCCTCCGCCTCGCTTATAAGGGAACGGCTTTTGTCGGACGATTATGATTTTTGCAGAAGCTATATTCCCGAAAGTGTTTTTTCTTTGCTCCAACCGTCAAATATCGCGGATATAAGACGGATTGAAAAGGCGGTGCTGGCGGTGCTCAGAACCCGCACGCTAAACGAGCTTAAAAGCCTGCCCGATATAAGCGAGGGGATAGAAAACAAGCTTTTTTCTGCAATAAGGGTTGCAACAAGCCTCGATGACCTGTATAATAGGGTCAAGGTCAAACGCTACACGCTGGCGAGAATAAGGCGGCTTGCGCTGTCCGCCCTTATCGGGCTTGACAGTACCTTTTTTATGAAACAGCCGCCCTATATAAGGGTGCTGGGCTTTAACAAACGGGGAATGGCTTTGCTTAAAGAAAGGTCGGCAGGTTCGGCAATTCCCGTTGTTTCGCGAGTTTCCGAGATTAAACAATTGTCCGAGCCCGCTTTAAAGCTCTTTGAGACCGAGTGCAGGGCAACCGATTTATTTGCGCTTGCTTTGCCTACCCCCGCTCCCTGCGGGTTGGAATACACATCAAAAATAATTAAAACGGAGTGAAAGAAAATGGTTAGCAAAAAAGAAATCGAATCCTTTAAGGATTACGGAAAATGTCTTTGCGTTTCAAACGGAGTAATCGAAGCGTATGTTACGTTAGACATAGGCCCCCGCATTATCCGTTTCGGCTATGTGGGAGGGCAGAACATTCTATGCAGTAACAGAAAGGCGTTCGGGCCTAAGGACGATAAAGAATTTACCGACTATTTCGGTGAGGGCAAGCGTTGGGAAAACCTCGGCGGACACAGAATTTGGACCTCTCCCGAGTCCTACCCCGAAACATATTATCCCGACCTTGAGCCTGTAGATTACGAACTGACCGAATACGGCGCTGTATTTACCCCCGCCCCCGAAAAGGAAAACGGCGTGGCAAAAAGCCTTGAAATCAAAATGGACCCCGACGACGCGAATATGCAGGTTACAATGCGGGTTAAAAATATTTCCGACAGCGACAAGACCTTCTCGGTCTGGGGACTTTCGGTTTCCGAAAAGGGCGGAACGCTTGTTATTCCTATGAACACCAACGACACGGGACTGCTTTCCAACCGTATAATCTCGGTCTGGCCGTATACTGACTTAAGCAATGACCGCATCTATTTCGGCAGTAAATATGCGACATTGCGTCAAGATGAGAAGTACGAACAGCCTATCAAGCTCGGATTTGACCTTAACCGCGGAACGGTTTACTACTGCTTAAACGACGACATTTTCCGCAAGAGCTTTGACACAAAGCACCCGACCAGCGCATATCCCGACGGCGGCTGTTCCTTTGAAACATATACCAACGAAAATATGATTGAGGTTGAGTCCTTAAGCGAGCTCAAAACGGTAAAATCGGGCGAGGTTTCCGAGCTTACCGAAAGCTGGTCGCTTTACAAAAATCCCTGCGAGGTTGATTTTAAGGACGACTGCTCTATCGATAAGCTACTTTCAAAAATCTGAAGAAACCTTTTTCAGCCTTTGGAGCGCGGGAATAATATCCCGATCGGATATTCCCGCAAAACAAAGCCTTACCTTGCCCGCCTTTTCGGCGGGCAATAGTTTTATTCCCACACTTTCGGCGGCGGAGCAAATATCCGCGCTTTCGGCGCTTATTTTCATATCAACTTCGGCGGTTATCGAGGACTCGTAAAGTATTATTTCAGCCGACGGAATAATCTCCTTTACCGCGCGGCAGAGGTACTGACTTTTCGCGTAATACAGCTTGCGAAGCCTGCGCAGATGCTTTTCAAGCTCCCCTGTCTCAATATAGCTTTTAAGCGCAATCTGCTCGGTTTTGCCGCAGGTTTGATTGTATACCTCTCTGCGCGCCGAAAAGTAAGGCGCAAGGCGGTCGGGCAGCACCATATATGCTATTCTCACGCTTGGCAGTAACAGCTTTGAAAAGCTTCCTATATAAACCGTGCTTTCGGGGCATTTGCCCTGAAACGCCGTGACGCTTCGTGCGGTATATCTAAGCTCGCCGTTATAATCGTCCTCAATTATAAGGCGGCTTTCTTGTTCTTGTGCCCATTTGACAAAGGCGGAACGCCGAGAGGCAAGCCCCGTTACGCTGATTTTTGAAAGGGCTGAGGGAAGCAGCATAAGAATATTAACCCCGCTTTTTTTAAGCGCCTCGGTCTTAGCGCCGTTTTTGTCGCTTGGCAGGGTAAGAGCCTCTATACCGTAGTCCGAAAAGATGAGCCGCGCCTGCTCAAAGCCGCCGTTTTCAAGCCCCACGGTGTTCTCTTTCCCGATAAGCCCGCAAAGTATGTTAAGCAAAGGTCCTACTCCCGCACCGATTACTATATTTTCGGGGTTTGTTCGGACTCCCCGCGCTTTATATGAATACGCCGCAAGCGCCGAACGCAGCCCCTCCTCGCCCTGCGGGTCGCCGTAGGACAGAAGCTCGCCTGTGTTTCTCAGGACTTCTCTGACCGTTTTTTTCCAAAAGGATATGTCCGCGGCGGCAGAATCTATGCTGCGCCCAGAAAAATCGTACAAAATCGGCGGTTTGCTTTCTTTCGGCTCTGCCGATTTTTTTGCGGGTCTTGCCGTACCGCAGATAAAATACCCCCTTTGCGGCGAGCTTTCCGCTATGCCCTCAATACAAAGCCTTATATAGGCGTTTTCCACCGTGGTGCGGCTGATACTTAGCTGTGCCGCCGCCTCTCTTATTGAGGGCAGGCGCTCCCCTTTTTTAACGCTGCCGTTCTGCACGGCGGCGTTTATTTGCGTATAAAGCCTAATATACATAGCCCCCGTGCCTGACTTAAGATTGATGAAATCCAATAACATTTAAAACTGTCCTTTTAAAAATATTTAAAATTGTCTATTTTCCTGCGTACACTTTGTTGCTATAATAATAACACCTACCAATCGCATATGCAATACTTTTTAAAAAATGGGGAGAACAAAATGAAAAAGACAACTCATCAAAAAATACTCGACATTACATTTATCGCGCTTTTCGCGGCGCTGTGCTACATTGCGCTTACGGTGCTGTTCATTCCGTTCGCGAATATGTACATACATTTCGGAAACCTTATAGTAGTGCTGGCGGCTTTGCTTGTCGGCGGCTGGCAGGGCGGACTTGCGGGCTCTATCGGTATGGGCTTCTTTGATATTTTCAACGGTCACGCGGACTCGTCGCCCAAAACCTTTGTCTTAAAGCTTTTGATAGGTCTTGCAACGGGTCTTGTTTACAACTTCTTTAAGAACCGTAAAAAATATCCCGCCGTGCCGCTTTATGTTTCGGGCGTGCTGTCTCTGATGGTTTTCGCGGGACTTTTAGCCCACACCTTTACACAGAACGGCTCATACACAGGCAAAAGCGCCGTGCTCTGCCCGATATTCCTTGTAATCGGTATTGTCTGCATTATATTCGGACTTCTTAAAAACAAGCTTTCACACAAAACCGCCTCGGCTGTTGTCGGCGCCTCCTGCGGTATGCTTGTAAATCTTGTCGGCGAGACGGCGTGGAAGCTTGTAACATACCTGCTTGCGGGTTCAAGCTTTAAAGCGGCGCTTACGGCCGCGGTTTTAGGTCAGGCGTCCACCCTTATTAACGCCGGCATTGCGATAGTAGGCGGCGTCGCCCTCTTCTGCGTGCTCGAAAAGCCGTTTGCAAAAATACTAAGCAAATAGTATCACAGCCAAATATTTTTGAACCGAGACTTGCATTAAAGCCTCGGTTTTATTATTTTTTTAATGATGGTTTGTATAATTTCTCTTACTTGACGAAAATACAAAATATGGTGTATAATATATTTTGAATAATTGTAAATAAGAGGTATCGGAAATGGCGAAAACCACCGTTGAATACGGCAACGACAGTATAAAAAAGCTTGAGGGTCCCGACCGCGTGCGCAAGCGCCCGAGCGTTATTTTCGGCTCGGACGGGCTGGACGGCTGTGAGCACTCGGTTTTTGAAATAATTTCAAACTCAATCGATGAGGCGCGCGAGGGCTACGGAAATAAAATAGTTATAACAAAGTATACGGACGGCTCTATTGAGGTGCAGGACTTCGGGCGCGGCGCGCCTGTCGACTTTAACAACAAGGAGCAATGCTTCAACTGGGAGCTTCTTTATTGCGAGCTGTATGCGGGCGGCAAATACAACACCAACGAGGGTTCAAACTATGAATATTCGCTGGGACTTAACGGCTTAGGACTCTGCTCGACACAGTATTCCTCCGAATATATGGAGGTTGAGATAAAGCGCGACGGATTTAAGTACAATCTGCGTTTTGAAAAGGGCTACAATGTCGGCGGACTTAAAAAGGAGCCGTACTCGGGAAAGGACACGGGAACAAAAACCCGCTGGAAGCCCGATGCCGAGGTTTTTACCGATATTGATATTCCTGCAGAGTATTTTATTGACACATTAAAACGCCAGGCGATTGTTAACGACGGTCTGCTCTTTGTCTTCCGCGAACAGCAGGGAGCGAAATTTGTTCAGCAGGAGATTGTATATAATAACGGTATCCGCGACTATGTAAATGAGACGGTTGGCGAGGAACGGCTTTCTTCGGTGCAGTTCTGGCAGACAGAGCGAAAGGGCAGAGACCGCGAGGACAAGCCCGAATATAAGGTTAAAATCAATGTGGCGCTCACCTTTTCAAACCGCCATACCTTAAAGGAATATTACCACAATTCAAGCTGGCTTGAATACGGCGGCGTACCCGAAAAGGCGGCAAGGAGCGCCTTTGTAGCGCAGATAGACGCTTATATTAAGAGTAGCGGAAAATACAAGTCAAACGAGAGTAAGATTACCTTTTCGGACGTTGAGGAATGTCTTGTGCTGGTGATTTCCTCTTTTTCGACCGTCACCTCTTATGAAAACCAGACCAAAAAGGCTATTACCAACAAGTTTATATATGAGGCGATGACCGATTTTCTGCGCCATCAGCTTGAGGTTTATTTTATCGAGAACAAGGCGGAGGCGGACAAAATCGCCGATCAGGTGCTTGTGAATAAACGCAGCCGTGAGCGGAGCGAAAGGGAGCGAATCAACCTTAAAAAGACCCTGCAATCGGCAAATTCAATGCTTGACAGGGTTGATAAATTTGTCGACTGCCGCTCAAAGGATATCGAAAGGCGGGAGCTTTTTATAGTGGAGGGCGACTCGGCTTTAGGCTCCTGTAAATTAGCCCGCGACGCGGAATTTCAGGCTATAATCCCTGTAAGAGGAAAGATTTTAAACTGCCTTAAGGCGGACTACGAAAAGGTCTTTAAGAGCGAGATTATAACCAACCTTATAAAGGTTTTAGGGTGCGGGGTTGAGGTTAAGTCCAAGGCAAATAAAGGACTTGCGACCTTTGATTTAGGTGCGCTCCGCTGGAATAAGGTCATCATCTGTACCGACGCCGACGTGGACGGCTTTCAGATTAGAACCCTCATTTTAACAATGATATACCGCCTTATGCCTACCCTTATAAACGAGGGCAAGGTATATATCGCCGAAACCCCGCTTTATGAAATAAGGACAAAGGATATGACCTACTTCGCCTATGACGAAAAGGAAAAAATCGAGATACTCGCTAAAATAGGCGAGGTTAAGCCCGAGCCTGATATTCAGCGTTCAAAGGGACTCGGTGAAAACCAGCCCGATATGATGAACCTTACCACAATGAATCCCGAAACCAGACGGCTTATAAAGGTAATGCCCCAGGACGCCGAGCGCACCTCGCAGATGTTTGATTTGCTTTTAGGCGACGATTTGGCAGGCAGAAAGGAATTTATTGCCGAGAACGGATATATGTATCTGGAGGAAGCGGACATATCTTAATTCGGAATTCGGAATTCGGAATTATAGAAATCGGAGGAAAAATTTTTGGCTTCGAGAAAGAAAAAAGAGATTACAAAGACAAATAAATCAAAAATTAACGCCTATATCGCGGGTTCGGGGCTTACGGTGGAACAGCCTATTACCGAAACGCTTGAGACCAACTATATGCCCTACGCTATGAGCGTTATAGTCTCCCGTGCAATCCCTGAGATTGACGGGTTTAAGCCCTCACACAGAAAGCTTTTATACACAATGTATAAAATGGGGCTTTTGACGGGGAATACCATAAAATCGGCTAATATAGTCGGTCGCACAATGCAACTTAATCCCCACGGCGACGCGGCGATTTACGAGACTATGGTGCGCTTATCCGAGGGCTATGAGGCGCTCTTGCACCCCTATGTTCAGTCCAAGGGCTCGTTTGGTAAGGCGTATTCTCGGGATATGGCATACGCCGCCTCCCGTTATACCGAGGCGAAGTTAGCCCCTATTTCCGCCGAGCTTTTTGCCGATATAGACAAGGACACGGTGGATTTTGTAGACAACTACGATTCAAGTATGAAGGAGCCGACCCTGTTCCCTGTTACATTCCCCTCTGTGCTTGTAAACGCCAATACGGGTATAGCGGTAGGAATGGCAAGCTCCATTTGCCCCTTTAATCTGCGGGAGGTCTGCGAAACCACGATTGCCTATATAAGGGACAACGACATTAATGTTGCCGACACCCTGTTAGCTCCCGATTTTCCCATAGGCGGCAAGCTTTTATACAACCGCGCGGAAATGGAAAAGATTTACGAAACGGGGCGCGGCAGCTTTAAGGTGCGGGGCGTTTACAGCTTTGATAAATCGCAGAACTGTATCGACATTACCGAAATTCCGCCCACAACCACCTGTGAAGCGATTATAGAAAAGGTTATCGAGCTTGTAAAGCTTAAAAAAATCACCGAAATTAACGATATCCGCGATGAAACCGATTTAAACGGTCTTAAAATCACGATTGACCTGAAACGCGGGGCAGACCCCGAAAAGCTTATGAAAAAGGTCATTAAAATGACCCCTCTTGAGGACAGCTTTTCCTGCAACTTCAATATCCTGATAGCTGGCTCCCCGAGGGTTATGGGTGTTAAGGAAATAGTTTCCGAGTGGGTCGCATTTAGAGAAGAATGCGTCCGCCGTAGGGTATATTTTAAGCTATCAAAGGCAAAGGACAGACTGCACCTCTTAAAGGGTCTTGAAAAGATACTCCTTGATATTGACAAGGCGATTAAAATCGTCCGCGAGACCGAGGAGGAAAAAGAGGTTGTGCCAAACCTGATGATAGGCTTCGGCATCGATGAAATTCAGGCGGAATATGTCGCCGAAATAAAGCTCCGCCACCTAAACCGCGAATATATTTTAAAGCGCACCGCCGATATTGAGGCTCTCAAAAATGAGATCGCCGAATTAGAGGAGACCTTGAACTCCAAACGCAAGCTTTTAAATATTATCATTAAGGAACTTAAGGAGGTTGCCGATAAGTACGGAAGTGACCGAAAGACCGAAATAATAAGCGCGGCGGACGAAAAGGACGGGGAAACCGAAATTGAGCTTGATAATTCCCCTGTAACCCTATTCTTTACAAAGGACGGCTACTTTAAGAAAATCACCCCCCAGTCCCTTAGAATGAGCGGTGAGCAGAAGCTAAAGGAGGGGGACGAGATAACCCAAACGGTCGAGTCCACCAACGCCGAGGAGCTTTTGTTCTTTACCAATAAGGCGCAGGTTTACAAGTCCCGCACCGCCGATTTCGGCGACTCAAAGGCGAGTATTTTGGGTGATTATGTTGCGGGTAAATTGGACTTTGATGAGGCCGAGAACGCCGCATATATGGTTGCGACCTCCGACTATTCGGGCTTTATGATTTTTGTTTTCGATAACGGAAGAATAGCTAAGGTTCCGCTTTCCTCCTACCAAACCAAGACCAACCGCAAAAAGCTTATCAAGGCGTATTGCGATAAATTTGCCCTGCATTCGGTTTTCTTCTTTAAGGAAGATACCGAGCTGCTGCTAAAATCCACAAACGGGCGAATGCTGATAGTCAGCACCGCAGCTATACCCGCTAAGACCACTAAGGATAACGGCGGAATTGCGGTTATGACCCAGAAAAAGGGTCAAAGGCTGTCAGAGGTTGCGGTTTACGAAAAGGACGCGCTTGAGGGCGACCACCGCTACCGCACGAGAAACCTCCCCGCCGCGGGCAGTAAACTACCGACGGGTATTGCAAGTCAGGAAATGCTTGATTTATAAGTTGAATTTATATGTATTATGCTATATAATAGAAAAAACCGCCCGCTTTTGCGGACGGCTCTGTCGATAGCCCTGCAAACGCGGTAATGGGCTTTCGACAAGCATAATATTCCCCGTAAAAAATATTTTATTCATTGGAGTTTTTCAAATGGCAAGAGAATTGGCAAAGCAGTACGACCCGAAGGAGGTTGAGGACCGTATTTACAAGCAATGGCTTGACGGAAATTACTTCCACGCTAAATGCGAAAAGGACAAGCCTACCTATACTATAGTTATTCCGCCCCCGAACATCACGGGTCAGCTTCATATGGGTCACGCGCTTGACAATACATTACAGGATATTTTGATCCGCTTTAAGCGTATGCAGGGGTACGATACCCTTTGGGTGCCCGGCACCGACCACGCCTCTATAGCGACCGAGGCGAAGATCGTCGAAAAAATGCGGCAAGAGGGGCTTACCAAGGAGGATGTCGGCAGAGAGGGCTTTTTGGAGCGCGCTTGGGACTGGAAAAAGCAGTACGGCGGAAGAATTATTGAACAGCTTAAGAAAATGGGCTCCTCCTGCGACTGGGAAAGGGAGCGATTTACCCTTGACGAGGGCTGTAATAAGGCGGTTAAAGAGGTTTTCGTAAGGCTTTACGAAAAGGGACTTATCTACCGCGGAGAAAGAATTATCAACTGGTGCCCGCATTGTAAGACCTCGATTTCCGACGCAGAGGTTGAGTACGAGGAGCAGTCGGGTCATTTCTGGCATCTGCGCTATCCGTTTAAAGACGGCAGCGGTTATTTGGAGCTTGCGACAACCCGCCCCGAAACCCTTTTGGGCGATACGGCGGTTGCGGTAAACCCCAATGACGAAAGATATAAGCACCTTGTGGGCAAAACCCTTATTTTGCCGCTTGTTCACCGCGAAATTCCCGTTGTTGCCGACGAATATGTTGAAACGGATTTCGGCACAGGCGTTGTTAAGATTACCCCCGCCCACGACCCGAATGACTTTGAGGTGGGACTGCGCCACAATCTGCCTGTTATAAATGTGCTTACCGATGACGCGAAGATTACTGCCGATTACCCGAAATACGCGGGAATGGACAGATACGAGGCGAGAAAAGCTATTGTTGAAGACCTCGAAAAAGAGGGCGCGCTGGTTAAGGTTGAGGAGCATATCCACAATGTCGGCACCTGCTACCGTTGCGGCACAACGGTTGAGCCGCGTGTTTCAAAGCAATGGTTTGTTAAAATGAAACCGCTGGCAGAGCCTGCTATCGCAGCGGTTAAAAACGGCGAGACAAAATTTGTTCCGAGCCGTTTTGAAAAAATATATTTCCATTGGCTTGAAAATATCCGCGACTGGTGTATTTCCCGCCAGCTTTGGTGGGGTCACCGTATCCCCGCGTGGTACTGTGAGGACTGCGGCGAGATAACCGTATCTAAAGAGGACGCGCATTGCTGTAAGCATTGCGGGAGCAAGAATATTAAACAGGATCCCGATACGCTTGATACCTGGTTTTCATCTGCCCTGTGGCCCTTTTCTACACTCGGCTGGCCCGAGGAAACCGAGGACTTTAAGCACTATTACCCCACAAATACCCTTGTTACGGGCTATGATATTATCCCGTTCTGGGTAATGCGAATGATGTTCTCGGGAATTGAGCAGACGGGTAAGGTTCCGTTCGATACCGTGCTTATTCACGGACTCGTCCGCGATTCACAGGGTCGCAAAATGTCTAAGTCTTTAGGCAACGGCGTTGACCCGCTTGAAATAATTGATAAATACGGCGCGGACGCTTTGAGGTTCTCCCTTGCTACGGGCAACAGCCCCGGCAACGATATGCGCTATATCGAGGAGCGGGTAGAGGCAAGCCGCAACTTTGCTAATAAGCTGTGGAACGCCGCGAGATTTATTCTGATGAATCTTAAATCGGACGAGGTTATACCCCTTAACGCCGATAATTTCGCCCTTGAGGATAAGTGGATTTTGTCAAAGTTTAATAAGCTTGTCGGCGAGGTTACCGATAACCTCGAAAAGTACGAGCTTGGTATGGCGGTGCAGAAGCTTTACGACTTTATCTGGGACGTTTTCTGCGACTGGTATATCGAAATCTGCAAGTCAAGGCTTAACGGCGAGGACGAAAAAGCCGCTAATACCGCAAGAAGTGTGCTTGTATTTGTGTATACGGGAATACTAAAGCTTTTACATCCCTTTATGCCCTTTATTACAGAGGAAATTTGGCAGTCTATGCCGCATAACGGCGAGGCGCTTATGGTCTCCGACTGGCCTAAGACCGACAGCGGCTTTGAATACGCCGCCGAGGAAGCCGATTTTGAAAAGCTGATGGCGGTTATAAAGGCTGTACGCAACCGCAGAGCCGAAATGAATGTTCCCCCCTCCAAAAAGGCGAGGGTACAGATTGCGACTAAGTTTAAGGAGGCTTTCGGCGCGGGTACGGCGTATATCTGCCGCTTAGCCTACGCAAGCGAGGTTGAGATAGGCGAAAGCTTTGACAGCGAGGGCGCGATACGGGTTATAACCGACGCGGCGGCGGTCTATATGCCGATGAAGGAGCTGGTTGACTTTACCGCCGAGCTTGAAAGGCTAAATAAAGACCTTAAGAAAGCCGAGACCGATAAGGAGTTTTTCGAGAAAAAGCTTAACAATCAGGGCTTTGTGGCAAAGGCTCCCGCCGCCGTTGTCGAACAGCAGAGGGAGAGCCTTAAAAAGGTGCTTGATAAAATCGCTATGATTAAGGAAAGCATTAAGGAAATCGAAAATAATATGTAATTTAGATATTAGACGGTAGACATTAGATTTTAGATGGGGCGATGTGAACATCGCCCCGTTTATCCCATAATCATCTAAACATCGTCTGCACGCCGTCTACAAAATCGCCAACCGCTTTTACAAGTTTTGTTGACCCTTTGGAAATGTTTTTATTACCGTCCATCATTATCTTGCCTACGGCAAGCGCGGCGGCACCGGCTATCATTCCCGCACCGAGTCCTTTAATAAATGACATTGAGCTGTTTTGCATAATCATAACCTCCTTTAAGGTTATTATGCACTTTTTGTCATATTTTATTTTCTGCAAATTTTGGAGAAATGTTTTAAATGAGTAAAATTAATGCACAAATTTTGACCGACAGGGAAATTGAAAAGCTGGGTGGCAGAAAAGCGACCCTATTGCTTCACGCCTGCTGTGCGCCCTGTTCGACGGCGACTCTTGAATATTTAGCACAATATTTTGATATTACCCTCTTTTTTTATAATCCGAATATTTCATCAGCCGAGGAATTTGGGAAGAGGCTTGACGAGCTTAAAAGATTTACCGAGGAATGCCCCTTTGCAAAGGGTATAAAAATAATATCCCCCGAATATAATCACTTGGAATTTTTAAATGTTGTCACAGGACTTGAAAAAGCGAAAGAGGGCGGCGCAAGGTGCGAAAAATGCTTTAGACTGCGCCTAAACAAAACCGCCGAGCAGGCAGAAAAATCAGGCTTTGAATATTTCGCCACCACCCTTACGATAAGCCCGCTTAAAAACGCCGAAAAGATAAATTTGTGCGGCGAGGCGGCGGTTGTCGGCAATGTTATTTATCTTCCGACCGACCTTAAAAAGCGGGAAAGATACAAGCGCTCGATTGAGCTGTCACGGGAATACGGGCTTTACAGACAAAGCTTCTGCGGGTGTGAATTTTCCGGGGGCAGTAAGGAAAATTGTGCGCTTTAGTCTTGACTTAAACGACGGTATGTGGTAGAATAATAAAAACAAAAATCTTTAAGCAGGGTGCCGTGACGCCGACAAGATTGTAAATAAAGGGCTGTGTACCAGTCTGTCTTGTTGTGTTTTAACTCTGCTTTACGGCAGAGTTTATTTTTTAGGAGCAGATTATGGAGTTTACCTTTAAAAACGCACATATCTATAATAACGGCGTATTTGAAATAAAGGATTTCACCGCCGAACTAAACGATACCGACCCTTCGGTCGGTAGTCTTTCCGCTTTTAAAAATATTTATGTTTTTCCGGCCTTTTGCGATGTTCACGTACATTTCAGAGAGCCGGGATTTTTTTATAAGGAAACGATTAAAACGGGCTCGCTGTCTGCGGCGCGGGGCGGATATACAGACGTTTGCACAATGCCAAATCTTAAGCCTGTGCCCGACAGCGCGGATAATATTAAGGAACAGCTCCAAATTATAGATAAAACGGCGGCAATCCGCGTCCACCCCTACGCTGCAATTACAAAGGGTGAAATGGGGCAAGAATTGGTTGATTTTGATAGTCTTTCCCCCTACTGTATCGCCTTTTCGGACGACGGCAGGGGAGTGCAGAATGAGGATATGATGCGCTCTGCTATGCTCAAAGCAAAGAAGCTTAATAAAATAATCGCCGCCCACTGCGAGGATAACAGCCTTTTAAACGGCGGTTACATTCACAAGGGCGAGTACGCCGCCGCCCACGGGCATAGGGGCATAAGCTCGGAGAGCGAGTGGCGGCAGATTGAAAGAGACCTAAGGCTTGCAAAGGAAACGGGCTGTAAATACCATGTCTGCCATATATCCACGGAGGAAAGCGTGGAGCTTATAAGAAAGGCAAAGGCGGAGGGCGTGGATGTAACCTGCGAGACAGGGCCCCATTACTTGGTGTTAAGCGATAAGGACTTGGAGGAGGACGGACGGTTTAAAATGAACCCGCCGCTCCGTTCCGAAAGGGACAGGCTCGCGCTTATTGGGGGAATAAAGGACGGCACAATCGATATGATAGCCACCGACCACGCACCCCATTCTTTAGAGGAAAAATCAAGAGGACTTGAAAAGAGTCTTATGGGGGTAGTAGGTCTTGAAACCGCCTTTCCCGTGCTTTACACCCGCCTTGTTAAAGAGGGGATAATCAGCCTTGAAAGGCTTGTGGAATTAATGTCTATAAACCCGAGAAAGCGGTTCGGAATAAAAGAAACGGGGGATATTTGCGTGTTCGCCCTTGACAGCGAATATGAGGTTAATCCCGACGAATTTTTAACTATGGGGCGCAGTACCCCCTTTGCGGGAATGCGCGTTTTTGGTAAAAATCTTATTACGGTGTGCGGAGGAAAAACGGTATGGCAGATAAAATAAGAAAAAAATTAGTGCTGGAGGACGGCGCGGAGTATTACGGCTACGGCTTCGGCTGTGACTGCGAAAGGGTGTGCGAGATAGTCTTTAACACCTCGGTTGTAGGGTATCAGGAGATAATCTCCGACCCGTCATACACCTATCAGGCGGTGGTTATGTCCTATCCGCTTATAGGCAACTACGGCATTGCGGACGAGGATTACGAAACAAAGGTCCCCACAATCGGCGGACTTATTGTTCGTGAGTACAATGACCTGCCCTCTAACTTCCGCTATACAAAGACCCTTTCGGAGGTTATGGAGGAGTACAAAATCCCCGGTATTTCGGGGCTTGATACAAGAAAGCTTGCAAGGAGCATAAGGGATTTAGGCTCCCGCCGCGGAATTATAACCTCTGCGGAAACATCGGTGGAGGAGGCACTCGAAAAGATTAAAAACACCCCCATACCCCATGACGCGGTAAGCAAAGTAAGCTGTAAGAAACGCTGGTATTCGAGAACGGCGAACGCGAAATACAATGTTGTAGCTATCGACTGCGGAATAAAGCTTAATATTATAAGAAGCCTTAACGCGCGGGGCTGTAATGTTACGGTTATGCCCTATAACACAACCGCCGAAGAGGTTATCAAGTGCAGACCCGACGGTATTTTCCTTTCAAACGGCCCGGGCGACCCCGAGGACGTAACCCCTGTAATCGAGCTTGTAAGAAGTCTTCGCGGCAAGTACCCGATTTTCGGTATTTGTCTCGGTCATCAGATAATATCTCTTGCGGCGGGCGCTAAGACCTATAAGCTTAAATTCGGTCACCGCGGCGGCAACCACCCGGTAAAGAACCTTGAAACGGGCAAGATTGAGATAACCTCACAGAACCACAGCTACGCGGTAAAGGAAGATAGCCTTGCGGGAACGGGGCTTACGGTTACACACCTTAATATACTTGATAAAACCGTTGAGGGCGTAAGGGACGAAAAAAATAAGATTTTCAGCGTGCAGTACCACCCCGAAAGCGCGCCGGGCCCCCAGGACAGCGCCTATCTTTTCGACCGGTTTATTGCCTTAATGGAGGAAAACTAAATGCCTAAAAGAAACGATTTAAAGAAGATACTTGTAATAGGCTCGGGCCCTATCGTAATAGGTCAGGCGGCAGAGTTTGACTATGCGGGAACTCAGGCGTGTTTGGCCCTTAAGGAGGAGGGGTACGAGGTAGTACTCTGCAACTCCAACCCCGCTACCATTATGACCGACACCACCATTGCCGACAAGGTTTATATGGAGCCCTTAACCCTTGAATATTTAGCAAAGGTTATCCGATATGAGCGTCCCGACGCGATTGTGCCGGGCATAGGCGGTCAGACGGGTCTTAACCTTGCGATGCAGTTAGAGAAAAAGGGCGTTTTGCGCGAGTGCAACGCCGAGCTTTTGGGAACAAGCAGCGAAAGCATTGAAAGAGCCGAGGACAGGGAGCTGTTTAAGGAGCTTTGCGAGGAAATAGGCGAGCCTGTTTTAAGCTCGGTTATAGCCGAAAATATGGAGGACGGCTTAAGGGCGGCAGAGAAAATCGGCTACCCTGTAGTACTGCGCCCCGCCTTCACCTTAGGCGGTACGGGCGGCGGCTTTGCGGACAACCCGCAGGAATGCGCCGAGATACTGCGCGGAGCCCTCGAATTATCCCCTGTTCATCAGGTTTTGGTGGAAAAAAGCATTAAGGGCTATAAGGAAATTGAGTACGAGGTAATAAGGGACGCTAACGACACCGCAATTACCGTTTGTAATATGGAAAATATCGACCCTGTGGGTATTCATACGGGCGACTCTATAGTTGTCTGCCCCTCCCAGACCCTTACAAACAAGGAATACCATATGCTCCGTGACAGCGCCCTTAAAATAATCCGCGCACTTAAGATAGAGGGCGGCTGTAATGTGCAGTTTGCCCTTGACCCCCTTTCCTTTAACTATTATGTTATAGAGGTTAACCCCCGTGTTTCCCGTTCGTCTGCCCTTGCCTCTAAGGCGAGCGGTTACCCGATTGCGAGAGTTTCGGCTAAGATTGCCGTAGGTATGCACCTTGACGAAATTCAGCTTGCAAATACTCCCGCATCTTTCGAGCCTGCCCTCGACTATGTGGTAACCAAAATGCCCCGCTTCCCCTTTGATAAATTTTCCTCGGCTAATAACAAGCTTTCCACCCAAATGAAAGCGACAGGCGAGGTAATGAGCATAGGCAGAACGATTGAGGAAAGCCTGTTAAAGGCGGCGCGTTCCCTTGAAATCGGGGTCAACCACCTTTATATGAAAAAGTTTGACGGGTATTCCGAGGAAGAAATGCTTTCTTACATCGCCGACGGCACAGACGACCGAATTTACGCTATTGCCGAGCTTTTGCGCAGGGCCACCGATTTGGGGCTTATTTATGACGCTACCAAAATCGATATGCTTTTCCTTGAAAAGGTTAAAAATATTGTGGCTATGGAGCGTAAGGTAAAGGAAAACAAGGGCGATACCGATACCCTTTATGCGGCTAAAAAAATGGGCTTTTCGGACGAGTTTATCGGCAAGCTTTGGGATATGAACGGCGAGGAAATTTATAAAATCCGCTCTCTGCAAAACATTTTCCCCGTTTACAAGATGATTGATACCTGCGCTTCGGAATTTGAAAGCTATATCCCCTATTTCTACTCGACCTATGAGGAGGAAAATGAGTCGGTAGTCTCGGACAAAAAGAAGATTATCGTTTTAGGGTCGGGACCTATCAGAATAGGTCAGGGCGTGGAGTTCGACTATTCCACCGTTCACGCGGTTACTACAATTAAGAATTCGGGCTTTGAGGCGATTATAATTAACAACAACCCCGAAACCGTCTCGACCGATTACACCTGCTCGGACAAGCTGTATTTTGAACCCCTTTGCACCGAGGATGTTATGAACATTATCCACCTTGAAAATCCTGTGGGGGTAATAGCTTCGTTGGGCGGGCAGACCGCTATAAACTTATCGGACAGCCTTAACCGCCGCGGGGTTAAGATAATAGGTACCGATTGTGACGCAATCGACCGCGCCGAAAACCGCGATTTGTTTGAAAAGGTATTAAAAGAGCTTAATATTCCCCAGCCAAAGGGTCAGGCGGTCACCAAAATTGAGGACGGAGTTCGGGCGGCAAAGGAGATAGGCTACCCCGTGCTTGTCCGCCCCTCCTTCGTGTTGGGCGGCAGGGCAATGCAGATTGTAGCCGACGAGGAGCAGCTTCGCCGCTATCTTCGCACCGCCGTTGAAATCGACGAGGATAAGCCCGTGCTTGTTGACAAGTACATTTCGGGCAAGGAGTTAGAGGTTGACGCCATCTGCGACGGAACAGACGTGTTTGTCCCCGGTATTATGGAGCTTGTGGAGCGCACGGGTATTCACAGCGGCGACTCAATAAGCGTTTACCCGACATTTAGTATTAGCGAAAAGACCAAGCAAACCATACTTGACTACACAAAGAGACTGGGACTCGGTATCGGCATAGTCGGGCTTTACAATATCCAGTTTATCGTGGATAAGGATGAAAATGTATTTATAATTGAGGTAAACCCCCGCTCCTCCCGTACCGTGCCCTTCCTTTCAAAGGCGACAGGCTACAGCCTTGCAGACATTGCTACTCTTGTGATTTTAGGAAAATCCCTTAAGGAACAGGGCTTTGATAAGATTTATCCCGAGGAGAAAAAGCGCTGGTATGTTAAGGTTCCCGCCTTCTCGTTCTCAAAGCTCAGAGGACTTGACGCGTATCTATCCCCCGAAATGAAATCGACAGGCGAGGCGATAGGCTATGACGATAAGCTGACAAGGGCGCTTTACAAGGCGCTAAAGGCGAGCGGAATGAGCGTTATGAACTACGGTACGGTATTAGTAACGGTTGCCGATAAGGACAAGGAGGAGGCGCTCCCCCTAATACGCCGTTTCTATAATATGGGCTTTAACATTCAGGCTACCGAGGGCACGGCGAAATTCTTAAAGGCAAACGGTATACGCACCCACGCCCTTAAGAAGATAAGCGACGGCAGTAAGGAAATTCCCGAGGCTATAAGACAGGGGTATGTAACCTACGTTATCAACACAAGGGATATGAATTCCTCGGGCGTGCTGTCCGACGGTCACGAAATTCGCCGCTGTGCGGTTGAGAACAATGTGACAATGTTCACCTCGCTTGATACGGTTAAGGTACTGCTTGACGTGTTAGAGGAAACCACACTCGGAATTTCTACCATTGACGCGTAAGGTGAATATATGAAACAGGGAATTTATGAAATTCTTTTCAATTTTGAGCTTGCCCCAAATGTTTTCAGAATGGTGCTAAAGGGGGACACCTCAGCCCTTTTGTCGCCGGGTCAGTTTGTTAATATTAAGCTTGACGGACTGTATCTTCGCCGCCCTATTTCGGTTTGCGACTATGATAAGGAAACCATAACCTTGATTTATAAGGTTGTGGGTGCCGGTACCGAAAAAATGGCTAAAATGGTTGCGGGAGACAAGCTTGACCTTTTGGTCGGTCTCGGCAACGGCTTTAATGCCGAAAAGAAATGCCAAAAGCCTTTGGTAATAGGCGGGGGCGTGGGTATTCCGCCCCTTTACGGCTTGTGCAAGGAGCTTATTAAATTCGGCAAAAAACCTACTGTCATTTTGGGCTTCAATACTGCTTCCGAAATGTTTTACGAAGAGGTTTTTAAGCTTTTAGGGGTAGATGTTTATGTCACAACGGTTGACGGCTCTTACGGTGTAAAGGGCTTTGTCACCGATGCTATGAAGGATTTGGATTATGATTATTTTTACACCTGCGGGCCAAGCCCCATGTTTAGGGCGATTGAAGGTGTTGCTAAAACCTCGGGTCAGTATAGCTTTGAGGAGCGTATGGGCTGCGGCTTCGGTGCCTGTATGGGCTGCAGCTGCAAAACCAAATACGGCAACAAGCGCATCTGCAAGGACGGCCCCGTGCTTGAAAGGGAGGAAATCGTATGGTAAATACTAAAGTAAACCTTTGCGGTATAGAGCTTGATAATCCTGTTATCCCCGCAAGCGGAACCTTCGGTTTCGGCTATGAATTTGCTTTAATCTACGATATTAATATTTTAGGCTCGATTTCCTTTAAGGGGACGACCAAAGACCCCCGCTTCGGCAACCCCACACCCCGTATCGCCGAGTGCGAAAAAGGTATGTTAAATTCGGTCGGTCTTCAAAACCCCGGTGTCAAAAAGGTTTTAAGCCACGAACTGCCAAAGCTTAAAAAATGCTTTAACAAGCCTGTTATGGCGAATGTAAGCGGCTTTTCGGTTGACGATTATGTTTACACCGTCGAAAAGCTTGATGCCGACAGTCAGATAGGCTGGTTTGAAATTAATATTTCCTGCCCGAATGTTCACGGCGGGGGGCTTGCCTTCGGCACAAGTGCAGAAAATGCCGCGGCGGTGACTAAAGCGGTAAAAAGAGTGACAAAAAAGCCCGTTATTATTAAGCTTTCGCCCAATGTGACCGATATTACCGAGATTGCAAGGGCGTGCGAAGCAGAGGGGGCGGACGGAATTTCCCTTATAAACACCCTCTTAGGTATGAAAATCGACCTTAAAACAAAAAAGCCGGTGCTTGCCAACAAGGCGGGCGGCTTTTCGGGTCCCGCTATTAAGCCCGTGGCGGTAAGAATGGTCTATCAGGTTTATGACGCGGTGAAAATCCCGTTAGTCGGAATGGGCGGTATTTCGACCGCCGAGGACGTTATCGAAATAATGCTTGCGGGGGCGACCGCCGTAGAGGTGGGAGCGGCTAACCTTGTTGAGCCTTTTGCCTGCAAAAATATAATCGAGGACCTGCCGCGAGTTATGGAAAAATATAAAATTAAAAGCTTAAATGAAATTATAGGAGGAGCACACTGATGGGAAAGGACGTTATTATCGCCTGCGATTTTGCTTCAAAGGAGGAATGTTTCAGCTTTCTTGATAAATTCACGGGCAGGAAACCCTTTGTGAAGATTGGAATGGAGCTTTTTTACGCCGAGGGACCGCAGATTGTCCGCGAAATTAAGGCGAGGGGACATAAAATCTTCCTCGATTTAAAGCTGCACGATATTCCGAATACGGTTAAAAAGTCGATGGCGGTGCTTTCCCGCCTTGATGTTGATATGACAAATTTACACGCCGCAGGCACAATTACTATGATGGAGGCGGCGTTAGAGGGCTTAACCCGTCCCGACGGCACAAGACCCTTACTTATAGCAGTGACACAGCTAACCTCCACCGATCAGGAAAGAATGGAAAACGACCTGCTAATACGGGAGCCTATTGACAAGGTTGTTATGCACTATGCTTATAACGCCGCTAAGGCAGGTTTAGACGGTGTTGTTTGCTCTCCTCTTGAAGCCGAAAAGGTGCATAATACCTGCGGAAAGAACTTTTTGACGGTTACCCCGGGTGTTCGATTTGCGGACGGGGAAAAGGGCGACCAAAAAAGAGTTATGACCCCTGCCGAGGCTAAAAAAATCGGAAGCGATTATATAGTTGTGGGCAGACCGATAACTGCGGCGGCAGACCCTGTGGCGGCTTATGAGCGGTGCGTTAAAGAATTTGTAGGGGAGTAATAAAGATGGAAAGTTATAAAAGAGAATTTATAAAGTTTTTAGAGTCGGCGGGGGTTTTGAAGTTCGGCGATTTCACCGCTAAATCGGGAAGAAAAATCCCCTATTTCATAAACGCGGGGGACATTAAAACAGGCGAGCAGATTAGAAAATTAGGCGAGTTTTACGCCAAGGCTTATTTTGAAAAAATCGGCAACAAAAAAACCGTGCTCTACGGCCCTGCCTATAAGGGTATTCCGATTGCGGTATCTGTGGCGGTAGCCCTTTCGGAAAACGGGCTTGACGTGCCGTTTTTCTTCAACCGCAAGGAGGAAAAGGACCACGGCGAGGGCGGCGTTTTCGTAGGCTATAAGCCGACCGAGGGTGAAGAAATCGTAATTGTCGAGGACGTTATCACGGCGGGTACGGCGATAAGAGAAAGTATGTCAATTCTCTCCTCCCTTAAAAACACAAAGGTTGCCGCGACCTTCGTTATGGTTGACCGCAAGGAAAAGGGTCAGACCGAAAAGAGCGCTATGGCGGAGGTCGGCGAGGAATTCGGCTTCCCCGTGTATTCGGTGGTGGACGTTTACGACATTATCGAGTATTTAGAGGAAGACGAGAAAAACCGCGAGAATGTTGACCGTATTAAAAAATATTTAGAAATAAACGGAGCAAAAGCATAATGAGAAGCTTAATCGATATATCCGAGCTTACTGTAGAAGAGCTTGACCGCCTTATTAATACGGCTAACGATATTATAGAAAATCCAAAAAAATACAGCGAAAAATGTCATGGCAAAAAGCTCGCGACCCTCTTTTTTGAGCCCTCCACCAGAACCCGCTTAAGCTTTGAGGCGGCGATGTATGAGCTTGGCGGAAATGTTTTGGGCTTCAGCGAATCCCAAAGCTCCTCTGCCGCAAAGGGAGAAAGCGTTGCCGATACCGCAAAAACCGTAAGCTGTTATGCCGATATAATCGCTATGCGCCACCCCAAAGAGGGGGCGCCCCTTGTGGCGGCGATGAACGCCGATGTCCCGGTAATAAACGCAGGTGACGGGGGACACAACCACCCCACCCAGACCCTTGCGGATTTGCTTACAATCTATCGCGAAAAGGGCGGTTTTGAAAATTTAACCGTCGGTCTTTGCGGCGACCTTAAATTCGGCAGAACGGTTCACTCCCTTATTGCGGCGCTTTCCCGCTACGCGGGGGTAAAATTCGTGCTTATCTCTCCTAACGAGCTTAAATTGCCGGGATATGTAAAGGACGGTCTTGACGATAAGGGTATACCCTATACCGAGACCGACAGCCTTGATAACTCTCTCGCTGACCTCGACATTCTTTATATGACCCGTGTTCAAAGGGAGCGCTTTTTCAACGAGGAGGATTATTTAAGGCTAAAGGACACCTACATTTTAACGCCTGAAAAGCTGAAAAACGCGAACGGGGATATGAAGATACTCCACCCGCTCCCCAGGGTAAACGAGATAAGCGTTGCGGTGGACAGCGACCCCCGCGCCTGCTACTTTAAGCAGGTGCTGTACGGAAAATATATGCGAATGGCGCTTATTTTAATGCTTTTGGAGATAGAATAATGAATATTGATTCAATTAAAAACGGAATTGTTATAGACCACATAACCGCGGGCAAGGGAATGGAGATATACAAGCTTTTGGGGCTTGACAGCCTTGACTGCTCGGTTGCGCTTATTAAAAATGTCGCAAGCCGCAAGATGGGCAAAAAGGATATTATTAAAATCGACTCCGACTTTGATGTTGATACCGATATTTTAGGCTTTGTAGACCCTGATGTCACGGTTAATATAATTAAGGACGGCAAGACTGCCGAGAAAAAGACCATCGGACTGCCCGAAAGGCTTACAAATGTGCTCACCTGCAAAAACCCGCGCTGTATCTCGGCAACCGAGCAGGAGCTGCCCCAAATTTTTAAACTGACCGACAGGGACCGCCGTGTTTACCGCTGTTTATACTGCGAAACAAAGGCGAAATAAATCGTAATTTGTCAAAAAAGTAAGGCGGATAAAAAAACGTCTTATTTTTTTTTATATCGGACATAATTCTCTCATTTTTGCGCCTTTAGGGACATATAATTTTGTATAGCGGCAATGCCCAATGTAGAGGCTGGCTTTTGTCAGCCTAAAAAAGAAAGGTGACAAAAATAATGAACGGTTTTTATCCGGAAGGTTGTTTAGGCAGTATCACGGAAAAAGGAAAATTATTTACTCCAACCGCGCTTACCGAAGCACAGGAAAGACAGACGGTGCTTGAAGCTACGGTTACAATGTGCGATTCGGCACATAATCTTATTGTTAACCTCGGCTGTGTTAAGGGAATTATTCCGCGCGAGGAAGGGGCCATCGGCATTTCAGACGGCTCAACACGGGACATCGCGCTTATTTCCCGTGTAGGCAAGCCTGTCTGCTTTGTTATAACCTCCCTTAATGCCGATGAGGACGGCAAGCTTTACGCACTGCTTTCCCGAAAAAAGGCGCAGGAGCTTTGCAAAAATTACATAATGACCGAACGAAAAATCGGGGATATAATAGACGCAAAGGTGACTCATCTCGAGTCATTCGGAGCGTTTTGCGATATAGGCTGCGGCAACATCGCGCTTTTACCTATTGACGCTATTTCGGTTTCGCGTATTTCCCACCCGTCCGACCGCTTGCGTGTCGGGGACAGGATAAGGGTTATTATTAAAAGCATAGCCGCGGACGGCAAAATCACCTTATCCCACAAGGAGCTTTTAGGCACCTGGGAGGAAAACGCCGCCCTTTTCTCGGCAGGACAGACGGTGACGGGAGTTGTCAGAAGCGTGGAGGATTACGGCGTTTTTGTAGAGCTTACCCCTAATTTGGCAGGGCTTGCGGAACCGAGAGAGGATGTTTCTATCGGTCAAAAGGCGAGCGTTTATATAAAGAGCATAATACGCGAAAAAATGAAGATCAAATTAATTATTATTGACAGCTTTGACAGCTCCTATTCACCCGAGATAAAATATTTTTATACGGGCGATTCGCTCAAAGAATGGGATTACTCGCCCGAGGACTGCTGCAAACGCATTTCAACAAAATTCTGCGGATAATCTCCTTAAAAAAACACCGAGAGTATTAAACTCAAGGTGTTTTTTCGTACATTAATTCGCGGCAGACGAGCTTCTCCTACTTGTTAATTTTACCGATTTATGCTATAATGATTATAGAGCGAATAAAAAAAGTCACTTTTTTTATTCGCAAAAGCCGATAAAATCGGCTTATCGAAACGCCATTCGACGTTTCGATATTCTACAGTCATTATAATGGTTTTAATTTGAAAACAAGGAGACTTAAAAATGTCTGAAACAAAAAATAACGGTTGTTCCGGAAACTGCTCGTCCTGCGGCGAAAGCTGTTCCTCCCGCAAGGCCGAAAGCCTTATTGTGCCGACAGGCGAATACAACAGCATAAAGCACGTTATCGGCGTTGTAAGCGGCAAGGGCGGAGTCGGTAAATCGATGACGACCTCAATGCTCGCAGTATTGCTTAGAAGAAAGGGCTACAGCGTCGGTATTCTCGACGCGGATATTACAGGGCCGTCTATTCCTAAAACCTTTGGTGTTAATTCCAGAGCTTTGCAGAACGAAATCGGCATACTCCCGGCCGAAACGGGGACGGGTATAAAAATTATTTCGATCAATATGATGCTTGAAGAAAAGGATTCCCCAGTACTTTGGCGCGGCCCTGTGATTGCGGGTGCGGTAAAGCAGTTCTGGACCGATGTGGTTTGGGGAGACCTTGATTATCTGCTTATCGATTGTCCGCCCGGGACAGGCGACGTGCCGCTTACCGTTTTTCAAACAATCCCTCTTGACGGCGTTGTGATTGTGACCTCGCCCCAGGATTTGGTCTCTCTGATAGTTAAAAAAGCCTACAATATGGCGCGTATGATGAATATTCCCGTACTCGGAATTATTGAGAATATGAGCTATGTGCTTTGCCCCGACTGCGGAAAGAAAATTGAGCTTTTCGGCTCGGGCAGCGAGAGCGTAGCCGAGGAAATCGGCGTGCCGCTGCTCGGAAAAATGCCGATCAACCCCTCGCTTTCCGCAATGGTGGATAACGGCGAGTTTGAGCGCTTTAGCTGCGATTACCTCGAAAGCGCCGCAAATGATATTATCGAAAAATTTAAGGGCTGACAATGTCAGCCCTTAATGCTATATATTAAATTCAGGCTCTATAATAAATGTTGGGGTAACCAAGTAGAGCCTACGGAGAAAAATAAGA
>OGOX01000413.1_pt1 | contig 33591 bp, 33 predicted proteins | sample 1552761 | NCBI WGS metagenome assembly OGOX01 (sample SAMEA2580212, study PRJEB22360) | human gut metagenome | biome: human gut; feature: human-associated habitat; material: faeces | place: Denmark | collected 2008/2010
AAAGGGCGGGCGCAAGCCGAAGGATGAATCCGAACTTCATTCCTATTATTACGGGTTCCGCCTGGACGAGATGCAGAACATCGAATTCGAGAGGCTCTACGCGAATTCCGGCGCGAAGACCAGGTCGCAGTTCATCCTCTCGGCCATTTTCGGCAGGCCGCTGAAGGTGGTGAAGATCGACAAGGCCGCCACGGACTTCTACATCCGGCTGACGAACCTGCAGAGCGACTACCGCCGCGTGGGAGTGAACTACAACCAGGTGGCCAAGGCCGTCCACAGCGGGGAGCTGACCGAAAAGAAAGCCCTCGCCCTGCTTTACAAGCTGGAACAGCTGACCGTGGAGTACATCTCGCTGAACAAGGAGATCATCCGTCTCACCAAGGAATTCGAGCGATGGTTGCAAAGATAACGTCCGGGGTGTCCGTCTACGGGGCGCTTTATTACAACCAGGAGAAAGTGGACAAGGGCAAGGCCCGGACCCTGGCATGGAACCGTATCATGGAGCGTCCCGACGGCACGGCCGGCATTCCGGAATGCATGCGCAGCTTCGAGGCCTACCTTGCCGCCAACCTCCGGACGGAAAAACCGGTGATCCACCTCTCGCTCAACCCCCATCCCGATGACAGGCTCTCCGACGGACAGCTGGAGGCCATCGGGCGGGAATACATGGAGAAGCTGGGATACGGCGACCAGCCCTACATCATTTTCCGGCACGAGGACAACGCGCGCCCCCATATCCACATCGTTTCCCTGCGCATAGACGAACAGGGCAGGAAGATCCGGGATTACAAGGAGTGGGAACGTTCCATGAAAATCTGCCGGGAGCTGGAACAGAAATACGGACTGGTCCCGTCAACGAAAGAGGAACGCAAGGCCTCCGGTGCCATGACAGCGGTGGAATACCGCAAAGGCGATCTGAAACACCAGATCGCAAACGTGGTCAGACCGGCCCTGCAGGATTACCGTTTCCGCTCATTCAGGGAATTCAAGGCCCTGCTCGGACTCTTCAACGTGACGGTGGAAGAAGTACGCAAGAGTGTCGACGGAAGGACATGCCACGGGCTGGTCTATGCGGCACTCGATGAGAAGGGCAGACGCTGTGGCGTGGGCATCAAGTCCAGCGACATCGGCAGGAGCGTCGGTTACGAGGCCCTGAAAAGGAAATGCGCCCGGAGCAAGACGTGGATGAAGGCACATCCCGTACAGGAAAGCACAAAGGAGGCCATCCGGGAAGCCCTGCGTCAGGACACCCGGCAGGGATTCCTCCGGCTCCTGGCCGAAAAAGGCGTCGTCCCCATACTCTGGGAAAACGAACAAGGCGTGATTTACGGGGTAACCTACATCGACCACGGATCGAGAACGGTATTCAAGGGCTCGGCCCTTGGCAGGGAGTTCTCCGCCTCCGTCCTGAACAGGCTGTACGGCACGCCGCTTCCCATGGCAATCCCCCATGGGGATGCCTCCTTGAAAGAGGAAAGGGCAAGAGGGGAAACCGGACTTGCGGAAGGGCTGCTGGATATCCTCACGACGGAATCCCGTCCTTATCCGGGCGAGGAAACCGTGGAAGGCCCCTACGGAAAGAGAAAAAAGAAACGGAAACGCCGCGGCCCGCATATCGGCTAAAAGGGTTTCCCAAGAGATAAGACATAAGCAAAGTATCACCTGTAAAACAAGTAAAACATGTCACAAGAAGATGCCAGGGGACTCGGCAAGACCACCGACTTCATGCGGGCGGTCAGCATCCTGTTCCTCGTGATGAACGTCTATTATTTCTGCTATCCGTTTTTCCACCGCCTGGGATGTACCAACGGCATGGCGGACAGGATCCTTCTGAACCTGCAACGGGACACGGGGCTGTTCACCCATTCGCTGGTGACCAAGTCCTTCTGCCTGATGTTCCTCCTCTTCTCCGCAATGGGAGCCAGGGGGCGCAGACAGATGGAGATGTCCCGCCTGCGCATCGGCTGTGTCCTCATTTGCGGGCTGTCGTTCTATTTCTCAAGCGAGCTGCTGCTCACTTCCCCGTGGGACATCCGGCTTGTCACGCTGCTGTACGTCTCCGCCGTCACCGCGGGTTACATCTGCCTCCTGACCGCAGGCATGTGGGCCGGCCGCCTTCTGGGAAGCCGGCTGATGGATGACGTGTTCAACGAGGAGAACGAGTCCTTCATGCAGGAGACAAGGCTGATGACGAACGAGTATTCGGTGAACCTTCCGACCCGTTTCCATTACAACAGGAAATGGCATGACGGCTGAATAAACGTGGTGAACCCGTTCCGGGCAACCCTCGTGCTGGGCACGCCGGGCAGCGGGAAGTCGTACTGCGTCATCAACCAGTTCATCAAGCAGCAGATAGCGAAGGGCTACGCGCTCTATTGTTATGATTTCAAATATCCGGACCTGAGCACCATCGTCTACAACCATCTGCTCCAAAACAGGGACAAGTACGCGGGCGACGTCCGGTTCTACGTGATCAACTTCGACGACCCGCGCCGCAGCCACCGCTGCAACCCGATCAACCCGGCCTTCATGTCGGACATCGCGGACGCCTACGAGTCGGCATACGTGATCTTATTGAACCTGAACAAGACCTGGATACAGAAACAGGGCGACTTTTTCGTGGAATCCCCGATCATCCTGCTGGCCGCCATCATATGGTACCTCAAGATTTTCGATGGAGGGAGATACTGCACCTTCCCCCATGCCATCGAGCTGCTGAACAAGCCCTACTCGGACGTGTTCACCATCCTGACCTCGTACCGTGAGCTTGAGAACTACCTCTCACCCTTCATGGACGCCTGGAAAGGCGGGGCGATGGAGCAGCTCCAGGGCCAGATCGCAAGTGCCAAGATCCCGCTCTCGCGCATGATCAGCCCCTCGCTCTACTGGATCATGAGCGGGGACGACTTCACGCTGGACATCAATAACCCGGACGAGCCAAAGGTACTGTGCGTGGGCAACAACCCGGACCGGCAGAACATCTATTCGGCGGCCCTGGGGCTGTACAACGCCCGTATCGTCAAGATGGTGAACCGTAAGGGAAAGCTCAAGTGCTCCATCCTGGTGGACGAGGTCCCGACGATATATTTCAAAGGGCTCGACACCCTGATAGCCACGGCCCGCAGCAACAAGGTGGCCGTCTGCCTGGGCGCGCAGGATTTCAGCCAGCTGGTACGCGACTACGGTGAAAAGGAGGCGCGCGTCATCCAGAATACCGTCGGCAATGTCTTTTCCGGGCAAGTGTTGGGGGAAACGGCCAAGAACCTCTCGGAACGGTTCGGGAAAGTGCTCCAGCAGCGCAAGTCCGTCAACATGACCCGTGAGGACACATCGACCAGCATCAGCACCCAGCTGGACTCGCTGATACCGGCCTCGAAAATATCCAACCTCTCCCAGGGCATGTTCGTGGGAAGCGTCTGCGACAGTTTCCAGGAGAAGATGGAACAGAAAATCTTCCACTGCGAGATCGTCGTGGACAACGCAAGGGTGGCGGCCGAGACGAAAGCCTACAAACCGATCCCCGTGATTACGGACTTTACCGGCGGGGACGGCAAGGACCATATGCGGGAAGAGATAGAGCGGAACTACTACCGCATCAAGGAGGAAGTGGGCGGGATCATCCAAAAGGAGCTCCGCCGCATAGAGAACGATCCGAACCTGAAACATCTGCTGGAAACGGAAGATGACGGGTAACAATAGTTTTAACCATTCATTTTAATTTATTGAATCATGGAAAAGAAGAAAACCAGCGCGGGCTGTCTGCCCGGCAAACCCTGCTTCCCCTGGGTGGGAGGCAAAAGAAGACTGCTTCCGGTACTGATCCAGTCACTGCCGGAGAATATCACGGAAATGGAAACCTATGTGGAACCCTTTGTCGGGGGCGGCGCCCTGTTCTTCTGACTGAGACAGACCTATCCGCATATCCGTTGCGTGATCAACGACTCGAACGAGAGCCTGGTGAATGTCTACCGCGTCATACGCGACACGCCGGAAGAACTGGTCGGACTGCTTGCCGGCATCCAGAGCGAGTACCACGCCCTTGAGGAACGTACGGAAAGAAGGGACTATTTCATGGAAAAGCGAAGGGTATTCAACGAGGAGCACCCGGATGACATCACCCGTGCCGCCCTTTTCATTTTCTTCATGCGCACCTGCTATAACGGCATCTATTCGGTCAACCGCAAGGGCAGGCTCTCGGTAACCTTCGGTACGGGCAGCCGCGCCAGGATACTGGAGGAGGAACTGATCCGCTTCAACCACAAGCTGCTGCAGGGCGTCATCATCCTGGACGGGGACTACCGCCAGACGGAAAAATACGCGGGAGAGAAATCGTTCTTCTACTTCGACCCGCCCTACAAGCCCGTTAACGAGGCCGGTGCCTGTACCTCCTACATGCCGGACGACTTCGATGACGACTGTCAGATAGAGCTGGCCGGATTCTGCAGGGACTTGGGAGAGAAGGGAAGCAAATGAATGCTCTCCAACTCCGACCCCCGTCAGAAGAATCCAGAGAACACCTTCTTCGACGACCTGTATGCCGGCTTCCATATCCAACGGCTGAGCATCTTCCGTTCGGTATGTTCCATAGCCGAGAAGAGGGAGACGGTCAACGAACTGCTGATCAGAAATTATTAGTACCGGTCATACATGAGTAACGAGGGTATGTCGAAACTCATTTTTTGAAAATATGAACTTATAATTTGAAATTTGAGTATCTTAAAAGACTAAAGAAAGGGTCGTATCGTTACTCAATACAGAGTTTGATACGACCCTTTTAAATATTATAGTTATAATCTGTAACTTTGAGGAGTAGTCATTTTAGTTTTGACACACCCTCATATCTTATTTGCCAAAACCGTTCCGCTCCGGTCTTTTTCAGTTCTCCATTGGGCAGGTAATGGGAGGTCTTGACATCCGTTTTCCTGTACTAACCACAGTTTTTCTGTCCGCATCACTATTATCGAGTGCGGCCGTCTCTTCCCTTACACCTATAGGATGCCCGTTACGATTATAGAAAGAATTATTCTTAAATAATATCTGTGAGCATGTGAGCAAAGAACAACGGCAAACGCCCGCAATATATTTTTATCGTAGCAACTTTATTTCACTTCCTGAAGCTTCTTCTCATACGCTTCCAGCTCTTTCCTGCTCCGGCTGGACGTTACCAGGTATACCCCTGAAAAGATAAGGAGCACCGCTATCGCCTTTGTCAGGTTGAACGAGTCCATTCCCCAACATACGGCTACGACGCAGGCTACAAGCGGCTGGATGTAATTGTACATTCCGGCTACCGTGGGGCGGAGATTTTTTTGCCCGACAACGACAAGCATATAGCTGATAAAGGTAGCGCCTACCACTATAAAGGCAAGCCCGCCTATATCGGCAGGCGACAGGCTGCTCCATCGGGCATCCATCAGATCACCGGCAGAAAAAGGCAGCGTGCAGACGAATGAATAGGTAAACATCCACTTCATGATGGTGACCAATGAATACTTGCCCACAAAATCCTTGTAGAGGACAATATAAAGTGCATAGCAGAATTGTGCGAGCAGAACCAGCAGATCCCCCCAAATTGCAGTACTTTGCGAAACCGGAACATCAGTTTTCTGCCCGCTTCCCAGAATGAGCAGGAGCGCCCCTCCGGCGCCGGCGGCAATGCCAAGCACCTTTTTCCCGGTAACAGGCTCCTTCAGGATGAAGGCTGCCAGAATCATGGCCCATAGCGGCATGCTGGTCGTGATAATAGAAGCATCGCCGGGTGAGCTCAGGCTGACACCGAAGATGAAGCATCCCTGGTTGAACACGACAGCCAGAAGCGAGGCAAAGAACAGGCTCATCAGGTCCTTATGGCTGACATGCTCGGGTTTCCTGAAAAAAGAGGTGAACCAGAAGAGCGCCATGGCACCTCCGATACGCAGGTCGGTTACGACGAACGGGGTGACGGCACCTCCGGCCATGATGAATTTAGAAACCGGGGACATCAGCCCCCACATGGCATTTGCCCCGAACATGGAGGCATGCGCCTTCCAACTAATTTTCTCCATTTTATTTTTTAGTCAAATCATTATTCATACAAAAGATTCACTCCTGTTTTCAGCGAAGTGAATCTTACAGTCGAAATAACAGTCACTCTTCCGGATTCAATAAGAAGTCCAGCCGCCGTCAGCCACGAATACCGAACCGTTGACAAACGAGGCTTCATCCGATGCAAGGAAAAGAACGACCCTTGCAATCTCATCGGGAGTACATTTTCTCATGTTGGTAACATAACCGTCCGTTATCCTGTCTTCGATATCCTTCCATTCACCAATCGTATGGTCATGTGCTGAACGGGAACCTATCAGTTTCTCGCTGTTTACTCTCAGGTTCGTTTCTACACGTCCAGGAGCGACCGCATTACAACGGATATTCCTGTCCTTGTAATTGAACGCCACGTTTTTGGTGAGTCCTATCAGGCCGTGTTTGGATGCGACGTATGCCGCACCGCCTCCCCTGGCTCCTGTAAACCCGGCTATGGATGCTGTGTTGACAATCACCCCGCCGCCTTGTCTCTCAAAAACGGGGATGACTTTCCGGATACCGCGCATGGGGGCTGTCAGGTTCGTGGAAATCACCCTCTCCCAGATTTCGTCACTGACCTCTCCCGCCGGAAGAAGCTCGTCAAAAACTCCCGCATTGTTTACAAGGATGTCTATACGTCCGAACTTTTCCAGTGTCTCGTCCACCATCCGCTGTATACAGCTTTCTTTGGTGACGTCGGCTTCGATATCCGTCACTGTCCGGTTCTGCCGTTCCAGCATATCCGTCACTTTCCTTACTTCCGTGCCGTCAATGTCCACCAGAACCACTTTGGCGCCTTCCCGTGCAAATAAGGCCGCTATCGCTTTTCCGTTGCCGGATGCCGCACCCGTGACAATGGCCACCTTGTCCCTCAGCCTTCCTTCCTGCCCTTGTGCAGTTACTTGTAATGCAGTTCCCATAAATAAAATAAATAATCCTGTAATTTTAAGCAATTTCATAATCCGTCAGTTTGGGGTGAATACTAAATTTTACTCCTCACTAATAATATGCGCAAAATTAGGAACCTCCCAAGCATATATTTTTGTACTTTTATACCATAATAATGAATAATACGACTATGTGGAAGGAAAATTTATACCAACCTGTTGAAATTCTGCTAAGGGAGCATGACGAATTCCCCATCGGGGAACATCGGCATTCCTTTTTTGAGATAGTCTATATCCTGGAAGGGAACGGAAAATTCCATGCGTACACGTTGGGGAATGAAAAAGAATGCCACGGATATACAGCGGGAGAGCTGTATCTGATTCCACCGGAACGGGTACACCGCTTTACAATAGACAGCCACAGCCGATATGTCTTTATCCGTTTCACAAGGAATTATGTATCAGACTATATTAACAGCTACATAGAGAAAATCCTCGAAATACAGTCTGGATTTAGAATCCAACCTTCCGGTCCTGATAGGGGCGTGATCCGTTCCCTGTTGGATATGACGGAAACCGAAGCGGCCAACAGGCAGGGGCTCTCCGGGCTGTTGCTGCAATACTATGTAAACAGTATCATACTGATCATATCAAGAAACCTCTCGGAGATGATGCCAGTATATGACCATACGGACAATGACAAGGCGCACTATATGCTCCAATATATCCAGCAGCATATCCACCAGCCGGAACTGCTCAAACTGGAGGTCCTGGCTGAAAAGTTCCATTTGTCCCCCGTTTATGCGGGCCGCTTCTTCAAACGTAACTTCGGGGAAGATCTCAGACGGTATGTATCAATGAACCGCTTGCGGAAAGTGGAGGAGATGCTTGTAAACACCCGCATGAGCATCAAGGAGATTGCTGCGGGGATGGGATACATAGACTCTTGTTATCTGAACAAGCTTTTCCGGCAGTATCATGGAATGACTCCTGCACAATTCAGGAAACAGTACCTGAATATACGTGAAACAATAAGCTGACTGTATTTTGCACATAAAGCCGTGAGTGAAGTTGCCTATGGCCTGGGATTTAGCTATACCCACCATTTAAGCCGCCTATTTAAAAAAGCAACCGGTTGTCTCCCACGGAATATGTTGCAGTAAAAATCAGACTTCTGTATGATTATTCCGGTATTCCAACGGTGAAACCCCTATACGCTTCTGTACATATCGGCTGAAATAAGAGAGGGATGAGAAATTCATCCGCTCTACGATTTCCGTTAATGGGAGCTCCTTCCGATTCAAACAACGGATGACCTCGTGAAGCGTAAAACGGTCTATCCAGTAAGACGCAGGCTCGCCGCCCACCTTTTTGCATATTTCCGAAAGGTAATGAGGCGTAATGCAAAGATGCGTCGCATAATAAGACAAATCACGATGCCGGACATATTCTCCTTGATAAAGCATTTCAATGAATTGCCGCAAAAGGGATATCGCCCTTTCCGGTATCGGTTCCGGTTTCCGCCCCCGCGCGTGAATATCGTACAGGTCGAGGATATGCGCAAGCAAAAGATGCCCCAGCATTTCTTCCCGAAAAAGGTGTTCCCGGTCATTCAGCCGTTCACGAAGGCGCGACATGTCGGTACGACATTTCCGGAAATCGTTTTCCGAAAGTCTCATCACCGGATTCTGCAATAGTGACAAGTGTCCGATAATGCCGTAATTGCTACGCAGGGCCATTGAGGTGACAAATGATTCGGAAAGACTCATAATAATGGCGTCAAAGTCGGAGGACTCCGAGAAAGAGCAGGCCAAGGAACGGTTGGGCAGGATGACATAGTCGCCCTTGGCTATATTGTACCTCACATCGTGAAAAACAAAACTCATGCTTCCTTCCATGCAGAGGATATGCAGAATATGGCCGAACTGCTTTTGGGGGTCGCAATCATTAATGGAATCCCCAAAGTATATTTTATCCCAAATCACCTGTTCCATTCTCTTCATATTTGCCGGATACAAATATAGACAAAAACCACGAAAAGTGAAAATCTCTCACCGTATATTGTAACAATGTATCTGTATGATTCCTATAACTTTGCACCTGTAAATCAAAAACAATATGACGATGAAGGAAGTAAGATTGAACAATGGAGTGATAATGCCGGCCATAGGATTCGGGGTTTTCCAGATTCCCGAGAACGAGACGGAAAGGGCCGTAACAGACGCACTCGAAGCCGGCTACCGGATGATCGACACAGCCGCGGCCTATTTCAACGAGAGACAGGTAGGCGATGCCATATGGCACAGCGGGCTGAAACGCGAAGATTTGTTCGTTACCACCAAACTATGGGTGCAGGACTATGAATATGAGGACACCCTTCGGGCCTTTGACAACTCAATGAAACAGCTCGGGCTGGACTATCTGGATTTGTATCTGCTGCATAAACCGTATGGCAATTATTATGCGGCATGGAGAGCTGCGGAAAAATTGTATAAAGAGGGACGCGTACGCGCCATTGGGGTGACCAGTTTCGGAAACGAACGTCTGCAGGATCTCTTTCTGCACAACGAAGTGAAACCTGCCGTCAACCAGATAGAAACGCATCCTTTCTTCCAGCAAAAGGAAGCCAATGTCTTTCTGCAGCAAGAAGGCATACAGCATGAAGCGTGGGCACCGTTCGCAGAGGGCAAGAATGGCATATTCCAACATCCGGTTCTGAAAACCATCGCCGAGAAGCACGGAAGGACGGTGGGACAGGTCATTCTTCGCTGGCTGAACCAAAGAGGTGTGGTGGTCATTCCGAAAAGTGTCCGTAAAGAGCGTATGATGGAAAACCTGGATATCTTTAATTTTACGCTTACAGATGAAGAAATGAAGGGCATCGCCGGACTGGATACAGGGAAAAGTCCGATTTACGACGACATGGACCTGCCGACAGTAAGAGGAATAGGTACACATAAAATACATGACTGATATGAATACTATCGAATTGAACAATGGCATTAAGATGCCGATGCTGGGCTATGGAGTCTTTTTGGTTGGCCCGCAAGAATGTGAGCACTGCGTGTCGGAAGCCATCCGGCTTGGCTATCGCCTGATTGATACGGCACAGGCATATTATAACGAGGAGGGCGTAGGTGCGGCAATCAGCAAATGCGGCGTACCGCGTGAAGAATTGTTTCTGACCACAAAAGTATGGATCTCCAACGCGGGTGAGGAGAAGGCGGCACGGAGCATAGACGAATCGCTCCGCAAACTCCGTACCGATTATATCGACCTGCTGCTCGTTCACCAGCCTTTTGGCGATTACTATGGGACATACCGGGCAATGGAAAAGGCATACAGGGACGGTAAAGTTCGGGCTATAGGCTTGAGCAATTTCTATGATGCCCGGTTTGTTGATCTGGCGGAAAACATGGAAATCAAACCCGCCGTCTTGCAGTTGGAGACGCACGTGTTTTCCCAGCAGACCAGAATGAGGGAACAGATAAAGGATTACGGAACGCGTCTGATGGCCTGGGGACCATTGGCACAAGGCACAGACCGGATTTTCACAAATGAAACGCTGAAAAATATCGGGGCGAAATATGGTAAGACCAGTGCCCAGGTCGCTCTAAATTTCTTGATGGGTGAAGGTATTGTAGCGATTCCCAAATCGGTACATACGTTACGCATGACAGAGAATCTGGACATTGAGAGTTTCGAACTGACAGAAACAGACCGGAAGATGATCCGAAAACTGGATACGGGACTGTCCAAGGTTGATTTCAACGATCCGGCGATGGCGAAATACCTATTGGAGTATGATAAGAATTTCAATCCGGACAATTGACAGTATATAAAAATATAACCGTATTCATCAAAAGCAGGCGAAAATATAAATGGAATATCATTCTTTTTTGCCTGCTTTTATTATTGTATGGAGATACCGTTTGTATTTTATCTTTTTATACATGAAGAACAAGAAACCTCCGGTGATATTTCCACTTATGGCTGTTACGATTCAGAGAAAGGAGAAACATACATTCAACATGAAGTGTAAGAAGGTCTTCTTATACTTAGTGGACGGAGAAGACAGTGTTGTGAACGAGCCGATGAGTAGTAGTGACCGTTTACCAAAACGGAAAGGAGATTGAAAAAAGAGCCTTGTTTTCCGGGACGGAAAGGAGATCGGCACGGATGATCTGAATCTCCCCCGGATAATGTTCGGGGAATTCTTTTTTCTTTTGAGCGTTCGGTAACGGTCGGGCTTTCGCCTTCTCCAAATCTTCGTCTAAAGGCTGTGGGCTTTACCCTGCAATCCCTAACGCTGTTTTTTGTACCTGATTTGTCATTCTGTTACTGGGATTTGTCCCCATGGTGGGAGATCCGTACCGACCAGCCAGGCACGCAATATCATTTTATAATAACCGGCAGGCTGTTCTTTGTGGTGTAACGCTCCGATATCGCTTTCTTTTTGTATTGGAATGTATAGGTACACGAAATTCTATAATTTACGTTCATAAATTATCTCTACAATTCCGTTATAACTTATTGCATTTTTTAAGTTTAGTCTTATTTTTTGATCTAAATTGTCAAATAACTTGATTCCATTACCGAGCACTGTTGGTATAATAGCTATTTGAAATATATCTATTAAATTCTTTTTCAATAACTGATCAACAATGTTTGCACCACCACAAATCCAAATATTTTTACCGGGAATTTGTTTAGTTTCATTAATGAATTTATCAATACTCGTACTCTTAAACTCTATATTTGGCAGATTATTTATCTTCTGATGAGTAAAAATATAACTCTTTTTATCCTTATATGGCCAATTATCGGGAGAAAGTTCTTTTGTAATTTGATTATAGGTGTTCCAACCTAATATAATAGTGTCAATGGTTTCATAGAATGTAAGATAACTCCCTTGTGAATTTGGTTCTGAACCGTCTCCAACAAGCCATGAAACTCCATTCTTTGCATCGGCTATGTATCCGTCAAGGCTCATTGCTATATATAATACAACTTTTCTCATTTTTATTTTAAATTTTGTATTCTTTGTACTCCAGCAAAACGGAGTTTTCGGAACGAATTTTATGTGCAAAGGTCTGAAGTCCCCCAGCGCCTCCCCACCGGAGGCTTTTACAATTCAAAGGGAGATGTTTAGAAATGTATTATTTCTAAATCATTTGGAACAAAAACATTCCCTTGAAAATATTGAGATGCTTCTTTAGAATATGAGCTTTTACGTGTCTTCAAGTTTTTATCTTCAGTATGATATAATAGTAGATTTTTTACATTTAGTTTATTTGCCAATATCCCGGCTTCCAATGCTGTGCTATGATGTTTCTCGTATGGTTTAAAAATATCACGTTCTTCGTATAAACAAAAGGCTTCACATAAAAGCCAATCTGCGTTTTCTACATAGGTGCGATTTTCTTCATTATAAGGCTCATCCCCAAGGCATGCTACTTTTATCCCGTTTGCCAATTGGGCACAAAAACCAAATTGCTTTTCTTTGGTGGACAATATGTCAAAGCATTGGAATTTTATGTTATCTATACAAAACATATCACTGTCTTTTACTTCTTTTAGAAATATAGATTTACCTAAAAAAGATAAATCTTTTTCAGGTAAAGTCATATGACACACGCTTTCTAAAACTTTTAGAGCTTTATCATGACTATAAATTGTAAAAGTACCATTGTATTCGCCTTTTTTCATTCGCTGTATTACCATTCTGACAATCCAGATAGCTCCCAGTATATGGTCTGTGTGTGCATGGGTTATAAACATATTATGTATGTCAGAAAGTGATACTCCGGCGTTTTCTAATTGAGTTAATATACCATTTCCACCACCTGCGTCAACCAATAATATTGTTTTGTCACATTTTAATATAAAACATGTGTTATAACATTTGGTTACAATGGCATTTCCTGTGCCTAACATTATTATTTGATTTTCATCCATAACTTTATAATTTTGTATCTATTTTTCTTATTGTCTTTTTTCTACCACATATCCGGCTTGGTTTTCAATATGCTTTTTTTTGGGGGGGGGATTCCTGCAAAGTGCAGTTATTTGCATAAGCATTTTTTAGATTGCTGTAGCGTAAAAACAGAAAGGTTGAATGTCGCTATTGAACTACACGTTGATAAGCGATACGAGAAGTTCCATTGGCAACATGAACTATTCCGCATTTTACAAAACCACAACGTTCAGCCAAGGACTGCATTATATGGTTATCTGCATGAGTGTCTGTTCGTAGATTCTTATACTTGCTTATGCACCAATCAAGGCATATTTTACCTATACCTTTGACGCTACCGTCCGAAGCCAATCGATGAATAACATAATAAGGCTCGTCATTTAGCCAATTACCGTTATATATTTTGTTGTAGGTAGGATCAGGACTTGGCAATAAACAAAAAGTGCCTACTACTGTTTGGTTAAATGTGACACAAACATAACAGTGCCCTTGCTCTATTTCTTTTGTGATAAAATCTTGTTGGGGATAACCGTCTATCCATTGATTGGGATTTCCTGTCGAAACCATAAACTCTCGTGCTAAACGGAATATCTCCATAATTCGTTCCAAATCGGTCACAGCTGCTTTTCGTATTGCTATTTCCATAAGTTGCTATTTTTGCGCAAAAATAATACATTCATCTGATATTGAGACTGTTTATCGCATGATTTTTTGTATTATGTTGGATTCCTTTTTTCAAATATTTTTTCGTTATGTACATGAAATTCTATAATAGTAGTTCTTTGTTCTAATCCAGATAATCAGGTATGCCCTTTTACAATACCGATTTTAGCGAATCGCCTTTGCGGATCGCGATCAGCTTTAAGTTCTGGTGATAGGTTTCGTCCATGACAAAATTACAATGCACGGTTTTCGCCTTCTTCGGCTTTTGAGCCTCTTTTTGCCCGGCCGTGGATTGGATCAGGCTGTCTACCCCCCCGGTCAGTCCGGCCGACATACTGTTTTTTAAATCGTTCTTCTTTGCCATATGGTTACTTTATTTCTGTTAGCAGTTCGTTACATACACCCTCGTAGTCCTCTGCCCCGGCAGATTTGGGGGCGTAGTGAAAAATATCCTGCCCTTGTGTCGGGGCTTCGGCCAGCGCAATTGCGTTGCGTATATGGGTGCTGAACACTTTGCCCTGGAATGTTTCCTGTACCAGTTCCGAAACGCTCTTGTTCAGGGTTCTTTCCCCCTCATTTTGTCTTTTCAGGGAATCAGTTCTTTCCTTCATATATTCATCACACAGAGGCAGCAGGATATTTGCCTGTACACATCCCAATTCGCTGCTTTTCATCCAATCCTCGCAGGCTCCTTTTTTATCTCCTACTCTTTTACGTGCCAGCCCACGCCCATAATACAATCTGTAGTCCTTTGGAAAATGCTTTATTCCTTCACCATAGGCTTCAGCCGATTCTTTAAAACGCTCCAAATCGTATAAAGCACGACCTAAGTTGTTGTATAAATCTGCATTTGGCTTGCCGATTTTTATAGCTAAACGATAATCAGAAAGTTCACCTTCAATATCACCCATTTTAGATTTAAGAACACCACGGTTGATATATGGATTGATGTAATTGGAATCAAGTTCTATAGCTTTGGAAAAATCATACATAGCTCCTATATTATCTTTTAGCTTAACTTTTACATTTCCAAGAGAAAAGAACGAAAATTTTAATTGTGGAGTAATTTCAATGGCTTTATTGTAATCAGAAATTGCACCATTATAATCTCCAATAGCAGCTTTAACCACGCCCCTATTATGATAAGCTGTATCATAATTAGGATTAAAATATATTGCTTTTGTATAATCATCTATTGCCCCTTGTTGGTCACCGTTAGCTGATTTTTTCTTTCCCGATTCCTTATACTTATAAGCCAGCACAGTATCAGGTGCAGATACCTGCTTGTCGCCGTGCGTTTCAGACGAAGTTTTTCCCTGACAGGATAACAGCAATACACCCATAAACGATAGCATACTCCATTTCATAATACCAGACATTTAGTGAAGCTTATTTTCTGAAATCGTCCCAATACCTAATATGTTAAAAAACAATTTCCAATTTATCACTACCTTTACGCATTCCTAAAAAGAATGGGATCGCCCACATTTTGCTACCACCGTCATATAATCTGAAAGCATAAGTGCAATCCTCTTTGCTGAAAAGCATTACCAGCTTTTTGTCACCAAGGAATCTCATTTCATAATTTTGTATTGGAGCTACATGTTTGTAAGATTTCTTCATTCTCTCTATGTCTTCATTATCATCTCTTTCTCCCTTATTGATTGGAATGTAATTTGTAACCCAAATTCTTTTATTTCTTGTATCAAACTGTTTCTGGAAGGCCGAGAACCTCTTTTTCTCGTACATATCCTTCAACTCATTATATTTGGCAACCACCTGCTGCTCTATGTTCGGTTCTTGCGACAAATCTACCAGTTCGTCAAGCTCGGTTATTTCGTAAGGTACTTCTGCTTCAAAAGAGCATTCATACTCATAGTATGGAATACCCTTCTGAACTTTGGGGATTGGATTTGTTAAGACAGCTACATAATCGTCCAGTGTCTGACCGTCAAAACGTTTTTTTTACTTCAATATATAACGGTTCCTCACTATTTATCCCTAAATCTTCATGTGTATATGCAGGATATAATTCTACTTTTAATTTTTGTGTTCCACTTTTCTGTATGAAGTGGTTGATAGGGTATGAACCGGAATATGCCCCTTCGTTCCAAAAGCCATATACGGGAATATCGTTCACAAGAATTCTGCAATTGCACCCGTTACTTGACATGGTCAATAGATAGTGGTTCTTCGGAGCACTTTCATTCATGGTATAGCGTAACTCCTTTTTCGCTGTGTTGTCTTTTTGCCGGGCATTACAGCTACCCCAAGCCAAACATACTTAATAGTCCCATAGCGATAAATATTTTAAATTCTTATATAATTGACAGATTTATATGAAATATAAACACTTATGGAAGTTTTGAAAAGTTTCAGGTAACGATTTGGATATCGTGCTAAATTCAGTATTTTACAGCCTCATACTTATGAGACAACTCTTCTTTAAACAAAGGTAAGAATATTTTTGAGATTAGGAAAAATTTCGAAGGGGAAAATAGAAAATGCTTGAAAGATGATTAGGATAATTTAAAAATTGGTTCTCGGTCCCTATTTGCAGATTATATCCGGGCTTGGCCTGTCCGTTTCTCATGGTGTCTTCTTTCATGCGTATGAAGGTGGCATCAGGATCGGTTTTGGAATAGGAGTTGCGTTCTCCAATAGTGTCAAGAGGGTTGTCGTATTCCATCAACTTGTTACGGTACTGTTCAAGTTCCCGGACCTGTTTCTTCTTTTCCCGGATGAATTTCTTTTGTACCTTGTCCTTTGTTACAGGCTGGTGTTCCAGCACCTCTTTAAGTTCATTCACTATATCTGAGAGCATGGTGGGAGTGAACTCTACGGGTATGTCTTTGGCGGAGTTCTCTTGAGCTATGGCTTCATCCACCTGCTCCAGAAGGATGCGAATCTTATTCAGCAACCTTGTACGGTTCTTTTCGACTGTCTTGCGCCAGACAAAAGTATATTTGTTGGCCTTGGACTCAATCTTGGTGCCGTCGATATACTCCACGTCAAGACTGATGAAACCCTTGTCGGCAAGGACAAGAACCAGCTGCGTGAAGACGTTGTTTATTTCCTCCTTTACACGGTTACGGAAACGGTTGATGGTTATGAAATCCGGATGCTCATGACCGGCAAGCCAGATATAATGGATATCACGCAAAAGAAGCTTCTCTATTTTACGACAGGAATAGATATTATTCATATAAGCGTAGATAATTACCTTGAGCATCATTTTGGGATGATAAGCTGAGCGCCCCGTTTCTTTATAAAGCTTCTTGAAATTATCAAGATTGAGATTATCAACAACTGCATTGACTATGCGGACAGGATCGTCCGCAGCTATGTTTTCATCAATTCTGTGTGGAAAAAGAACGGTTTGGTTGGGAATGTAAGGACGAAAATGTAACTTTGCCATAACGAAAAAACTGATGCCTAAAGTTACATAAACTTTGGGTAATAACAAAGCCCGGGCTTGGGAAAGTCTGGGCTTTGCGCATAAAAAAAGGTTGTGCCAGCATTTTGACACAACCTCTTTTGTTATACACCGTAGGGGTAACAGTTATATCTGTGTAGACTCATGCAAATATGTGTGTGAGTTGATACAGATATAACTGTGTGCTTGTGCAGATATAAGTATTAATTTCTTTCCTGAGATGAATAAATCCGTCTCATGAGACAGTAAAAATCAGCTTGTGAGACGAAAAAAAACATCCCCTGAGAAAAAAATCATCTCAGGGGACGATACAAAGAAATATCTATTCTTTTTCTTAGCATTTAATATTTAACTCATCCAAAATCTTCCGCATGGCTTCAAAAGTAGTAATCCTGGTAGGCACAAGCGGGAGGCGAAGTTTATTCTCAATCATTCCCATAACGTTCAACATTGCTTTTACGCCTGCCGGATTGCCATCCACAAAAAGAAGCTTGAATAACTCGGCAAATTTATGGTGGATAGTCAATGCATTTGCATAATCTCCTCGCAATGCCAGTCTTACCATGCGGCTAAATTCGCGTGGAAATGCATTTCCGATGACCGATATGATACCAACAGCTCCCAAGGTAATCAAAGGGAAGGTAATACCATCATCTCCCGAAATAACGTCAAAATTGGCCGGTTTATTTTTGATGATATCATCCATTTGGGTGATGTCACCGGAAGCTTCCTTGATAGCAATAACATTTTTGAAGTCACGGGCAATGCGCAGCGTGGTTTCTGCTTTCATATTTACACCGGTACGACCGGGAACATTATAGAGTACAATTGGGAGCTCTGTAGCCTCTGCAATTGCTTTATAATGTTGATAAATACCTTCCTGAGAAGGTTTATTATAATAGGGAACAACAGACAGAATGGCATCTACTCCGGTAAAATCGTCGTTTTGAAGCGTATCCACAATGGCACGCGTATTATTTCCACCAACACCGAGCAGGATAGGTATCCGACCATTTACGCGTTCGATGACCATTTTCTTGATTTTCTTTTTTTCTTCTTCCGTCAGTGTCGGAGTTTCTGCTGTGGTGCCCAGCACACACAAAAAATCAGTATTGTTTTGAAGTTGATAGTCCACCAAACGTATCAATGCATCGTAATCAACGCTTTCATCCTCTTTAAAAGGAGTAATCAGCGCTACCCCCATTCCTTTCAATTTAGTCTGTATCATGAGTGAAATTTAAGTAATCTCTAATTAAATGACTCGCAAAAGTACGAATATTTTCGATTTCTACAGCAAATATAAGCTATAAAAAAGATTTCACTGGAAAAATGTTACGAAATGAGCGCTAAAAACTCATCTTCGCTCATTATCTGTACACCCAGCTTTTGCGCTTTTTCCAATTTGGCAGGTCCCATATTTTCTCCTGCTAGGATAAAACTGGTCTTGGCAGAAATACTACCTACATTTTTTCCTCCATTCTTCTCTATCAAATCTTTATATTCGTCTCTGGAGTGATGGGTGAACACACCGCTGATTACAATAGACTGTCCGGCAAGCTTATCAGTATAGCCGCTCAGATCTTCTTCCTTCCGGCTAAACTGTAATCCGGCAATTTTCAGTCGCTCTATTAATTCTCTATTCAGAGGATTAGCGAAGTAGGAAATGATACTTTGTGCTATTTTCTCACCGATTTCATCGATATTTATCAATCTTTCAAGATCTGCATTTTCCAGTTCTTCTATGTCAGTGAAGGACTTAGCTATTTTCTTTGCTACAGTTTCACCGACAAAGCGGATACCCAGGGCGAACAAAGCTCGCTCAAAAGGCACTTCCTTGCTTTGGGCAATACCCTTGACGATATTTTCCGCCGATTTATCTCCCATACGGTCCAGGTTCTTGATATCGTCTACAGTCAGCTTGTACAGATCTGCCGTATCCTTAATGAGTCCTAACCGATAGAACATATCCACAGTTTCCGGGCCTAATCCGTCAATGTTCATAGCCTTCCGGCTGATGAAATGCTCGATCTTTCCTTTAATCTGGGGTGGACAAGCCGTTTCGTTGGGGCAATAGTGCGCAGCTTCTCCTTCGTAACGGATTAATTTGCTGCCACATTCAGGGCAATGAGTGATGAACTTCACTTTTTCACCTACCATCATACTCCGGGCATCTTTGTCTACTCCGGTAATTTTGGGTATGATTTCGCCACCTTTTTCTACATAAACCATATCGCCGACATGCAAGTCGAGCCCTTCAATGATATCTGCATTATGCAGTGAGGCGCGTTTTACGATTGTACCCGATAATTGTACCGGATCCAGGTTGGCAACAGGGGTTACTGCTCCGGTTCTTCCCACCTGGTAAGTCACCTTGTTTAAGCGGGTCAATGCACGCTCTGCCTGGAACTTGTATGCGATGGCCCAACGAGGAGATTTTGCGGTGAAACCGAGGTTTTTCTGCTGTTTCAGGCTATTAACTTTCAAAACAATGCCATCCGTGGCTACAGGTAAATTCTTCCGTTCTGTATCCCAATAATGGATGTAATCGAACACTTCCTGCAGGCTGTGGCACTTCTTCATATGGTCGGAGATTTTGAATCCCCATTGTGCAGCTTTCTGCAGGTTTTCATAATGTCCGTCGCAAGGTAGTTCTTCGCCTAATAAATAATAAAGGTAGGCATCCAGTTTGCGGGAAGCAACTATAGCAGAGTTTTGTAATTTCAAAGTGCCTGATGCAGCATTACGCGGATTAGCAAAAAGAGGTTCTTCGCGCGCCTCTTTTTCGCGGTTTAGTTCCTCAAAGACTTCCCACGGCATTAGTATTTCCCCTCTGATCTCAAATAATTGGGGATAATCACCATGCAAAACAAGGGGGATAGTACGGATTGTCTTCACATTATCCGTTACATCATCGCCTTTTTCACCGTCGCCACGGGTTACGGCACGTATTAATTTACCGTTTTCGTATGTCAGTGAGATGGAAGTACCGTCATATTTAAGTTCGGCACAAATTTCAAAATCTTCGTTCAGGGCTTTTTGAGTGCGATCATAAAAGTCAGATACCTCACCTTCAGAATAGGTATTACCCAACGAAAGCATTGGATATTTGTGTGTCACTTGCGTGAAATTCTTATTCAAATCACTTCCTACGCGCATAGTTGGCGAAGTTTCATCCTGATATTCAGGGTGTTCTCGCTCCATATCCTGCAATTCCCGCATCATGTCGTCGAACTCTTTGTCGGAGATTTCGGGAGCATTCAATACGTAATAATTGTAGTTGTGCCGATGCAGTTCGGCACGGAGCTGATCTATCTTTTCTTTTGCAGTCATAGCTATTTCAGATTGTTTGAACGCAAAAATACAGGTTTCTCCTCTAATATTTGTACTTTTGCAGAAAATTAAAATTAATATGCGCATTGATATAATAACAGTTCTACCGGAGATGATTGAAGGCTTTTTCAATTGTTCCATTATGAAACGTGCTCAGAATAAAGGGCTTGCAGAAATATATATTCATAATTTACGTGATTATACTGAAGATAAATATCGACGGGTGGATGATTATCCTTTTGGCGGTTTTGCCGGAATGGTGATGAAAATAGAGCCTATAGAGCGCTGTATCAATGCCTTGAAGGCAGAAAGGGAGTATGATGAAGTCATTTTTACGACTCCTGATGGTGAGCAGTTCAATCAGCCAATGGCCAATACACTTTCACTTACCCTGAACCTTATTATCCTTTGCGGTCATTTTAAAGGTATCGATTATCGCATTCGCGAGCATCTGATCACTAAAGAAATCAGTATCGGAGACTATGTGCTGACCGGTGGAGAACTGGCAGCAGCAGTGATGGCTGATGCTATTGTCCGTATTATCCCCGGTGTTATTTCCGATGAGCAATCAGCCTTGTCCGACTCATTTCAGGATAATCTTTTGGCTGCTCCAGTCTATACAAGACCTGCCGATTACAATGGTTGGAAAGTTCCGGAAATTTTATTGTCCGGGCATGAGGCTAAGATTAAGGAATGGGAGTTGCAACAGTCTTTGGAACGGACGCGCAGACTCCGCCCGGATTTGCTGGGAGAGGAATAAATCAGTTGTATAAAAATAGAAAAAGGACATTCATAGCGAATGTCCTTTTTTATGTAAAATAGGTGCGAATGATATTCACTTGTTATTGGTTACACCTCAAGCGCACCGATAATTTCTTTCACAGACTTATATCCGTGTCTATCGAGATAGTCGTTTATACCTTCCGCTACTTTAATTGTAACTGCCGGATCGATGAAATTAGCCGTACCGATTTGGATGGCTGAAGCTCCGGCAAGCATAAATTCCACTGCGTCTTTCCAGTTCATGATACCTCCTAAACCTATGACAGGTATTTTTACCGCCTGAGCAACTTGCCATACCATGCGGAGTGCGATTGGTTTTACTGCTGCGCCGGACATACCACCTGTTACGGTAGAGAGTATAGGACGCCTGCGTTCCGCGTCTATAGCCATTCCAAGCAGTGTATTAATTAATGAAACGCTGTCTGCACCGCCATTTTCTACTGCACGGGCTATTTCAGCGATGCTTGTCACGTTGGGAGACAGCTTTACGATAAGTGTCTTTTTGTAAGCTGCACGCACAGCTTTCACCACTTCTTCGGCTCCTTTTGCAGTGACGCCAAAAGCCATTCCACCTTGCTTTACATTGGGACAAGAGATGTTCAATTCAATGGCAGGAATTTTGTCAAGTTCGTTAATGGCTTCCGCTGTTTTTACATAATCTTCTATGGCAGAACCCGAAACATTTACAATCATATTGGTTTCGATGTCCTTAATACGCGGGTATATCTGTTCAACAAAGTAATTTACTCCCTTATTTTGCAGTCCCACAGCGTTTAACATACCTGACGGAGTCTCTGCCATACGCGGATATGGGTTACCTTCACGTTTGTGAAGAGTCGTACCCTTTACAATTATACCACCTATTCGCGTAATATCAATGAAATCGGCAAACTCTTCACCATATCCAAATGTACCGGAAGCCGTCATCACCGGATTCTTCATTTGTAATTCTCCAATGTTTACACTTAAATCTGCCATAATAGTTTGTTTATATTAAAAACCGGACCTTCTTTACATACACATAAATGCCCTTCCGTTGTATTTTCTACACAACAGAGGCAAGCGCCTATACCACACGCCATTGTATTTTCCAATGATACTTCACAAGCTATATCTTTACTTTTGGCATATTTAGCCACCGCCATCATCATAGGCTTAGGGCCACAAGTGTAAATCTGCTCGAATTGCACCTTATTCAATATGGAATGTTGTGTCACGTATCCTTTTTCGCCATGACTGCCGTCCTCGGTAGTCGTATATACATCACCATAAGCTGCAAACTGCTCCAGTTGCAGCAAATCCTTATCGCTTCTTGCTCCCAGAAGGAACGTCGGTTTACTGCCGTTTTTAGCTAATTGCTCGCCCAGATAAAGCATGGGAGCTGTACCAACACCTCCACCTACTAACAGAAGCTTATCAGAAGCCTTTTCAGGCATTGTGAAGCCATTTCCCAAAGGAAGTACTACGTTGACCGTGTCTCCGGCTTTTGCTTCGCCTAATTGCCTCGTTCCGTCTCCAATCAGTTGGATCAGAAACCATACTTCATTGCGTTGTCTATCTACATAATTAATGGAAATGGGGCGGCGCAAGAAAGTAGTTGGAGATCCGTCCACACGTATTTCCGCAAATTGTCCCGGAAGCATATCCGGAAGCGGAGACGGAGACGTCAGTTTCAATAGCACATAATTAGCGTGCAGTTGGACGTTCTCAGTCACTGTCAAATCTAAAATGTATTTTTTCATTATCCTATATAAAGAGGTGAATTTTATCTTCAGGGTACAAAGATAATGCAAATCGAATGCAGAACTTTCATGCTTGCATGAAAAAGTTCTGCTGAGATGCTTATCTTATCTAAAGATACGGGAAATTGTGCAAATAGTCGTTTATGAGTCTTACTTTTCGGGTTTAAACGTCTCGTACGTATTATCGTCGAAGAAAATTCTTATTTCAGTGATTTTTCTGGGAGATCTTTCTTTATAGATAATCTCCTGTTTTACAATCTCTTTAGTGGCATTTACAGGCGTTTCTAATGCGATTTCCTTGCGATTTTCGGCCGGACCTGTCTCTTTGGACGGATTTACGGAATTCTCAGCGAATAATGGATAGTCGAATCCACTCTCGATAGAAGAGTCAGAATCGGAAGGCGTATTACTCATTTCACCTTGTCCGGTAAGTAACCATTCCAAATTTATATCATTATATCTTTGATGTAGACGAAGAATAACTTCTGTACTTGGATACTTATTACGCGGGCCTAAAATATGTGAGATGGTAGCTTGAGCTACACCAATACTTTCGGCAAATGCGCCTGCGGTTAATTTTTCCCGATCCATGATCATTTTGAACCTATCTTTTATGCTCATAACTGTTGCGATATAGGTGATGTTTACAATTGTATTGATTCTCTTTTGAATTACAAAAGTAAAAAAATGAAGTTACAAAAGCAAATTAAAAGTGTGAATTCTTTTATATTACAATTGTGTTGTCGTTATTTCAAATGTTATATATACAAATGTGATGATATATATTACCTAGATTTTAAGCTCATATTTTTACTTTAATAAAAATATGTATATTATTGGTTATTATGTATATAAGTTTAAGTTATTTCTGTGGTATATCCCATATTACAATTGTTTTCTCATTGATTTCTCTATTTATGAACTGATAGATTATATAAATGGCTATATTGGTATTGATTATTAGCGATTTAATTGTTGTTTTACTCCTCGTTAACCCCTATCCTATTACCTTTGTTATTTTATCATTACTTTATTAAAAACAACCTCATTACAATTGTGTATTACACCTTTTGATTACGTTTGTTATATGTATCATTGTTATATATCCAATTGTGAACATAGTGATATTACGTTTTTAATATTTCATAGTTGAAATAGCAACTATTTCCTTTTCTAATTGCATTTATTCTTGATGATAGATTCGATATTACAGAAAGAATTTGTTACACTAAAATAAGGAGAGTTCAATTGATATGTTCTAAAGTCTTCGTAATTGTAAATCCTTGCTTTATTTCTGTATAAATGATCGTGAACTTGGAATTTCTTAATTCTCAGGAGCTTATTTTGAGTGTATTTAATTGTAATACAGTGTATTATACCCTATTTTTTAGTTTTAAAATTCTTTTATTCTAGAAAAATAACCCCTTTTTAAGTGAGAAATGACATAATGATAGTGAAAATAGCATTTTCTTCTCTATTACTGCTGATATAGTTAACAAGTATAATCTCCTCTAAAATAAGAAATAGACGATCTATTTCCATTGATCTGCTGACCACTTTCTAAATATAATTTTCCTTTTTTCTTAGAAAAAGTACATTGTTTTCCTATAAAAATATGCTTGCTTTACTCGGGACAGGAGATTATATTATATAAAAACAGATGGTCTATTTACATTAAATAGACCATCTGTTTATATCAGATAAATGGTCTGTTCACTGTATATAGACCATCTGTTTCTGCGAATATGTTGTATGTATTTCAGATACCCTTCCACACTCTATTACCTATGAACAGTACGTTTGGGAACAGTGGAAGGGGGTGAAGGAAAAGCTAAATTTCTTGTTTAATGAAGAGTGTATAGAAGAAAAAAGCTGTTAATGCAGGATCTTGAAGACCAGTTCGCGAAGAATATCCCCGTCACTTAAAGATGGATTTCCCACTCCTTTAGATTTTGCATCTGCATATCGTATTTCTCCGATAATTTGCATGGTCTTTACTCCATTATATCGACGCATAGCTGCGAGATAGTCTTTGGCCTGCCAGGGGGTGCGTAGTCCCAACATGTTGGCTATGCCTTGCTCCGATTTTTCAGGGGCATAATAGGCCAACATCAAGTTAGAAAAGAATCCAAAAAGTAAAGATAAAGTCATTTGAATAGGGTTTGTTTTCGGATTTTCTTCAAAATATTTTATTATCTTATTAGCTTTCAGGACATCCTTTTCAACGAGGGCACTGCGCAATTCGAAGTTGTTATAATCCTTACTGATACCAATGTTCTTCTCTATCTGTTCAGGGGTAACGCGTGTATGACCTTTTGGAAGTGTAATGATCAGTTTTTCCAGTTCTCCCGTGAGGCGACTGAGGTCGGGGCCAACGAAATCGGCCAGCATGGCAGTGGCTTTAGGTTCCACGTCGATACCTTTACGTTTCATATAAGAAGTGATGAATGCAGGCAGTTGCGCATCCTTCACTTTTTTAGATTCAAACAGGACACCAGTCTTTTCGATTTCGGCAGCCAGTTTCTTTCTTCGATCCAGTACGCCATGTTTATGGCATATTACTAATATGGTAGAAAGCAGCGGCTTTTGGAGGTAATAAGAAAGCTCCTCCATATTACGGATATTCTGCGCTTCCTTTACCACCACCACCTGATGCTCGGACATCATCGGATAACGCTTGGCGGCATTAATAACAGTAGCTATATCCACATCTGCCCCGTATACAACGGTCAGGTTGAACTCCTTTTCCGTTTCGGTCAGAATATTGTCTGTTATATAGTCGGCAATGAGGTCGATGTAATAGGGTTCCTCGCCCATGAGATAATAGACGGGACGGTATTGCTTCGCTCTCAGTTCCTTTAAGATGTCATCACACGTGATTTCCTGTTTTGCCATATTCGTTTTTACCAGTCGAATTTCAGATGTTTTACGGTTTTCTTCTCGTCAATAATCATACGTAGGGATGCGATGCCGATTTCAACGTGCTCGGTTACGTAGTTTTGGGTAACCAGATTATCGCTTTTATCGGTTTTTACTCCTTCAGGAATCATTGGCTGGTCAGAAACCAGTAAGATGGCTCCGGTAGGGATGTGATTGGCAAAACCGCAGCTGAAGAGAGTCGCTGTTTCCATATCGACGGCCATGGCACGAGTTTTCTTCAGATATTCCTTGAATTCCTCGTCATGCTCCCAAATGCGGCGGTTGGTAGTGTATACGGTACCTGTCCAATAGTCGCGAGCATGGTCGCGGATGGATGAAGAAACGGCACGCTGCAACATAAATGCCGGTAGCGCCGGTACTTCGGGCGGGAAGTAGTCATTGGAAGTTCCCTCGCCGCGGATGGCGGCGATAGGCAGGATGAGATCCCCTATTCTGTTTTTCTTATCGATACCACCGCACTTACCCAGGAACAGGCAGGCTTTGGGCTGTATAGCACTTAGTAAATCCATGATAATTGCAGCGTTAGGGCTTCCCATACCAAAGTTGATAATGGTCATGCCTTCTGCTGAAGCAGACGTCATATTAGCGTCTTTACCAAGAACGGGCACATTGAACTTCTCCGCAAAAATATCCACATACTTGTTGAAGTTAGTCAACAGAATATACTCTCCAAAGTCCTCAAGCTTACGTTTTGTGTAACGAGGCAGCCAGTTAGCTACGATTTCTTGCTTTGTTTTCATAAGATTTCATTAAATTTGTTCCCTAAATACTTTCAGGGAGCGATTATTTAACTCACAAAAGTACAATAAAAAAGTAGAATTCGGAAATTTGTTAATCACTTATCACATATCAATATGTTATCGTTAAACTTACCTGTATTTGATGCTAAAGTCGTGAACCGTGAAGGGAAACCTGCTATTTTCGACGTGATACGGCGCCGATATGTAGCACTGACGCCCGAAGAATGGGTACGCCAGCATTTCGTACATTTTCTGCTGAACCATAAAGGATATCCGCAGACATTGATGGCGAACGAGGTACAGGTACAGCTCAACGGAACGAAGAAACGTTGTGACACAGTGCTTTACCGTCGTGACCTCACGGCACGGATGATTGTGGAGTATAAAGCGCCGGATATAGAGATTACGCAAGCGGTGTTCGATCAGATTACGCGCTACAATATGGTGCTGAAAGTAGATTACTTGGTAGTGAGTAATGGAATGCAACACTATTGCTGCCGGATGGATTACGAGCGGAATAGCTATACTTTTCTTCCGGATATTCCTGATTATCAGACGTTATAATATCCATTAAAAAGGGCTACACCCTTTGCCCCGGATGGTTACACCCTTTGGGGGATATGGTGTAGCCATGTGAGGCAAAGGGTGTAGCCCTTTTCAATGAGACTAATCAGGATCTAAATCAATGAACCCAATCAGGGTCTAAACCTTCTCAGTCTTTTCTTCTATCTGCTTCTTTCCTAACTTTTCCTGTATCTTCTGCATCAACTCATAGAAATTAGGAATATAGACTGTGGCAAGCAGTGTATTCAGTGCCATACCGAATACGACGGCAGCTCCCAGTGCAATACGGCTTTCCGCTCCTGCACCCGTAGCAAACAGCAACGGCATCACACCGAATACAAATGCCAGGGATGTCATCAGGATAGGCCGTAAGCGGATATGCCCTGCCTGGAATGCCGCATCACGAATGGAGTTGCCTTGCGCACGGAAATCGCGGGCGAACTCTACAATCAGAATACCATTCTTTGCCGACAGTGCCACAAGCAGGATAATACCGATTTGTGTATAGATGCTGACAGGTGTTCCCATAATGAGACAGCCAATCATCGCTCCCAACAATGCTACCGGAAGTCCGATGACCGCAGCTACCGGGCTCGTCCAACTCTCGTACTGTGCTGCAAGTACCAGGAAGGCAACGAGTAACGCCATTACAAACACAACGGTTGTCGTCGTTCCCGCCTGCGTTTCCTGATAAGCTACTGACGTCCATTCATAACCAAATTCATCGCCCAATTGCTCCTTAAAGAGTGCCTCCATTTGCTGTATCGCCTCTCCGGAGCTACTTCCCGGGGCTACGTTGCAAGTGACGGAGGCAGTAGAATACATATTGTAACGGTTGATCTGGTCCATTCCCAACTGTTCCTCTACCCGCATAAAGGCTGAAAACGGTACCATCTCTCCCGATGCATTCTGTACACTCAACTTCAGTACATCGTCAATGATCCGTTGGGCACGATCCCGTGCACCGAGTTTTACCTGATAAATACGGCCGAACTCAACGAAATCGTTCACATAAGCAGCTCCCATGTAGTAACCTAAGGAAGTGAAGACACTGTTCAGCGGAATACCCATCAATTGCACTTTATCCCGGTCGATGTTCAGGAAGTACTGGGGTACATTAGCCTGGTACTGACTGCTGACGGATGCCAATGCAGGTTTGGTGTGATAGGTTGCCATCAGTGTCTCTACGGCATGTTGCATTTCTGTGGCACCGAGGTTATTACGATCTTCCACTTGTAGCTGTAGACCGCCCGTAGCACCGAGTCCGGGAATGGCAGGGGGCACCATGGCAAAAACTTCTGCTTCCTGAATTCCATAAGCCTGCGCATTGAAACGATTTACTACAGACTGGGCCGTATGTTCCTTTCCTTTCCGCTCGTCCCAGTTCTTCAAGATAACGAAATAGGTGCCGGAATTACTCTGTTCCCCGCCTCCCATGACAGAGAAGCCGGATATGCCGATATAATTTTTCACTTCGGGATAGCTGTTGAGGATTTCATTGATCTCACGTCCGACAGCTTCTGTACGTTCCAGACTTGAAGCAGGCGGCAATTGCACCACGGCAAGGAAATACCCGTCATCTTCTTCGGGAATAAAGGTACTGGGCCACTTCATAAACAGGATCACAGCGAGTGCCGTAAATCCGGCATAAGACAACAGTGCAGCGGCAGGGCGCCGGAGCAACCAACCCACGGTTTTATCATATATCCCTTGTGTTTTGTCGTACACAAAGTTGAAGCCCCGGAAAAGTGGCGACTGTGCAGGTTTTGTGGGCTGTAATATCAAGGCACACAATGCAGGAGTCAGTGTTAGCGAGTTGAAACCGCTTAGCACGGTGCTGGCAGCAATAGTCAGCGCAAACTGCTTATAAAGCTGCCCGGAGATACCGCTGACGAGCATTGTCGGAATAAATACGGCAAGCAACACCAGCACTACGCCCACAATCGGACCGGTGATCTCTCCCATTGCCTGAATGACCGCCTGCCGGGCACTGTACTGCCCCGTATCAAGCAAACGCGTGGAGTTTTCCACTACTACAATGGCGTCATCCACCACAATGGCCACGGCAAGTATTAATCCGAACAGCGTCAGTGTATTGATGGAGAATCCGAAGAGCGCCATCACTGCCAGAGTACCGATGAGTGATACGGGAATGGTGATACACGGAATGATAACCGCCCGCCAATTCTGTAAGAAAAGGAAGATGACAAGTACCACAAGCAGGGTTGTTTCCAGGAAAGTTACCAGCACTTCGTCCACTGAAGCGTGGATGACGTCTGTCGTATCCAGGGTTACACTGTAATGGATGCCGCTGGGAAATGATTCTGACAGTTCCTGCATCTTCTCTTTCACGCCTTTGGATACATCCAGCGAATTGGAACCCGGTTGCTGATAGATGGCAATGGCGGCGGTAGGTTGCCCGTTCAGTCGGGATACGACACTGTAGGATGCGGAGCCAAGGTCGATGTGAGCCACATCACGGAGGCGAAGCACTCTCCCGCCCGCTTCTGTTCGCAAGATGATATTGCCGAATTCTTCGGGAGACGAAAGTCGCCCTTTCACCGTCAGACTGTATTGATAGGCAGGGGCATTGTTGCCGGAAGAGACATTGCCGATGTTGGTGTTACCCGGAGCCGGATTTCCCGGCAGAGGTTGTCCCACGGCTCCGGCACTGACTTCTACATTTTGTGATTGAATGGCCTGGTAAACATCGGCTGCCGAAAGATTACGGATACGCAGTGCTGCCGGGTCCAGCCAGATACGCATGGAGTAGTCTCCCGCTCCCATCACATTGACAGCGCCTACGCCCGGTACGCGTGTCAACTGGTCGACAAGGTTCAGGGTGGCGTAGTTGCTGAGGTATAGTCCGTCATATTCCTTGTTTTCGGAAGTCATGGTGAGGAACATCACAATGTTCGACGACTGCTTTTGAACGGTTACTCCCTGTACCACTACCGGGGTTGGCAATGAAGCCTGTGCCACGCTGACACGGTTTTGGACTTGTACGGTTGCCATGTCGATATCTGTTCCGACGGCAAAAGTAATGGTGAGCGAATAGGCACCCGATGAGGAGGAATTGGAGGACATATAAAGCATGCCTTCCACTCCGTTTACTTGCTGCTCGATGGGTATACCCACGGTTTGGGCCACTGTCTGCGCGTTGGCACCCGGATAGACGGCGCTGACCTGAACGGTAGGCGGCGTAATGTCCGGATACTGCGCAATGGGGAGTATGCCCAGTGTGACCAGTCCCGCCACCACGATCAGCAGCGCAAGCACGGTAGCAAAGATAGGACGGTTTATGAAGAATTTTGAGAACATGAGCTTAGTATTTAGTTATTTACGATTGGTTATTTGTTGATGGGCTTCACTTTCATCCCTTCCCGCACTTTCATCAGTGCCCGGGTGACGTAGCGTTCCTGTGGCGAGAGTCCGCCGGTTATTTGCCGCAGACTGTCATCTATCAACTGTCCCACTTCGATGTGGCGATAGCGCACCATATCGGAATCGTTCACTACATACACATATTTTCCCAATTGATCGGTCCCGATAGATGCGTCCGGTATCAGTATTGCCTGCGATTCTTTGCCGTATGGCAAGGTGATGCTGACATAAAGTCCGCTTTTCAGTAAACCTTTCGGGTTGTCCAGGCGGGCACGCAGATTCAGAGTTCCGGTGCTCAGGTCTACATTCGGTGCGAAGTAATCGAGTGTGGCAGGATACGGCTGTATGCCGTCTTCCCCCAGGTTAACAGTGATTTGCCGGGGTAGTGTATCTTTCTGCTGTGCGGTTCCTTGTTGCATCAGCATGGCAAGCCACTGGTTATCAGTGATATTGAAGTATGTATATAGCAGGTCATCTTTATAGATCGTGGCAAGGGTGACAGGTTGCAAACTTCCCCCTACATAACTGCCCACATCGACTTGATTCCGGCTGACAGTCCCATCAAACGGTGCCCGGACTGTGCAGTAGCCCAGATTTGTGCGCGCCGTATTTAGTGCAGCTTCGGCATTGCTGACTGCTGCTTGCGAAGTGGCAACATTCGATTTCGACTGTAACACCTGTATCTGGCTTACAGCATCGCTTTTCACAGCTTCCAGCATACGGGCATAGTTGTTCTGGGCATATTCCAGATTGGCTCGGGCAGTGTTCAGTTCCGCTTCCGCCTGTTCTACATTGTCTTGGTAAATAGTGGGTTCGATGACGAACAACACCTGCCCTTTCCGGACTCTGCTTCCCGGAGCATAGGCGATGGTTTGCAGGGTCCCGTTCACCCGTGCCACCAGGTCGACGGTCTTTTCCGAACTCAGATAGCCCGGATACTCTTTAGTCAGTGTGATGTCTTTCACCACCGGACTGGCTACGCTTATTTCCGGAACGGGCATCGCTCCGCGCGCTGCTTCTTTTTTATCCCCACATCCCGCCAGTAACGGAATCAGCGTGAGGATGATGTACATTTCATTTTTCATATATGGTTATGGTTTAGGAATTATTACTCAGTTCTCTTTATATCCTCCTCCCAGTGCCTGGTACAATGACACCAGATATAGCAGTGAACTACCCTCTGCCTGCGTCAACTGGTTTTCGTACGTCAGTAGCGAACGGAGTGCATCCAGTACATTCTGGAAAGGACTAAGTCCCTGTTTATAAAGCTCTAGGGAGAGTTTCAGTGTCTCTTGTCCCTGATTTCGTACTTCCCGGAGGGCGACAATCTGCTTGATGGAATTCCGGTAATTATTCATCGCATTGTCCGTTTCCTGTACAGCGGTAAGCACGGTTTCGTTGAAGTTATGCACCGCTTCGTCCAATTGTGCACGTGCCTGTTTGGTGGCATTCACCAGTTTTGTTCCGCTGAACAGTGTCCAACTGAGGGTTGGGGCAATTTCAAATGTCATACTTTTCCGTCGGGTCAGGTCTTTCAAATCCCGGGCGGCATATCCTACAGATCCTTTCAGGAATACTTGTGGCAGCCAGTCGCTTTTGCTGGCTCCCAATAGTGCGGCTTGTGCATTAACCAGTCTTTCGGCTTGGCGCACATCGGGACGACGAAGCAATAAATCGGCCGGTAATCCTACTCCAACAGGTTCCATGTAGTCGGGCAATTTCCCGATTCTTTCCAATGTGGGGCGTATTTCCTGCGGATAAGTTCCCAGCAGAATAGCCAGTGAGTTGATGTATTGGCTGATTCCGGATTCCAGTTGCGGAACAGATGCTTTTGTGCTGAAATACACTGATTTAGCCTGTGCTACATCCAGTTTCGATACAAGTCCCGTGTTGTAGCGTACTTCGGTGATGTTGAGCACTTCTTCTTGCGTCCGGCAGTTATGCATTACTACCTGCAGTTCCTGTTGCAGTTCCCGCAGGTTGATGTAGGCAGAAGCTACTTGTGCACAGAGGGATACCTGTACGGAGATGTACTCTTCACGGCTGGCTTGGAATGTTTCCCGTTGCGCCTTTACCCGTTGCCGGATGCTTCCGAATATATCCAGTTCCCAACTGGCATTGAGTGACGCATCATAATAATGTGTGATGGATTGGGGCAATTCGGTGGTGTTTCCACTGCTTTGCTGGCGGAGCCATCCACCATTTAAAGAAATAGAAGGGAAAAAATTACTGCGCTCCATCCTCAGGCTGGCACGTGCCTGTTCCATACGGTCTATAGCGGCAAGTACGGAATAGTTTTCGCCGGATGCTACGCTGATAAGAGAGTCCAGTACCGGGTCATTGAATGCTTTCCACCACTGGTCATCTACCGGTAATATCTGTCCGCTGAATAAGTTATCATCTGCGGATGCCGTGGTAGAATTAGCGGTTCCTGTGGAAGTAGGGACCGTTTTAGAATTCGGAATCACCGTATTCCCCCAGCCTCGGGGCAATGGTTTTTCCAGATAACGGTTGCCATTCTGTGCCGTGACGGCAGAACATAGGCACGATAAGAGCAGCACGCTGCCCCAAGCTTTAATCTTCATAGGTTTAGGTTGTTTTTTGTGATACAGGGTTCATAACAACCTGGAGCTCTATTTGTTTAGAGAAGATTGGGGAGGTTATAATGGGGTTCTGACAGATGGATGTGGATTGGTGTGGGTGATCTATAATTGAAGAAATGAATTAAAGATTGCTGGTATCCTTTTGTTAGTTTGCTGATAATCAATTAACTGTATTTACCGACAGCTTACTGCAAGATGTAAAAGCATTTACCGCCGTATGTAACAACCTTTACCCCTTATTGTAACGGCTTTTACTTCGGCATGTAACGACCTTTACCGCGATATGTAAATGGAGTTACCGTGCGGGGTTAACAAAGCTATCATTTGGGGTAAACAGAATTTTCATGAGAGGAAACGACTGTGCACTTATAAAGTGAAGTAAGAGATAATCCATACCCCTACAATAATGAGTTTAATTCAACGACTTCGGTAGTGTATATATAGGAAAGGACGCCCCTGCAAGCAATAAGATGTTGCTTGCA
>OGOX01000417.1_pt1 | contig 33486 bp, 32 predicted proteins | sample 1552761 | NCBI WGS metagenome assembly OGOX01 (sample SAMEA2580212, study PRJEB22360) | human gut metagenome | biome: human gut; feature: human-associated habitat; material: faeces | place: Denmark | collected 2008/2010
TTGCCACCTTTTACAAAGAGGTGGCAATATTTTTTAATATAATAAAATTTATTATATATGGATAAAGAGAGTTTATATGTATTAAATCCTTTCTATCACTTTCGAAAAGAAGGCGATAGGGTTTATCTGGTATCAAGAAGTTTCTGTGAAGAGCAAGAAAGCGTGAACTTGGAGTGGAGAAGTGTAATTCATCCTGTATATGCTATGCTTTTGTCTTTCTTTTCAATGCCAATATCTTTGAAAGACGGAGTTCTTAAAGTTCAAGCTTTTTTTGAAACAACTTATGAGGTCGCATGGAACTTAGTCGATAAGTTTGTGTGTAATTCTGAAGAAATGCATTCTGAATATGATGGTTCAATCAGTAATTTCCCCAAGAATGTATTGGTTGAAGCTCCTTCAAAAAGTACGTTTGGTCGTCAATATACACCTGTTGATTTTAAATATGATAAGCTTCTGATGGATGAGGTCCGACCAGATTCTGCTCCATTTTCTCTCATGGTTATGTTTAACAATCATTGTTTTACCAATTGTATTTATTGCTATGCAGATAAGAAAAGTTCTTGTGGACAGATGCCTTTGGAATATTTTGAAAAAGTTTTGGAAGAGGCTGACAGATATGAAGTAAGTTCCTTAGGGGTGTTGGGAGGCGAATTTTTCTTGTATCCACACTGGCGTGATGTGCTGGAGAAAATGAAGGGCAAATGTTATATGCCTAACTTGATTTCTACTAAAGTGCCAATGAGAGAAAAAGACATACTGGACTTTGGTAAATATCCGATAGCCCTTCAGGTTTCTTTGGATTCTGTGTGTCAGCAAACTTTAGACAAAATGGTAGGCCCCATAAGTAATTATGCCAAACGGATGCAGGAGTCTATACTTAGTATTGATAAATATCGAAGTGACCGCAAATTTCAGATAGCAACAGTCTTGACGAGGTATAATGGAACTATCGAAGAATTGGAGAATTTATTCGCTTTTGTATCAAGACTAAAGAATCTTAGTAGGTGGGAAATCCGTGTAGGTTTTAAGTCTCTTTATAGTAAAAGTGAGTTTGATGTAATAAAACTGCCAAAAGAACGTTTTTCTGTTATAGAAGAATGGATAGAGAATAAAAAGAAAACATCGGATATGAATATATTGTGGAGCAAGGGGCAGAACCAGAATTTCTTTCAAGCTAAAGATGGCGCCTCCTCGTTTGTTGGAGCACGATGCTCTGCTAATTATTCGCATATGGTAATATTGCCAAATGGTGATGTAACTATTTGCGAACAATTATATTGGAATCCACGTTTCTTGCTAGGTAATATTGTTAAACAGGATATTTCAGAAATTTGGAATTCGCCCAAAGCATTGGCCTTGGCTCATCGTCGAGCTGACAGCTACTCAGAAGACAGTAGCTGTAAGAGATGTTCTTTACAGGAAAAATGTGATTCAGTTCAGAATAAGTGCTATGCTAACATTTTGAAGGTCTATGGAGATGAACATTGGGATTATCCTGATCCACGCTGCTGTTATGCTCCTAGAGCAGAAAAAGCAATTAATAGTTATTTCTAAATAATAGGTGTATGGTTATGCATAAAATTTTATTAGTATTTTCTTTTCTGGTATTTGCCGTGAATGGTTTCGCACAGACAAGTATGGCTGGCAAGATCGTTGATGGTAAAAACAGTCCTGTCAGTTATGCAAATGTACAATTGCTGTCTTTGCCGGATAGTTCTTTCGTAGAGGGATGTGTTGCCAAAAAGGATGGTACGTTTGATATCCTATTGCCGGATTCTTTAAATGGTCTTTTGAAATTATCTAGTGTCGGTTATCAGGATTTATATGTGAGGCTTTCTGTTAAACCGACTGTTACCACGTTTGTGATGAAGGAGGATGCCTATAACTTATCCGGTGTGACTGTTACTGCAAGAAAAAGAATTGTCAAATCTTTGGTTGACCGTTATCAAATAGACGTGGATGGTCTGAAGGATTATTCTTTTGATATGATGGATCTGCTGTCTAAGGCTCCCGGTGTTATTGTAGATAATGGTGTTCCCTCTATCTGGGGAAAGTCTGGCTTTCGGGTTATGGTGAATAATCATATCCAGAAAATGAACGCTTCGCAGGCTGTGGCTTATCTCAAGTCTTTGGATCTGAATCATGTTGACAAGGTGGAGATTATCCAGAATCCACCGGCAAAATATGAGGCAGAGGGGGATTATGGTATTATACATATTATAACCAAGAGAGACCAGGGAAGTCTTGGCCTGAGGTTGGCTGATGAACTTTCTCATGCTACTACGTATCTGACCAACAGTTCCAATTTCAGCATGAGCATGGAAAAAGGCAAGCTGGGTGTGTATGCCATGGGTAGCTATCAGAAAGGCAAGGACCGATGGTATGAGCATAATTCACAAGGTTATAAGTCCTTTTCCCGTATAAGTGACCTGGAGCAGGTTAATCATCCTCAGGATTACAATCTTTATGCAAGTGCAGATTATAGTTTGAGCAAGCAGATTAGCTTTGGCGGTAACCTGTCCTGGTATAAGAGCCGGATGAAGAGAAACAGCAGTAGTGAAATCTTGACGAAAGAACTAGATAATGGTCAGGATTCTGTGGTAACCAGCACTCTTGATCGTGAAATGCCTTTGACGAAGAGAGATGCTACTTTTTATTTTTCTTACCAGGCGAAGAACGTAGGAGCTGAATTCTCGGGCAGCTATTTCGACTATGATAATCAGCAGAACAGTCTTTATCATTCGTGGCTCAACGTAGAAAGCAAGAATCATTCCTATATTGACTTTCAAAATGACAACTCCAATCATTTGAAAGGATTCAGCGGTATGGCAGACTTTAATCTTACGTTGCTGAAAACGAATTTTACCTTTGGTGGAAAGTGGACGACCAGCAAGACCCCAACGGAAGCTTATTATACTCCTGTCATAACAGATTATGCGAACAGCAGTACTTATAAGGAGAATATTTATGCTTTCTATGTGCAGGCAATGCGTAAACTAGGAGAGAAAGTTTCTGTAAAAATAGGAGGCAGGTATGAGAAAACCAGCATGAAGACCATTATGGATGCAGAAGCCGGGGGGATAGATAGGAAATATGGAAATTGGTTTCCTAATATGTTCCTGTCATATAACATCAATGCCAATAATACGTTACGCCTGACCTATACAGGTAGCATCGAACGCCCGAACTTGCAGTATATTAGTCCTTTTGTAATCTATTCAGATACAAAGGACTATACTTCGGGCAACCCATACTTAAAGCCTGTGACGACCAATCGTGTAGGCTTGGATTATACATTTATGGGTAATTTGGTAGTAGGAATGTATTATTCTGTCAGCAATAATATGATTTCTCAGGTGATCAGTATGGACGAAGACTCCAGACTGACAGAAACCAAATGGGAGAATGCTAGAAAAAACAAGAATCTGGGCTTGAACTTCATGTATTTCTACAATCGCCAGAAATGGCTTAATGCTACTTTTATGGCTTTTGGTTCTTATGTGGATTCTAAAGCTACAACAATATACACAAAGGCGCATTCAGAATATGCTCAAGCAACATTAATGATGAATCTGAATTTTGTGTTGGATTCCAAGAGAATCTGGACCAGCGGCTTGAGTGCCAGATATTCTTCAGCAGAGAAGAATTGTGATACAAAAATAGAGGCTTATGGTAATCTCGGTTGTTATGTACAGGGAACTTTCCTAAACAGAAACCTAACCGCCAACCTATCTGTCAGCAACCTCCTTGAACCAAAATTGAAAGGTGAGTCCTATTCTAATGGAATGATAATGAAATTCTGTAATAAGTACTCTCCGTTGACTGTCAAGCTTTCTCTGGCTTATACCTTGGGAGTCTCAAAGAGGGACAAAACCCAGAATTATGGTGATAAGGAAATCCAGAACAGATTATGAACAGAAAAATAAAAGTAGAACATCAGCATGACAGCATGCAATGCGGCGTCACCTGCTTGCAGATGATATGTAGATATTTCGGCAGGGAGTACTCCTTGGACTCTCTGTCGAAGATTTGCTTTGCAACAACGGAAGGTGTCTCCATGTTGGGCATCAACGAGGCAGCAAGAATATTGGGATTTCAAACGATTTCGGCAAGGGCTACAATAGAGGAACTGAGCGAGACTCCGCTTCCTTGCATCCTTCATTGGAACCAGAACCATTTCGTGGTATTATATAAGGTGAAAAAGGGCAAGAAGTTTTATATCGCAGACCCTGGCAAGGGAAAGACAACTTATAATCTTGAAGAATTCAGACGGCATTGGATAAGCACTCGCTCTAATGACGAGGACAAGGGTATCGCCATGTTCTTCGAGACCACTCCTGCCTTCTTCACCTATCAGATGGAAGGAGAAGATAGACAGAAGGAGAAGCGTTCCTTCAAGTTCCTTTTCAGATATTTCAAGAAATACCGCAAGGCATTCTCCTGGATTGTCTTGGGACTGCTTGCGGGCAGTGCCCTACAGCTGGTGTTGCCGTTCCTTACCCAATCCATCGTGGATGTCGGTATCAAGAACCAAGACATTGGATTCATCTGGCTCATTCTCTTAGGCCAGTTGATGCTCACCATCAGCCGAACAGCAATAGACTTTGCCCGCCGATGGTTCCTGCTCCGCATTTCCATGCGGATCAACATCTCCCTGGTGAGCGATTTCTTCATCAAACTGCTGAAACTGCCGATGTCTTTCTTCGACACCAAACTGATGGGCGACTTGATGCAAAGAATGAACGATCATAGCCGTGTGAATAACTTTCTCACCCAGCAGACGCTCAACATTACCTTTGCCATGCTTACCTTCGTGGTGTTTTCGGTGGTGCTCTTTATATATAATAAGGTGGTGTTTGCCATCTTCTTATTGGGCAGCATCCTGTACGGAGGATGGATGGCTCTCTTCCTGCAGCGTAGGAAGGTGCTCGATTATGAACTCTTCGAGCAGCAGGCCATCAATAACAACAGGACATACGAGTTCATCACTTCTATGCAGGAAATCAAGTTGCAGGATTGTGAGCAGCGCAAGCGGAAGGAGTGGGAGGAGACACAGGTGAATCTCTTCAGAGTGCAGCAGAAATCTCTAAAACTACAGCAGACCCAGGAGGCAGGAAGTATTTTTATCAATGAGGTGAAGAATATTGTTGTGACGGTGGTTGCCGCTACGGCGGTAATCCAAGGGCACATGACCTTGGGTATGATGCTTGCCGTGCAATATATCATCGGACAGCTCAACTCGCCGGTGGAGCAACTCATGAACTTCTTCTATTCCGTTCAGGATGTGAAAATCAGTCTGGAACGAATCAATGAGATTCACCAGATGGATGATGAGAACGGAAAGGATGGCTTGCTGACTGGTCTTGAACATCCTGAGGATGGTATCCATATCAGCAACATCATGTTCAAGTATGATCCTCATGCCCTCAGAAAGACGATAGACGGGGTGGATATTCATATTCCTCAAGGTAAGGTGACGGCGATAGTGGGAGCATCGGGCAGTGGAAAGACCACGCTCATCAGATTGATGCTGGGGTACTACCCGGTGTTGGAAGGAAAAATCACCATCGGCGATACCGACATCAATCAGCTCAACAGGAAATGGTGGCGCCGACAGTGTGGAGTTGTGATGCAGGAGGGCGTCATCTTCTCGGAAAGCATCGGGCGCAACATAGCTGTGGATGATGCAGAGATAGATGAAGACCGTTTGATGAGAGCAGCTGAGATAGCTTGCATCAAGGATTATGTGATGGCCTTGCCGCTGAAGTTCAACACCAAGATAGGGCGTGATGGCGTAGGACTGAGCCAAGGACAGAAGCAGCGCATCCTGATAGCGAGAGCTGTTTATAAGAACCCAGACTATATCTTCCTGGACGAGGCGACCAACTCGCTAGATGCCAACAACGAGCGTAATATCGTGGAGAACCTGGATAAGTTCTACCAAGGCAAGACGGTTGTGATTGTGGCGCATCGCCTGAGTACGGTGAAGAATGCCGACCAAATCGTAGTCCTTGACCAGGGAAAGGTGGTTGAGGTTGGCAACCATGAATCTTTAACCGCTAAGCGAGGGGCATATTATAATCTTGTGAAGAATCAGTTGGAATTGGGAAACTAGTTGCTAAGGCCGGCTTTAGCATTCCTCTACCTTCCATAACTCGTTACCTTTATATATAATAGCAATCTTGTGTATTGGCTTGCCGCTCATCATCTGTGGCAATCTTGCGTCTCGCGCATATTGGTCTAATTGCGCCTTTGCTTCTTCTAAAGCCTTCATGCCTTCCTCATCAGTATCGCCCGACTTCAGGTATTTCAATTCCAAGAGATAAGCATGCGCTACCTCTGGGAAACGGGTAAGGTCAGGAATCATTGTCAAGTCGCAATAGCCACCATTCAGTTCCATCTCTTGGATAATATAATAGTAGCCGCTATGGTTGAGATAGGCTGCGATGAAACCCTGCAGGTTGCGCTCAGCCTGGATGCTGGAGTGGAGGCTGGTGCAATTCTTATAACCTTCGGCGATATACTCGATGGCAGGTTTGATGTCGCCATCCAATGCCATCACATCGTATTGGTCGGCAAGATGGTTGTTGTTGATCTTTGAAACGGAATCGTACTCATCCAATACATAGTCATAGTATTGGCGGCGTACATTCTCGTTAGGGATTCCTAGCTTCACTCTTCTGCCACGCTTGCCGATGATGGTCAGCATACCGTAATAATAAAGCAGACTAGGGAAGAGGGCTGGATCTATCAGGGCTTCCGCAGGAAAGCTCTCTCGCAGTTCTGCCCAAATGTATCCTTGGTTGATGATTTCCTTCAGCACGCTCTTGCGGTCGCCCTGCAACTTGTCTAAGAAGATAATCTTCTTCATCTTGGCATAGTCGGTCATGGTGTTCGGATCAATCATCTCTTCCGGAGCCTTTCCGAAACGGATATAGTTGCGGAGATAATAGATTACCATATCCGAATTGAACATCTTTGGGTCTGTGTCCAAACTGTCCTTTGCGAAACAATAGTTGTCATACCAAGGCTTCATGTCTGTAATCAGCTGGTCGGTGGGAACCTTGATAAGACCTGCTTCTCTGTAATATTCTATCATCTCTCGCACCTCGTTCTCGCTGAATCCCAGCATCATATTGAACATCGGGTCCATGGATAGGTTGGTTCCGATGTTATAGCCGCTGTTGAGGTCATTCACTGTTACAGGACTTACGCCCATCATCAGGATACGATGAAACATTCCCTTGAATAGCTTGAAGAAATCACGATAGAATCCCTGGGCATGGGTTAAGGCATGATATACGGCTTCGCCCTCATTGCTCAAGACATTGTTGGTGAAGTTGTCGTACTCGTCGATGATGAGGTAGAGTTGTATGCTTTTGGCATTCGCCCAGACGTTTATCAAGTTCAATTTCTGTGCTGCATCCTTAGCTGCCTTAAACTCTCCTAAGAAAGAAGGCTGATAATACTTGGCGTATTTTTCTGCAAAACCATTCAGCACTGTTTCGCAATAGGCATTAAAGTTCTTCTCCAGTCCGTCTTTTCCGGCAGCAGCCTTAGAGAAGTCGAAGAACAGTACCTGATATTTACCTTGTTTTTCTGTGGGTTGTTTTTCTATCCAGGTATCTTTGAATGTGGTATGAAACGAGTCTTTCTTCTCGATGTCGTAGTATGCCTGAATCATGGTAAGGAATACGCTTTTGCCAAAACGGCGTGGGCGGATGAGATAGAGAAAGTCTCCTGCTTCCTCCATCTTGGGTATAAACATCGTCTTGTCTGTCAGAAATCTGTTCTGATTCTGAATCCAAGTAAAGTCGGCTATGCCGTAAGGTAATCTCTTGTAATCCATACGCTTCAAAGTTTATTTGGGGCAAAGTTACAACAATTTATTGAATGCCGCAAGTTTTTTGATAGAAATCTGATGGACTAGTGTTTCATCCCACATTCCTGTCGGTTTATCTTAGCAGCACCATCTGTGTAGAGCTTTGTATATTTCGGAATATGGCTTATACTTTTGCGAATCATCCTTTATACAAAATGACTCAATGTTTGCAGAATTTGGAACTTTTTTCTGCTGTTTCGCCGAAAAGTGTTTCCTTTGCAGCCGTAAAAAGATAAAATTAAAAGAATTATGGCAGAAAATAGACAAGAATTGAACCGCAACTTGGCTCAGATGCTCAAGGGTGGTGTGATTATGGACGTAACAACTCCTGAACAGGCAAGAATCGCAGAGGCTGCAGGTGCATGCGCAGTAATGGCTTTGGAACGTATTCCAGCTGATATTCGTGCAGCAGGTGGCGTTTCTCGTATGAGCGACCCTAAGATGATTAAGGGCATCCAGGAGGCAGTTTCTATCCCTGTAATGGCTAAGTGCCGCATCGGTCACTTCGCTGAGGCTCAGATTCTTCAGGCTATCGAAATCGACTATATTGACGAGAGCGAGGTGCTCTCTCCTGCTGATAATGTTTATCACATTGACAAGACTCAGTTTGACGTACCATTCGTTTGTGGTGCCAAGAACCTGGGCGAGGCGCTCCGCCGTATCGCTGAGGGTGCTACCATGATCCGTACCAAGGGTGAGCCAGGAACAGGTGATGTGGTTCAGGCTGTTACCCACATGCGTATGATGCAGAGCGAAATCCGCCGCCTGGTTTCTATGAGCGAGGATGAGCTTTACGAGGCAGCCAAGCAGTTGCAGGCTCCTTACGACCTGGTGAAGTATGTTCACGAGAACGGCAAGTTGCCAGTGGTTAACTTCGCTGCCGGTGGTGTGGCTACTCCAGCTGATGCTGCCCTGATGATGCAGCTCGGTGCCGAGGGTGTATTCGTAGGTTCAGGTATCTTCAAGAGCGGTAATCCTGCTAAGCGTGCCCAGGCTATCGTGAAGGCTGTTACCAACTATAACGACCCTAAGATGTTGGCTGAGTTGAGCGAGGATCTTGGCGAGGCAATGGTAGGTATCAATGAGCAGGAGATTGCTTTGCTCATGGCTGAAAGAGGTAAATAATAATAAATGAGATAACGGATAAAAGCCCCTCCTGAACAAGAAGGGGCTTTTATATTAGATGAGTATGTTATGAGAATAGCAGTTTTAGCTTTACAAGGCGCTTTTGCTGAGCACAGACAGAAGTTGGCTCAGTTGGGCGTGGATAGTTTTGAGGTTCGCCAGTTGAAGGATTGGGACCAGCCGAAGGATGGCTTGATTATTCCGGGTGGTGAGAGTACCACTCAGGCGAAACTCTTGAATGAACTGGGATTGATGGAGCCTGTGAAGGAGGCAATTGCTGCCGGCTTACCAGTTTATGGTACCTGTGCCGGCTTGATTCTTCTTGCCAAGAAGATTGAGGGTGAGCCTAGTCAGCGTATTGCTTCGATGGACATCACGGCTTTGAGAAATGCCTATGGTCGCCAGTTGGGCAGTTTCTACATCGAGGCTCCGATGAAGGGCATCGAGGGAAATATCCCTATGACTTTCATCCGTGCTCCTTATATTAAAGAGGTGTGGGGAGATGCAGAGGTTCTGGCTGAAGTAGATGGCAAGATTGTGGCTGCCCGCCAGGGTAACCAGCTGGTTACAGCCTTTCATCCCGAATTGAATGAAAGCCTGGAGGTTCATAAGTATTTTCTGGGGATGTGCAGGAAGTAAAATTCAGGATTCTATTTGCAGAATCCATATCATAAAGCAAAAAGCCTTACGGAATCCCGCAAGGCTTTTTGCTTTTATAGTTTTACTCATTCTGAAAGTTCTTCTTATAACAGCTCCGGAAGCTGGAAGAGCTTCACGCTGTTGCTGCCCTTGATGAGGATGTAATGGTCGTGAGGCTGGTTCGCTTTGAGTGCTTCCTTCACTTCCTCTACATTCTGGAACTTGCGGTAGCTGCATGGAATATCCTTGAACTCATCGCCTACCAACCATACATTCTCCAGACCGGCTGCCTGCAACTGATCTACTACCTTCTGATGCTCCTCGTGGCTCACTTCGCCGAGCTCGCCCATCTGTCCGAGAATCGCCATCTTATGAGGTACATCCATTACGCGGAAGTTCTCGATGGCGGCTGCCATGCTCGATGGGTTGGCATTGTAGGCATCTACCACCAGCTTGTTGTGCGCCGTCTCTTCCAATTGTGAACGATTGTTGCTTGGGATGTAATTCTCCAGGGCGTGATCTATCTGCTGAGGCTTCACATCGAAATGAAGACCGATGGTGATGGCGGCAAGCATGTTGTCGATGTTGTAAGAGCCGATGAGATGGGTTTGAACCTCATGCCAGTCGAAACTCTCGGTGCGCCAGCGGAACTTCAGGAATGGGGCGCAGGAAATGACTTCTCCCCATACATCGCAGTTTCCGGCCTTGCCGTAGGTGATGAGGCGGTTGATGTTGCGCTGCTCTGCCATCTGCATCAGGTGCTCGTTATCTGCATTGATGAAGACGAGGGCATCGTTGGTAGCGAGGTAATCATAGAGTTCTCCCTTGGTCTTCTTCACGCCTTCGAAGCTTCCGAATCCCTGCAGGTGGGCACGGCCTACGTTGGTAATCATACCGCAGGTTGGTTCCACGTATTCTACGAGCTTTCGGATGTCGCCTGGATGGGAAGCGCCCATCTCTACAACGGCAATCTCATTTTCTGGTGAGAGACGGAAGAGCGTCTTTGGTACGCCTACATCATTATTGAAGTTGCCCTGGGTGAACATCACGTTGAACTTCTCGCTGAGAACGGCAGAGACGAGTTCCTTGGTGGTGGTCTTGCCGTTGGTTCCGGTGATTCCCACTACGGGAATCTCGAAGTGCCGGCGATGCTCACGGGCGAGTTCCTTGAAGGTGGTGAGGCAATCCTCTACGAGGATGTAGCGCTCGTCGCCCTCCTTGGCATACTCTTTTTCATCTACAATCACATAGGCACAGCCTTTCTCCAAAGCCATGTCGGCAAACTTGTTGCCATCAAACGATGCGCCCTTCAAAGCCAGGAAGATACTGCCCTTTGGGCAGTCGCGGCTGTCAGTGGTAATCACTGGGTGCGCTTGGTAAATCTGATAGAGTTCTGAAATATCCATAGTCTATAACTGTTATTTTGAGTGCAAAAGTAATCTAAATTGTGGACATAACAAACAATTTTCCCAAAAAATGATGGTAATCTCGAATATTCTTTCTATTTTTGCAGAAATATTCGATATATCTAAGGAAAGCGAGGCTTTTTTATGGGTAGTAGAGATGAAAAAGATAAAACGAAAGTAAGGAAGGAAAAGCTGGCAGGCTATTTCTATAATCTATCCCAGTTGATATTTACGGGAACTGGGGTTGGAGGTGTGTTGCCGTTTTTACAAGGAACGGCTTCATCAGGTGATATTTCCGTATTAGTTTTTGGCGCAGTTGCAACAATTGTCTGTGCATACTTTGCCAATAGAATTTTAAAATATTAGGATTTATGAGTTATTTAGCGTTATTTTTTATGATAACTTCTATTGTTGTTATTGCTCTTATTGCTTGGAGTTATACAAAGTCAGGCGAAAAGTGGCTTAAAGAATTGTAGTATTATGAGCTATTTGGCATTGTTCTTTTTAGTTTGCTGTATTGTCGGTGGAAGTTTTTTAGCTTGGTTATATACAAAATCAGGCGAAAAATGGCTTAAAGAGTTATAATCCAATGGAATATACGATCAATATCAAGGGGCGCTTGATGGATTTGAGCACCCCTCAGGTGATGGGCATCCTGAACGTTACGCCCGACAGCTTCTACTCTGGCAGTAGAAAGCAGACAGAAATGGAGATAGCTCAGAGAGCTAATCAGATTATAGAAGAAGGTGGAAGCATCATTGATGTGGGCGCATTCTCCACCCGTCCCGGTGCCGATGAAGTATCGGAAGAGGAGGAGGGAAGACGCCTGAAGTTCGCTCTCGACATCGTTCGCAGGGAACAACCGGATGCTGCCGTCTCCGTAGATACCTATCGCCCAACTTTGGCACGCAAGTGTATCGAGGAGTGGGGAGCTGATATCATCAACGATGTATCAGAAGGTGGAATCACAGGTATCGCCAATGTGCCGTTGGAGCAGAGACAGGAGGAATATCCTGAAATGTTCCGTGTGGTGGGCGAACTGAAGGTGCCATACATATTAATGTCAGTGCAGCCTACGCTCGCCAAGATGATGAAGGGCTTTGCCAGGGAGGTGCAGCAGTTGCGTGACCTGGGAGCCAAGGATATTATCCTCGACCCGGGCTTCGGTTTCGGCAAGAATCTCATCCAGAATTATCAGATTTATGATGAGATGGAGAAGTTGAACGTACTGGAACTTCCGGTACTTGTAGGTATCTCCCGTAAGAGTATGATATATAAGCTGTTGGGTGGCGATGCCACTACATCGCTCAATGGAACCACGGTGCTTGATACCATTGCCCTGATGAAGGGAGCCAGCATTCTTCGTGTTCACGATGTGAAGGAAGCTGCTGAGGCTGTGAAAATCGTGGAAGCCATGAAGGAGGGCAGAGTATGATAGAGTTTGGAATCAAAGATGCTTTAGATGTACTTCTGGTAGCCTCGCTGCTATTCTATGTTTATCGACTGATGAAGGAATCCCGCTCGCTGAACATCTTCGTGGGTATCATGCTTTTTGTACTGATCTGGCTCTTCGTGAGTCAGGTGCTGGAGATGCGCCTGATGGGTTCCATCCTCGATAAACTGGTGAGCGTGGGAGTCATCGCCCTTATCGTCATCTTCCAGGAAGACATCCGAAGATTTCTTTATGAGATTGGTTCGCAGAAAGGTATGCGCCGACTGGTTCGCTTCTTCCACTCCAGCAAGGAGAGCCAGAAGGAGGCGAACAAGGAGACGATCATGCCTATCGTGATGGCTTGCATGAGCATGGCTAAGAAATATGTGGGTGCACTTATCGTGATAGAACGAGGCGTGCCTCTGAAGGATATTATGGATACGGGCGAGGAGATAGATGCCAAAATCAACCAGCGGTTGATAGAGAACATCTTCTTCAAGAATTCGCCTCTTCACGATGGAGCCATGGTGGTAAGTAACAAGCGAATCATGGCTGCAGGCTGTATCCTCCCCGTGAGTCACAACCTGGATATTCCCAAGGAACTGGGACTCCGCCACCGTGCTGCCCTTGGTATCTCGCAGAGCAGTGATGCCATTGCCGTTATCGTTTCTGAAGAGACGGGACGAATCAGCGTTGCCATCAAAGGCGAATTCAAGCTCAGACTCTCTGCCGAGGAACTGGAAAGCATCCTCACTCAGGAAATGTTATAAGAGCGAAGAGTGAAGAAGGAAAGTATATGAATTCTTCACTCTTTACTCTTAATTCTTTACTTTTCCTACTACGTAAACCTTTACGATAATGATTATCTCCTGTTTTAGCTTTTTTTACACATTTTAGTGAGTGTTATTTCAAAATAAATATGTACTTTTGCAAAGTCGATATGACAAAACGGCAAAAAACAAGCCGTAGCTCTTTATTAGATTGACAAATCTACTATCGAAGATAACAAAATTATATAAATAAAGAAATAAAATGGATTTATTACAGCAAATCGTAGCTCGCGCTAAAGCTGACAAGCAGCGCATCGTGCTCCCTGAAGCAGAAGAGGAGCGTACATTGAAAGCAGCCGATAAAGTTCTGGCTGATGATCTCGCAGACATCATCCTCATCGGTAACCCTGCCAACATTAAGAATCTCGCTGCACAGTGGGGTCTTAACAACATCGACAAGGCTACTATCGTTGATCCACAAAACAACCCTAAGTCTGAGGAGTATGCTGAGAAGCTCGCTGAACTTCGCAAGAAGAAGGGCATGACCATAGAGCAGGCTCGTGAACTCGTAACTAAGAACAACCTCTACCTCGGTTGCATGATTATCAAGACAGAGGGTGCTGATGGTCAGATTTCTGGTGCATTGAGCACAACTGGCGATACTCTTCGTCCAGCTCTCCAGATTATCAAGTGTACTCCAGGTATCACTTGCGTAAGTGGTGCTATGTTGCTCATCTCAGACCAGAAGCAGTATGGTCAGGATGGCGTAGTGGTAATGGGTGACGTTGCTGTAACTCCAAACCCTACAGCAGACCAGCTTGCTCAGATTGCCTATACAACAGCTCATACTGCTCAGTCAGTAGCTGGTATTGCTGATCCTCAGATTGCCATGCTGAGCTTCTCAACAATGGGTAGTGCCAAGGATGCTATCAACAAGGAGACAGGCAAGAGCGTTTATATCATCGATAAGGTAAAGGATGCTGTGGCTATTGCTAAGGAGAAGTTCCCAGAGCTTCATCTCGACGGTGAGCTTCAGGCTGATGCTGCCCTCGTTCCTGAGGTAGCTGCCAAGAAGGCTCCAAAGTCTGAGATCGCAGGTAAGGCTAACGTATTGGTAGTTCCAAACCTCGAGGTAGGTAACATCGGCTACAAGCTCGTTCAGCGCCTGGGTGGTGCCATCGCTATCGGTCCTATCCTCCAGGGTATCGCTCGTCCTGTAAACGACCTTTCTCGTGGTTGCTCTGTAGATGACATCTACTATATGGTAGCTATCACAGCTTGCCAGGCACAGGATGCAAAGAAGGCTTAATCAACTAACTTTATTTATAACATTACAAACTAAACATTATGAAAGTATTGGTTCTGAACTGTGGTAGTTCATCTATCAAGTACAAGTTATATAATATGGACGATGAGTCTGTATTGGCACAGGGTGGTGTAGAGCGTATCGGTCTTGATAACGCTTTCATCAAGGTTAAATTGCCTAATGGCGAGAAGAAGCAGATCATGCACGACATGCCTGACCACAAGGAAGGTGTGAACTTCGTGTTCAAGTGCCTGCTCGACCCAGAAATCGGCGCCATCAAGGACTTGAAGGAAATCGACGCTGTAGGTCACCGCGTAGTGCAGGGTGGTGACAAGTTCAAGGAGAGTGTCATCGTTGACCAGAGCGTAGAGGATGGTATCGAGGAACTTTGCGACCTCGCTCCTGTTCACAACGCAGGTCACCTGAAGGGTATCCGTGCCGTAGATTCATTGATGCCTGGCACTCCTCAGGTTTGCGTATTCGACAACGCATTCCACAGCACAATGCCAGACTATGCTTATCTCTATGCAATTCCTTACGAGTTGTACGAGAAGTATCACGTACGCCGTTATGGTTTCCACGGAACATCTCACCGCTATGTTTCTAAGCGTGTTTGCGAGATTCTCGGTCTCGACCAGAACAACTCTAAGATCATCACTTGCCACATCGGTAACGGTGGCTCTGTAGCTGCTGTATTGAATGGTAAGGTATTGGATACTTCAATGGGCTTGACTCCATTGGCTGGTTTGATGATGGGTTCACGTTGTGGTGACATCGATGCTTCTGCTGTTACTTATCTGATGGATAAGTTGAACATGAAGCCACAGGAGATGGCTGACTTCCTGAACAAGAAGAGTGGTGTGCTCGGTATCACTGGTATTTCTTCTGATATGCGCGACATCGAGAACGCTGCCAACGAGGGTAACGAGAAGGCTCAGCTGGCTCTCCGTATGTACGAGTATCGCATCAAGAAGTACATTGGTGCTTACACAGCAGCTATGGGTGGCGTTGACGCTATCGTATTCACAGCTGGTGTTGGTGAGAACCAGACCGACCTCCGTGAGGAAGCTTGCAAGAACCTGGAGTATCTTGGCATCAAGATCAATAAGGAGGTTAACGACAAGGTTCGTGGTGAGGAAGCTATCATCTCTGCCGATGACAGCAAGGTGAAGGTAGTAGTAGTTCCTACCGATGAGGAGATTGTTATCGCTCGCGATACAATGGAATTGGTTTCCAAGAAGTAATTCCACACAATACTATATAATATAAGGTGAAGACTAAAGACAGCAATGGATGGTCTTCACCTTATTTCTTTCTTATCATTATTACATGATGAGGCTCCTGCCTGATGAGGATGGAAGCATCACTTAAATTTTGAGAATTATGAAAACAAAGATTGTAACTTTCGGAGAAATATTGCTTAGAATATCTAAGCCTGGTTATCAACGGTTATTCCAAGGTCACCGTATGTTCGGCAACTATGGTGGCAGCGAGGCAAATGCAGCCATCTCTCTGGCTCATTTGGGCGATAACGTGGAGTATGTAACCCGATTGCCATACGGCGAGATGGGTGAAGCTGCGCTGATGCATCTCAGGGAGTTTGGTTTGAATGTTTCTCATGTGGTGCGTGGTGGCGATCGTCTCGGTACCTATTACTTCGAGGAAGCTGTGGCGATGCGCAACTCCCGTGTAGTCTATGACCGCAAGAACTCTTCTTTCTATTCCTTGAAGCGTGGTATGGTGAAATGGAATCAGGTACTGGCAGATGCTGCCGTATTCCATTGCTCAGGTATTACCTGCGCCATCAGCCGTGATGCGATGGAATCTACCATGGATGCTATCAAGCTGGCGGTTGCTGATGGGCTGACCATCGCCTGCGATATCAACTATCGCAAGAATCTTTGGGGATACGGTCTGGAACCTCACGATGTGCTCTTCCAGATGATGCAGTATAGCGACATCATCTTCGGTGATCAGAATGAGTGGGAGATAGCCAGTGGAGTGCCTCATATTCCTTTCGAGGCTTTGGATGAAAACTATGTAATAGACAGGGAGGCTTATCTGTCGTATTTCCGCAAGATGCACCGTCTCTTCCCTAAATGCAAGAAGATGGTAATGGCTGTAAGAAACCAGATTGCCAGCAGCCATCATACCTTGAGCGGTCTGCTCTATGATGCAGTAGAGGATCAGCTCTATACAACGAGAATCTACGACATACAGCCTATCGTTGATCCGATGGGTGTAGGCGATGCCTTCATAGCTGCCTATATCCACGCTCACCAGAAGTGGGGCGATGAGAACCAGTATTGCCTGGATTTCTCTCTCTCGGCTAGTGCCATCAAGAATACGATTCCGGGCGATCAGAATCTGGTATCTGAAGAAGAAATCATCAGTAATATGACTTCTTCGGGAGGAAGAATCCAGCGATAGGAATAAAACGAAATCACAAAAGGGTTATAAGATTCAAGTGATAAGAATAAAGGGCAGTCCAAATCGGGCTGCCCTTTATTCTTGTAGCTTATTTATTGTTATGGTTGGCTTTCGCCTTCCACATATTCTTCCATAAACATGTGTTCGCCATCGAATACGGCATAGGTGAACTGCCATATCCAGTCGCCCAGAATCATCAGGCGGGTCTTCTTGCTCAGCATCAGGTCCAGCTCTATGTGGCGGTGTCCGAACATGAAGTAATCTATATCCTTGTGGCTTTGCATATACTGTTTGGCAAAGCGTACCAGGAATTCCTTCTTTTCGCCCATATAAGGCTCTTCCTTGCCATCGGCACGTTTCAGGCGGCTATGCTTCGCCCAGTTCAGTCCCAACGACAATCCCCATCGTGGATGGATGGCATTCAGCAGCCGTTGGCAGGTGCGGTTGTGGAACATCGCTTTCAGGAACTTGAACTTCTTGTCCGGGTCACCTAGGCCGTCACCATGGGCAAGGAAGAACACCTTATCGTAAATTTCCACGGTCTGTGGTTTATGGTGAACGATCAGTCCGCACTCTTCTTCCAGGTAGCCGTATGTCCATAAGTCGTGGTTGCCGGTGAAGAAATGTACTTCCACTCCCATATCCGTCAACTCCGAGAGCTTACCCAGGAATCGGGTGTAGCCTTTCGGTACCACATATCTATACTCGTTCCAGAAATCAAACATATCGCCCAGCAGATAGATGGCTGCAGCCTTGTACTTGATGCTGTCGAGGAAACGTACGAGTCTGCGTTCCTGCATTCTGGCGTGTGGGATTGCCCACGAGCCGAGATGCGCATCAGAGAGGAAATATACATTTTTCATAAGCGATTCTTTTTAAGTGAAGAGTGAAGAATGAAGAGTGAATAATTCAACGGTTTTGGCTATTCGAAACCGAGTTCTACACGAGCTTCCTCGCTCATCATACTCTGATCCCAGGCTGGTTCGAATACGAGGTTTACATTGGCAGACTTGACACCCTCTACGCTATCCACTTTGGTGCGCACATCCTCAAGGATGAAGTCGGCTGCAGGGCAGGATGGGGCAGTAAAGGTCATGTCAAGATCTACGGTAGCATCGTCTTTTACGTCTATCTTGTAAATCATGCCGAGATCCCAGATATTCACTGGTATTTCAGGGTCGTAAACGGTCTTGAGAACATCTACGATCTTTTCTTCTATCTTTGTCTTTTCTTCTTGTGTCATAATAATCTTTGTTTTTGCCTACAAAGATACTGCAAAATGGGGACAATACAAAAAGAAAAGACACTTTTTTCTTCGTGCCTGCTTAATAATACCGGAAAAAGTCTATAATTTGCCTTTATCGTGATAGGAATAAAAGGCTCCATCGGTGATGATAACATGGTCCATGAAGAAGATGCGCATGATTTCGCAGGCTTTCTGAATCTGAAGGGTAAGCTGGTCGTCTGCCTTGCTGGGGAGCGGACTGTTGCTCGGGTGATTGTGACAGAAGGCAATGATGGTGGCGTTGTTGAGTACGGCTTCCTTGATGAGCAGCCGGATATCCACGGCTGTTTCCGTAATGCCTCCGTGCGAGATACAGGAAGCCTTGATGAGCTTGAAATTCTGGTTCATCATCAATACCCATGCTTCCTCGGTATTGAGATCCTGCATCTTGGGGAGCATATAGTTGTAGATGGCGAGAGATGAACCCAAATCCGGGCGATAGCCTATCTTGTCAAGGGCACGACGCTTCCCCAGCTCACAGGCTGCAAGCACGGTAATCGCTTTCGCGGGACCCATACCTTTGTAGCGGGTGAGTTCCTTGATAGTCATCTTGCCGAGAGTATTGAGATTGTTGTCGCAGTCTTTCATGATGTGTTTCATCAAATCTACTGCGCTCTCGTCTTGAGAGCCGGAACCTATTAATATGGCTAGCAGTTCGGCATTGGATAGTGCTGATGCTCCTAGTCGCTCCAGTTTTTCACGAGGTTTGTCTTCCTCTGCCCATTGCGAAATAGAAAGCTTCTCACTCATAGTGATTTATTTATAGAAAGTCTTGTTGTATGCGCTGAATTCGCTCTGTCCTAGCAGGCATCTCTTCCACCAGGCTGAAAGGAATCCGCAGCCGTAACCCATCAGCTGGGTGAAGGCGGCACGTATGCTCAGCACGCCAATCTTCACACTGTGATTCTCCCTGCTGCTGTCGATGAACAGCGCAATGATATAGAGAATGATGCCAAGTAGGCCGATGCAGCCCAATGCTGCCATCGCATTGCCCAGGGTTGGGAATACGTGGACGGTGCCCAGCATATACGGCAGGAATCCGAAGAAGAGCAGCAGGAACGTACCTATCACGCCCACGGTGAAGACCATCGGCAGGAGATGCACGAGCTTGAGACTCTCGGGATATTTCTTATAAAGGTTGATGCGGGCGATGCCGCTGTTATATACCTGTCGCCAGAATTTGCGGAAGTCGGTGCGGCGCTTATGCCATACCCATGCTTCAGGGAACAGACGGCAACGGCAGCCTGCCTTGAAGATACGGATGGAGAAATCGATGTCCTCACCAAAACGCATGTTGGAAAAGCCATTCAACTTGAGATAAACGTCCCTGCGGATGCCCATGTTGAATGAACGAGGGTAGAACTTATCCATCTTCTTCTTTCCGCCACGGATACCACCGGTGGTGAAGAAAGAAGTCATGGAATAAGAAATGGCTTTCTGAGTATCTGTAAATGATGAGTGTGCCTTGTCGGGACCGCCGAATGCATCGGCAGGTTCGCGGCTCAACTCATCACTTACAGCCTTCAGATAGCCCTCTGGCAAGACCACGTCGCTGTCGAGTATCAGCAGATACTCGCCCTTGGCACGCTCGGCACCATAGTTGCGACTCTGGCCCGGACCAGAGTTCTCCTTATAGTAATAATGTATATCCATCAGGTTTTCGTATCGCTTGCACACTTCCTCGCAGGGAGTCTGTGAGCCATCCTCTACGATGACAACCTCGAAGTCCTTCTCCGTCTGATGGGTAAGGCTCTCTAACAGTTCGTCCACTTCGTCAGGACGGTTGAATACTGGTACTATGATGGAATATTTCATTCTTCTTACTATTAAGGGTTAAGTTTGCTCGATAAGAGCGTAATCTTCTTGTTGAAAGACGGATTACTCGCTTACACGACCGAGGTAGCTACCGTCACGAGTATCAACCTGAATGGTCTCGCCCTCGTTAACGAACAGAGGAACACGAACCTCAGCACCAGTCTCGAGAGTAGCTGGCTTGGTAGCGTTGGTAGCAGTGTTACCCTTTACACCTGGCTCAGAGTGAGTGATCTTCAGGGTAGTCTTTGCTGGCATTTCAGCCAAGAGGATAGTACCGTCTGTAGTATCAGTAACAACCTCAACTACGTCACCCTCCTTCATGTACTGACCACCGGTAACGTTCTCCTTAGCGATAGGCACCTGCTCGAAAGTCTCCTGGTTCATGAAGATGCAACCAGTAGCGTCCTCGTAGAGGTACTGATAAGGGCGACGCTCAACGCGAACATCCTCCAATTTGAAACCAACCTGGAATGTACGCTCCAGCACGCGGCCGTCGGCAACATTCTTCAACTTAGTGTTCATTACGGTGTTACCTTTACCTGGCTTTCTGTGCTGAAAGTCGATGCAAACCCATACTTTGCCATCCATACGGATGCAAGTTCCAATCTTAATTTCCTGTGAATTAATCATTTCTTGTTTTATCTTGAATGTTATTATTATTCTCGTAATCGGGTGCAAAGTTACGGCAAAATGATGAAAAAACAAAGGGAAAATCGAAAAAAACATAAATATTTAAGCTAAATTTGGTAGTTTTCTTGGTTATTTGAGAAATTATGCGTAATTTTGCAGCCCAAAAAGGGCTTATTTTGCTCTTTTGTGAAGAATATTAATTAAAAAATAAATAAGAAAAATGAAAAGAACATTTCAGCCTCACAATCGTCGTCGCGTGAACAAGCATGGTTTCCGTGAGCGTATGGCAACAAAGAATGGTCGTCGCGTATTGGCTTCTCGCCGTGCTCATGGCCGCAAGAAGTTAACTGTTTCTGACGAGCACCACGGAAAGTAATTTCCGATAGGGAAATTCGTCTATCGACGATGACATTAAAAGCAGCAAGGAGAGATTCTTTGCTGCTTTTTGTGTTTTTATGACTTTTTATATTGTGATGAAACGCAAAAACTTGGCGTTTTATTTTGTATTGTCTTCGATTATTCCTATCTTTGCACCAAAAAAGAAAGAATGACTTCATCTGAGTTTATAAATAAGTTTAAGAGTAAGTATCTCTGGGGCAACCTGGGCGCCATGTTCCTGGTGCTGGTTTTGCTCTGCGTCGGTGTCAAGTTCGGCATCGATATCTACACCCATCATGGTGAGGCCATCCGTGTGCCGGATATCAGATACAAGAATATCAATGATGCCACCCGCATCCTCGATGATGCCGGATTGGAAATAGTGGTTTCGGATACCGGATATGTCCGTTCGCTCCCTGCCGACTGTATCCTGGAGCAGACACCGGCGTTCGGAGAGGTGGTGAAGTCGGGGCATATCATCTATGTCACGATCAATTCTAACCATTCTCCTCGCATCACCATTCCTGATGTCATCGACAACAGTTCTCTGAGAGAGGCGATGGCTAAGTTGACTGCCATGGGATTCAAGCTGGGTTCACCGGAATATATTCCAGGCGAGGAAGACTGGGTTTACGGTATTCTCGTTAAGGGCAGGCATGTGGTGGCTGGCGATAAGGTTTCTATCGATGATGTGCTCATCATCCAGGTAGGTAATGGTCAGCGCGACACTACCGACTCCTTCGATATGGTGGATCCTGTCTATCACGAGAACGATGATGTGATGGAGGGAGAAGGTGATGGAACGGAAAGTACAGAAGATAACTTCGAGGTGGTTCCGGGAACTGAATCTACAGAAACAGCCCCTGCTACACACGAACACCAGCAGAAAGAGGTGGTGGAGTAGGAAAAGTGAAGAGTGAAGAACGGAGAGTGAAGAATTCAATAGTAAGTACGAATGATTTTTTTAGATTATATATATAATAAGGTATATGCTCCTGTAGAGGATGGCTTCGGGTTTGATGATGCAGGAGATTTGGATGAACTTGATGATGAACTCCAGATGGAGGGAGAGGAAGCTGCTCCGGCTGGCGAAGGAGGCGATGACCTCTACGAGCACTGGAAGGTGCAGGTGGACGCCAACCAGGATCCTGTCCGCATCGACAAGTATCTGGCTGATAAGATGGCTTACCAGAGCCGCAACCGCATTCAGCAGGCAGCTGATGCCGGATTTATTCATGTAAACGGTAAACCGGTGAAGAGCAATTACAAGGTGCGCCCGAACGACATCGTTACGCTGATGCTCGACCGCCCTCGTCATGAAACAAGCATCAAGCCGGAAGAAATTGACATCAATGTGGTTTATGAAGACGACCAGTTGATGGTGGTTAACAAAAAGGCAGGAATGGTGGTTCATCCGGGAGCCGGAAACTTCCATGGCACCCTGATTCAGGCTGTGGCCTGGCACCTGCGCGATATGCCGGAGTTTGATGCCAACGACCCGGAAGTGGGTCTGGTCCATCGCATCGATAAGGATACCAGCGGATTGCTCGTAGTAGCCAAGACTCCTACTGCCAAGACGGCATTGGGCAAGCAGTTCTTCAACAAAACTACCCATCGCAGTTACAATGCGCTGGTATGGGGTAATATCGTGGAGGATGAGGGACGCATCGAGGGCAATATCGGTCGTGATCCCAAGAACCGTCTCCGCATGAAGGTCTTCGATCCGGATAGCGGTATTGGCAAGAGTGCGGTTACCCATTATAAGGTGTTGGAGCGTTTCGGCTATACCACCTTGGTGCAGTGCATCCTGGAAACGGGTCGTACCCATCAGATCCGTGCCCACATGAAGCAGATAGGTCATCCACTCTTCATGGATGAGACCTATGGTGGTGCCGAGATCCTGAGAGGTCAGCGCAGTAGTGGTTACAAGGCTTTCATACAGAATTGCTTCAAGCTCTGTCCACGTCAGGCTCTCCATGCCAAGACCCTCGGCTTTGTGCATCCTACAACAAAGGCGCAGATGGACTTTGACAGCGAGTGGCCTGATGATTTTAGACAATTAATAGAAAAGTGGCGCGGCTTCATCGCAGGCACCACAAAAGATACATTCAAAAATATTTAGAGATTATGGAAAATAGCAAGAGAACGATAGCCATCGTATGTGGTGGTGATTCTTCTGAGCACGATGTTTCTTTGCGCTCAGGTCAGGGTTTGTACTCATTCTTCGACAAAGAGCGTTACAATATTTACCTGGTCGATGTAAAGGGTACCGACTGGCACGTGGCTTTCGATAATGGCGAGACAGCCGAAATCGATAAGAACGACTTTTCTTTCGTAAAGGATGGCAAGCATGTATACTTCGACTATGCTTATATTACCATCCACGGACAGCCTGGTGAGAATGGTGTGATGCAGGGATACTTCGACCTCATCCACCTGCCATACTCTACAAGTGGTGTGCTGGTAGAGGCAATGACCTTCGACAAGTATGTGCTCAACAACTACCTGCGTGGTTTTGGCGTGAACGTGGCTGACAGTATCTTGCTCCGTCGTGGCGAACAGTATGATGAGGACGAGATTGCCGAGCGCATCGGTATGCCTTGTTTCGTAAAGCCTGCTGCTGACGGTAGTAGCTTCGGTGTGAGCAAGGTGAAGAATGCTGACCAGTTGGCTCCAGCCCTCCGTGTAGCTTTCATGGAGAGCAACGAGGTAATGATTGAAGGCTTTCTCGATGGTACTGAGATTTCTCAGGGCATCTACAAGACAGCCGAGAAGACCGTTGTCTTGCCAGCCACAGAGGTGGTAACCAGCAATGAGTTCTTCGACTATGATGCCAAGTACAATGGTCAGGTGCAGGAAATCACTCCAGCCCGTCTCTCTCCTGAGACTGCAGAAGAGGTGGCAAAGACCACATCCCGCATCTACGATATCCTCCATGCCAATGGTATCATCCGTATCGACTATATCATCTCTAAGGATAAGGACGGTAAGGATAAGGTGAACATGCTGGAGATCAATACCACTCCGGGTATGACCGTTACTAGCTTCATTCCTCAGCAGGTGCGTGCCGCAGGTCTTGACATCAAGAACGTGCTCAGCGACATCGTGGAGAATCAGTTCTAGAATTTATAAATCACATATATGGTTCTGCGACTTTCTCGCAGAGCCATATCTATTAAAAGGTATATATTAAAAAGGTATATATTATGAAGATCCCTCAAGAATTTGATACCATTCGACCTTGGGAGCCAGAAGACCTTCCTGAGGTGTTCGACCGTTTGCTTTCAAACGATCAGTTCAAGCAAGTACTTGCTTATCTTTATCCACAAGTTCCTTTTGAGATGATTGCCCAGAAGTTGAAGGCTTGCAAGACCAATCTCGACTTCCAGTTGGCTTTCGCCTACGATTTTGTTCAAGGCATCCTGAAGAAGGCTGCAACGGGTTGTGAGATGGATTGCGCAGCCATCGATAATACCCGCAACTATACCTTCATCAGTAACCATCGTGATATCGTGCTCGATTCAGCTTTCCTCGATGTAATGCTTATCGACAATGGCTTCAAGACCACCTGCGAGATTGCTATCGGAGATAACCTCCTGTCGCTTCCTTGGGTGAAGGACCTGGTACGTGTCAACAAGGCGTTTATCGTGGAGCGTGCCTTGAGCATGCGCCAGATGCTGATGTCAAGCAAACGTCTTTCCGATTACATGCATTTCGCCATCAAGGAGAAGAACGAGAATATCTGGATTGCCCAGCGAGAGGGGAGAGCCAAGGATAGCGATGACCGTACCCAGAAGAGCATCCTCCAGATGATGGCGATGGGCGGTGAAGGTAGTATTATCGAACGATTGAAGCAGCTCCATCTCGTTCCGCTGTCTATCAGCTATGAGTACGATCCTTGCGACTTCCTCAAGGCTAAGGAGTATCAGCAGAAGCGTGATGTGGAAGGATGGAAGAAGGGACCTATGGATGATCTCGTAAGCATGCAGACCGGTATCTTCGGTTACAAGGGACATGTGCATTATCATGCAGCCCCATGTATCGATGAGTATCTGGATACCCTCGACCCTGAGATGCCGAAACAGGAACTCTTCAATACCATTGCTGCTCATATCGACCACGAGATACATAGCCACTACCGTCTCTATCCAGGCAATTATGTGGCGCTCGATCTCTTGGAGAATACCGAGGCTCATGCTTCTGAATATACACCGGAAGATAAGGCTCGCTTCGAGAAATATATCGCAGGACAGTTGGCAAAGATTCAGCTTCCTGACAAGGATGAAGCCTTCCTGAAGGAGAAAATTTTAGCAATGTATGCCAATCCAGTGCGCAATTTCCTTGCAGCAAAGTAGGTGAAGAACGCAAAATAATGATACTTTATTGCTCTATGTGCAAAAATGTACCATTAATACTGTTAAAATGTTAAGTGTACGATAAACACGAAAGTTAATAAATCTTTCGTGTTTATCGACTTTTTATTAAAAAAATAACCTTTCTTACGAAAAATACACAAATTGAGCAAAAAAGTATCACCCTTTTTCGAAAAAGTATTGTACTTTTGCAGCGGTGATACGAATGTGAACATTACTTATCTCTCTGCAGAACTTCAGAAGCGTCTCTGCGTAACTGGTTCTGAGGGTAATTATACTTCTACTGTAGGCGAGTTCGCTGGTCAGAAGGCTGGTGGCGTTGCCCGTAACGGTAGCGGTGCATGGTTCACTATCGACATCAATAACAAGCAGGCTATCGGTTCTGATGGCGTCAAGCTTCCTATCTCTGTAAGTGTATTGGAGCACAAGGATCCAACCTGGGATAAGGGTTCTATCTCATTCCCAACTGCAACCAATGACAACTTCGTTATCCCTATGGGTGTAAACGTGAATGGTGGCAATGCTGTATTCCAGAAGTATTATGTATTGGTAGCCAGCGATGATAAGTTGGTATTGACTGCAGCAGAATTACCAGAGAATGGTAATGCATGGTTCTATGTCTTCAAGAAAAAGGCTAAATAGGTATGTGATAAATCGTTGTGATTAAAACATAAAATTAGGCTAAGCCTCGGCTGTAGTGATACAGTCGGGGCTTTTTCATACCTTTTAGTAAGCAGAATTTGACCTTTTTTGCTTTTCTTCCGTACTTTCTAGTATAATTGTTGAAAAGATTTGGTGTTTACGAGTTTTTATTGTACTTTTGTATGCAGTAAGACAAGTAGGTTTAGCAGGGTATGTTTGTACAACTGAGAGCTTATAACAGGTCAACTTTGCGACTCACACCGAACGGTGTGAGTGCGTGCATCGAACGAAGTAAGAGCGTGCGGCGTTCGATGTGAGCACGTGCATCGTTCGACGCACGTCGGAAAGTCCAGCAACTTCAAGCTTATATCATTAGTAATTAGCACCTTATAACATACTTGTGATAACAGCTAATAATACTAAACTATGGCAATAAAGTATGAAATCCATTCCATCCATAACTCGAAGGGCGAAGGTGGAGAACAGAAATTTGTCCGGTTGCGTGACCACGAACCGATGACCAGTAAGCAGATAGAGCAGCATATAGAGCAAGCATGTTCGCTTACCAGGGGTGATGTGCAGGCTGTAATGACATCGCTGCACGATCTTATCGTGACCGAGCTCTCTCATGGCGCCCGTTTCTATCTTCCACAAGTGGGCTATCTCTCGCTGTCTGTTACAACGGAGTTGCCGGAAGGTAAATCCATGGATAAGGTGACAGGTAATAATATCCGCTTGCGTAACATCAACTTCAAACCTACTGCCGAATTACTGAACGAGGTGGCTAGACAGGTAAGGTTCGAACGCTCTAAATATACCACGAAGTCTCGCAGATACACCGAAGAACAGTTGTGGGATAAGATAGTGGCTTTCATAAAAGAGCATGACTATATTTGCCGGCGCGATATGGAATACCATTTCTTCTTGCGCCAGCAGACAGCCTTGAAATGGTTGAAGCATTTTACGGAGAAAGGGCTTCTGGTAAAGGAAGGTGCAAGAAATGCTCCTCTCTATTTCCTGGCAAAAGACAATAAAGGCAATGAAGACAATAAAGACAATGAAATCTCCCTTCACACTAAACGTCTTGAGCCATAGAAGTTTAGCGTAGCTGTGAAAGGAGAAATGAAAACGGAAATTAAAATTAATACCTGATAAAAATGAATAATTTGATCACTAAAACTTGGAAACCGCTGCTGTCGTTGCTCTTCGGCGTGGCAGTGATGCTGTTCTGGGCTGTGCCTTCATCGGACTGCTCCTGATAGGCATTCAGACTGCCGTATGGGGACTGATGAAGCAATATGGAGCCAAGCATGATTTCCCGGGCTATCTCCTGAGTTTCCTTCCAAGCATCGCCCTGTGGTGCGCCATGGGCGACCAGACGATCCAGACCAGTTTACCTTCCATGTGCGTGGTGACCATAGCGCAACCTTGGTTTCGCAGAACGGCAAGCGGGAGTGGCTGAAGGCTAAGAATGATTCCCTGAAGGGTTCGATGGTTTATCCTTATTGGCATCCATCGGGCAAGTATTGCGCCTATAGCACCAATACCACCCATCAGAGTTTCCATGCCGTGAAGGATGAGCGCATCGAAGTTTTCGACCAGGCATCGGATGTCTTTGTTTATCAGCCTGCAACCCATGAACTGATATTGGATTCTCTCCTGATGACGAAAGACCATTATGAGACTTATCCGGTATTCTCGCCTGATGGAAAGACGCTCTATTTCTGCTCTTCTACGGCAGAACCTATCCCAAGCGGTTACAAGGATATCAAGTATAATATCTGCAAGATAGGTTTCGATGCCGCTACGGGTAAGTTTGGCAACCAGGTGGATACCATCTTCAATGCCCGTGAACTGGGCAAGAGTGCCACCCATCCACGTCCTTCGTATGATGGCAGGTACATCATGTTTACGACGAGTTGCTGGATTCCTATAATACCCCTGATTTCACTTCGAAGCCAGTAGAGCTGGATGCCCGTGCGGCAGGAAATGAAATTATGAGTGATAAGAGGATTCCGACGAAGGTTAGATAACGGAATCTTTATAATTCCTTATTCTGTAGAACATGATTCCTTCTCAGCAATGCATTCCATTTCTATCAACCAGCCGGGGCGGCATACTTTAGCCTCCACGATGATGCGGGGAATCTGGGGATAAAACTGCTGCATCAGTCTGTCAACCGTATGATAGTCGGAGATGTCGCGCAGATAGATGATGAAGTATTGGATATCATTCATCGTGGCATCGCCATCTTTCAGCAGGGCGCCGATGTTCTCAAGCAGTCTGCCGGTCTGGCGCACGATGTCTCCTTCATAGACCACATCTCCATGCTTGTCGATACTGGCTGTACCGGAGATGAAGTATTGTTGCTTGAACTGCTGGCTTCCTTCTGGATGGAGAGTATGGATAGGTAGCGTAAGCCGGGTTCCTCGTTCGAAGGCTACTCCATATTCATGGGTAGGATTCAGATAATCGAGTGCCTGAAGATACTTCTTGTCCTCTTCCTTGATATGGGGGACGGTGAGGAAGTCGATGGCTACAGCTGCGTGGCGTACCGGAGTGGCACCACCGATACCCGTGCTGGCAATGTAGTGGGTGTCGGCAGTCAATCCTTCTTGGTCGAAGACGTCATTGCGGGCTTCTACTACGCCTTGATAGTTTACATCGATGTTGGTGACGTATATCCAGGTGCGAACCAGGTTGCGTTCCATGGTCATATCCGTACCTTCAATAGTCTTCAGATATTTATTGAAGAGAAAATGGGTCTGCTCGTACGAATCCTTTCCCTTTGCTTCTTCCTCAGTGAGGCGAAGACAGTGGAATAAGATAGGTGTAGCTTCATCCGTAGTCTTGATCAGCAGGCTCACCTTGCTGCCATTCAGTGGAGTCTGTTCCACGATAGTGAGGTTTGCGCCTTTCAGAAATTCCTGATAAAGGAGAGATTCTTCTAATTCTTTTATCTGGTTCTGGGAGTCGCTGAGGAATACCTTACAATATTGCAAGGTACGATTTTCCAGTTTCTCTGTATCGAGATAATTACCTAGTTTTAGATACAGAAAGTTAAGGCGATCATTGAATGAACCCTTAGCTTCTGGTGATAGTATTATGTATTTGTCCATCTTGTTTTTCTTTTTACCGCCGGCAAAGGTACGGATAATATGTGAGATAAAAGAATATAGACAGGATGAAAAGATAAAAATACCGAGAAATGGGGATAGGATAATGCTGGGTATAACAAAAAAGAGGAAGTAAAGGCTTGTTTTCCTTTACTTCCCCCTATCTTTTTCTTATTTCCTGCTTTAGAGTGATTCGAGCATACGCTTGATGACAACCTCGGCTGAAATCTCACGGTTGGCTGCCTCTGGAATCACCAGACTGTTCTTGCTCTCGATGACATCATCGGTAACAATCAGTCCACGGCGTACTGGCAGACAGTGCATGAAGCAACCGTCATTGGTCCAGCTCATGTGCTCCTCGTCGATGGTCCAGCTCATATCCTTGCTCAGAATCTCACCATACTGTGCTGGATTTTTCACACCCGGACAGCTCCAGTTCTTGGCATAAACGAAGTCTGCACCTTCCAGAGCCTTTTTCTGATCGTACTCCACTTTGGCATTGCCTACGAACTTAGGATCAAGCTCATAGCCCTCTGGGTGAGTAACCACGAAATCTACATCGGCTGCGTTCATCCACTGAGCGAAAGAGTTTGGCACAGCCTGAGGCAAGGCACGGCAATGAGGAGCCCAGGTCAGGACTACCTTTGGACGAGCCACCTTCTTATGATCCTCGATGGTGATGAGGTCGGCGAATGCCTGGAGTGGGTGAACGGTGGCTGTCTCCATAGCGAAGACTGGGCGACCGCTGTACTTTACAAACTGGTTGACGATGGTCTCGGCATAATCGTAGTCACGGTCTTTCAGACCGGCAAAGCTGCGCACACCGATAAGGTCGCAGAAGCTACCCATTACTGGGATTGCTTCAAGCAGGTGCTCACTCTTGTCGCCATCCATGATAACGCCACGCTCTGTCTCCAGTTTCCAGGCACCGGCGTTCACATCGAGCACGATTACATTCATGCCCAGGTTCATCGCAGCCTTCTGTGTACTCAGTCGGGTACGGAGACTGTTATTGAAGAATATCATCAGCAAGGTTTTGTTCTTGCCTAACTCCTGATAACCGAAACGGTTTGCTTTCACTTCCTGTGCCTCGGCGAGTGCTGCTTTCAAGTCGCCAAGGTCTTCAACATTAAAGAATGTCTTCATTGTTATTTCGTTTTTTTATTTGTTATTTCTGATATATATTGCTCTTAAACTCTTCACTTCCTCGTCTGTCCCTGGCCAGTAATCAACCACTTGTAGGTGGTAATCTCTTCGAGCGCCATTGGTCCGCGGGCTCCGAGCTTCTGGGTACTGATGCCAATCTCTGCACCCAATCCGAACTGTGCGCCATCGGTAAAGCTGGTAGGGGCGTTTACATAAACGCAGGCTGCATCTACCATCGCCTGGAACTTCTTCTGGGCTGCTTCGTTGTTGGAAACAATGCTCTCGCTGTGTCCGCTTCCGTAGGTAGCAATATGGTCGAGCGCCTCATCTTCTGAAACGACGGTCTTGATACCCATCTGCATGCTAAGCCATTCAGTGTTCCAGATGCTCTTCATGTTAGCATCTGCTTCTGTTGAGTCTGCGGATTTGCAATCCGCAGTCAGCAAACCAGCTTCCTTCATCTTCGCTTCGCTTTCCTCTGCCTTATATAATAAGGTATCAGGATAGTGTCCCTTTAAGGCTTCGTAAGCCTTGGCATCTGCATGAATCTTGGTCTGTTTCTCGGCGAGACCCTCGCAGAGAGCAGGGAGGTCGCTTAGTCTGCTTTCATGAATCAGCAGACAGTCGAGTGCATTGCATACGCTCACTCTTCTGCATTTGGCATTGGTGATGATGCGCTTGCCCATCTCCAGATCGCCATCCTTGTCGAAGTAGCAGTGTACCACGCCGGCTCCGGTTTCGATAACCGGTACCTTGGCGGTATCACGAACGAAGTTGATAAGCTTCTTTCCGCCACGAGGAATACAGAGGTCGATATAGCCCACGGCATTCAGCATTTCGCCGGTAGCCTCATGGGTAGCAGGTAAGAGCGTACATACGTTTGGATTTACGCCATACTTTATCAACACCCTGTGGATAACTTCCACACCCGCTGAGTTAGAGGCGTTTGCATCCCTTCCGCCTTTCAGTACACAAGCATTTCCGCTCTTGAAACAGAGAGAAAAAACATCGTAGGTTACGTTAGGACGTGCCTCGTAAATCATGCCGATGACTCCGAATGGAACGGCTACTCGCTGCAGGTGCAAACCATTTTCGAGTGTTTTGTCTTTGAGAACTCTTCCGAGCGGTGAGGGCAGGGTACTTACGTGTCTCATATCCGAAGCGATATCCTGGAGTCGCTGCTCTGTGAGCTGCAATCGGTCGTAGAGCGGGTTTGTTTTGTCCATCTTCGCCAGGTCTTCTGCGTTCGCTGCAAGGAGCGCAGGAGTCTCTGCGATGATAGCATCAGCCACCGCCTGCAGGATTTCATTACGTTGTTCGTCGCTGAGCAAGCCCAGTGTCTTGCTGGCTGCCTTCACTCTTTGGAATGTCTCTTTCAGTTCCATTTGCTATTTCCTTTCTTATTTGATGATAAGATATTTGGTAATGTGTTATGAGTTTCCTCTTAACAGCGGCAAAGGTAAGCATAAATATTGAAAATTGCAAACTTTATGCAAGAAAAAGTGATGATTTTATAGATAAATGGATAGTTATACGAAAATGAGATACAAAAAGGTCAGACAGCGTCTGACCTTTTTATAATGGTTCCTTCTAATTATTCTGATACTGCCAGAAGAATTACTCTTTATCGTTTTCTTCAGGATGAGCCATTAGATACAGTTCTTTCTGTCGTTCGATTTCTCTTCTCAAGTCTTCCTTGTCTGGCAGGTAAAGCTTGTATTTTGCAGCGAACATCTGGTCGTTTTTTGCGAGGGTAGAGTATCGTGCCACATCCGAATCTGTTTCGGTACAAAGGATGATGCCGATGGTAGGGTTGTCGTCTGGTCCTTTTTTCATCTTGTCGTACATCTGAAGATACATATCCATCTGTCCTACATCCTGGTAAGTGATGCGATTTACCTTCAAATCGACCAAAATAAATGATTTGATGAGGTAATTGTAAAACACCAAATCGATGTAGTAGTCGTTTTCTTCGGTTCGAATATGTTGCTGACGAGCCACGAGTGCATATCCCTTTCCCATTTCCATCAAGAATTTCTCTAGGTTGTTGATGATGGCAGTCTCCAGTTTTGATTCAGCGAGGGAGGTGTCTTCCGGTAATCCAAGGAATTCCAAGACAACTGGTGATTTGATGTATTCGAGTTTGTCTTGCTGATAAGCCTTTGTCTTGTCTTGCATCTCGTTAACGACTGGCTGCTTCTTCTTTGACATAAGAAGACGTTCATAATATAAGGTGTTGATATTGCGGTTGAGGGTTCGGTAACTCCAACCTTCGTTGAACGCTTCCTTTGCATACCATTCACGAGCTTGTTTATCTTCTACACGGATGAGACGCTCGTAGTGGGTCCAAGGAAGAATATTCAAATTTGTAAAGTGAGTTTGATACTCCTCTTTTACAAGTGCGGTAAATATAGCAGGCACTGCCTGCTGTTTTTGTTTTTCCAATTGGGCAGGCAGTGCCTGCCCAATTCCTAAATCCGGAAAAAAGTTATAGAAACGTCTGTAACTCTTTATGTTAGTCTTGGAGAATCCCTTCCCGAATTCCTCCGTAAGAGCAGCCGAAGCGACCTCTATCACATGCTTTCCGTATTCAGCACGTGATGCTCCGTTCTGTTCCTGTTCCACAATACGTTGTCCTATTCTCCAGTTTCTTTCCACCAGAGAATAATTGACGGCAGCAAATGCTTTGCTGCGAGCCTTGCTGACGATGGAGCGCAAGTCGTTGACGAGCATATTGTCTTCATCGTCGTATTTCTTTTCGGGTTCTTTCATGATGCTACTGATTTTAGCTGTTCAAAGTGCAAAGATACGATTTTATATCGAAAAAGCAATCTTTCTCTTCACTTTTTTCGATAAAAGTTTGGAGGTTTCGAAAATATTTCATAAATTTGCGGTGTCATATCCATGCTGGAAGCCCTAAGGGTGGAGGCTAAGGGATTGATACATATACATAAAGGCGTACTGAACGCTTTGTGTTTGACGTGTTGGAACTTCGCAACTTCAAACTATAAGTCAAAAACAAAGCAACGAGGACGTCCCAGGGGTGTATTATATATTAGGGTGTCCAGTTCGTTGTACCAATTTTAGCTCACTTTTCTAAGCGTTTTGGTT
>OGOX01000420.1_pt1 | contig 33290 bp, 29 predicted proteins | sample 1552761 | NCBI WGS metagenome assembly OGOX01 (sample SAMEA2580212, study PRJEB22360) | human gut metagenome | biome: human gut; feature: human-associated habitat; material: faeces | place: Denmark | collected 2008/2010
AATAATTATCTGATTATCAAAGTATTATAAGTAATTCAATTTATAGAACACCCCTATAGTCAGTATGCGGTAGTAACAATGCAACCTGTGGCTTGAGCTTGTAACAATACTGAGCATTACGATTCTTTTTGCGCTATGCTCCGCTCTCGCTTCCATTCGCAGTAAGTTCGACAATTCATTCTCAATTGCCAGAGATATACTCGCCCTATTTAAAAAGAACTACCTGAATTATGCTTTATATCAGTTCCGTCAACCAATTTAGCTGTTGGATCTTCACGTCCAATTCACGTAATTGCTTGGAATATGAATCTATTTCTTTTTGTAAATCTGCCACATTTATTGTGCGGACATAACGGATTTCATTTGCCGAATAACGTTCTAAACTGCCCGTTGCCGATTGTGTGACGGAACGAAGGACGGAGATGCGCAATGCTAAGATATCTTTCTTTGCGATCATTTCCGTAAGGCTTGTACCTTCTGCAAGGGTAGCCATGTTGGTTCGGTTGATTCTGAAAATCAGTGTCTCCAAATCATTCAGATTATTATTCAACTCATCCATAAGCCCCCGTGGATCTTCTGCGGGCTCTTCACCTTCTTGAATCCGGGCATTGTTTTTTAGCCGGACTTCCAGTTGTGATATTCTTTTTTGTAAATCAGCTCGTAAGCTGAGAGCTTCTGCTAATTTCATAATTCGGTATGTTTTTAATGTTTGCTGTTCTTGCTCTTTTGGAATTGCATACCCGATCATGAAGAGGGCTGCTTCCAGAGAACGCATGTCTTTAAATTGGCATTCTGGGAAGTTTAATACTTCTTTTAATAGCCAATTGGCTTTAAGGTTGCATTCAATATGGATTTTTCCTCGATCAAGTTTAGAGAATTTGTAAATGTCGCTGTTAGGATTCCGATTAACCTCCGGATTTCGGGCATCACCATAGGCGAATTTTAATAAAGAAGGGACACCGCCTTGTTTCTGCTCTATACAATATAGTTTCACCAAATAGCATAAAGCGGCTCCTACACGACTATCGTAGATGATAAAATCATTTATATATAAAGAATAAATCTTGGTGAATCCTGAGTTCATAATAATTATCTCATCCTTTATATCTAAAGAGTCACGGGTTAAGACCCCTTCTGCCTTCATTAGATAATTCACAAGGTTGGTTTGTGCCTTGATCCTTTCTTGATTTTCCCGTATAACGCCTCCCCATTTTAATATATCGAGGCAAGCATCTTGGCAAGCTTCGTTGTCATTATTTCGGATACTCGCTTTAAGTCGTTTGGCATAACTTTCCAATAAGGCATTGTTTTCCTCCCAATTTAGACCTCCCCATTTATATTTGTGGCAAGCATCATAAAAAGAGGTACATTGCCATTCCTCCTTCTCTTTCTGATTGTAATATGAATGGGTGAAATTAGATAGTTTATCACGAAGCCACTGGATAAATCCAGATACATACTGATCGTTTAGGAATTGTTCTTTTGTCATAACAACAGATTTTGTGTAAAAATAAATATTTTATTGTATATAATAATGTTGTAAGTATATTTTTGAGTTTAATTTTAGTTTTCTTCTTGCGGGCATAGCTGTAGGCATCACGCGTAAAAGAGTAGGTTTGACGTTTTGACATTCTGTAATCTAAACTTCCGGAGAAGCGTTTTTTCCGGGCTAAGGTACGCCTTGCTTCCGAAAATGGCATAGAATAATAGCATCTGGTTGTCTTGTAGTGTTTTATGGAAATAGGCCTTTTTATTCTAGCGAGATTAATTCATCGTATCTCATATTTTTAGGTGAAAATAGCCATTTTATACGGGTGTATCGATCAATTCTATAGGATGCGAGGGCTGTTTCTTCCGTATGTATCGCCTAATACATACGGTTGCGTTACCTAATACATACGGTCGTGTTGCCTAATACAGCCTTTTGTGTTACCTAACTCTATTACTTTTGAGTCCAAACAGGGGTATTTAGGCAAGAAAAAGAGGGAAAACGTATGATTTCATCATAGGTCTCTCCCTCTTTTTCTCTATTTGTAAAAAGGTCTTGACATCGTTATTCTGTTATTTCGATCATAATGTCAAGATTATCTCATTTTCGCTTACGGTCTCTATAATCGATACTTATTTATCCTTTATGATTTCATGGAGCATGGCAACCTTTTCTTGCTCGGCCTTTAGTAATCGTTCGTAAAGCTCGACTATTTTATCGATGGGATTGAAAGTTTGATTTTGAATGCTTCCGGCTGCAGTTGCGTTATCTTGCCATGTGCCAGAATAAATATTGATAAGCGCTCCTTCATTAAGCTCCGTGATCGCCTCTATCGGAATGTCCAAAGCTTTAGTTATCTTTTCCAATACTTCAGGTTCCAATTCGTCTTTTTTCTCGTAGCCGGATAAGGTGGCTTGTGATACCCCTATTTTGTCGGCGAGCACTTCTTGTTTGATGCCTCTCCATTCTCTCCAACGTTTTAAGTTGGCTCCATGACTATTTCTTCTGGTAAATGTTGTTTCCATGTCAGTTTTTATTGATCCTGTCACAAAAATAAGTATTAAATCTGAGTTATCTTACTATTGTATCAGATATCCAGAGCAACCGCACCTAATTTTATTTATAACTACAAATTACAATGGGCATTGTTACCGACCGTAAATACGTAGTCAGATATATCATTTATCTCTGTCATCTGATAATATTAGTCGTGACATTGATATTTTATCAAGGGGATTGATGGTATATCAGCAGGCGGTAAGCTTATTTTGTCTGCGAATGATAAACACAGAAATCAATGGAAACTCAAAATCAATATCCTCAAAGGGATTATTCCGAGATGATTAGCTTATCCCATCAAGTAATTGGTTTGCCGGTAAGGAAAGCGCAGATGTTATTGAAGAATCTGGATTTATGTACGATCACTTATACGTGGAATGATGTAAGCCAGATTACATTGGAAGTCGTGTTCAAAACCTCCACGCTCACTTGCCTTTTTAATCAAAACGACATTTGTGAAGCTGTATATCTATTCTTAACTGATAATAAGGATCTAATGAAATATATAAGCCACTGCGTTAAGACCTATACATATGATTTCCTTTTGGATGGCTGGACCACGGATAAATGCCACATTTCAATATGCCGTTCCGAAAATCAAGGGTGCTTTTTATTAATATTACCGCTAAAAAAGATTTTATGAATAAGGCATATTGTAGTTGTTTCGCTACTCCTCTTTTTCAAACGAACTTTTTGTGTGTTCCAATGACGATGGTTTTCAGTCATCAAAAAGAAAGGCGCAGTAAATCAAGTTTACAGCGCCTTCCATTTATTTAGGGTTATGAGCTTTATTAAGGCTCCGCGATCATCTCTTTAGCGATTATCTCGGCCTCGGCTTTATCGGCGTCCTTTTGGATGTTCGGCAATTCAAGGCCGTAGCCTTTGATCCGGTCCTCACGTTTCAACATCAAGGCGATGAAGAGGGCGAGTACACCGAAGCAGGTGAAGACTGCCATCGGTATCGTATAGTCGTAAGCCGGTTTGCCCGTACCATTGTCGATCTTGCAATACGTATCCAATATCCAGCCGATTAATAAGGGAACCATACTCAGACCGATATTCTGTACCCAGAAAATCAAGGCATAAGCCGTGCCTAATTGCTTCTCCGGGATAATCTTCGGAACAGATGGCCACATCGCCGATGGAACCAAGGAGAAAGCGATACCCAATACGATCATCACGATTGTCGCGAACCACCACTGATTCAAGATCGGAAGCGTGAATAATAAATGCACGCCGATCAACATCAAGGCGCCAAAGATCATGATCGTCGCCCCTTTACCCTTGCGGTCGTATAAGTTACCGAAGAACGGAGTCAGAAGAATCGTGCCGAAAGGTAAGATAGCCGGGATGTTTCCCGCCAACTCCGGATCTACGTTATATTTATTGACCATCAAGTCCGTAGCGTATTTCAAGAAGGGGAATACGGCCGAATAGAATAATACGCAAAGCAGAGCGATCAACCAGAAACCCTTATTAGTAACGATCAATAAGATATCTTTCAAACGGAAAGGCTCTTCCTCCTCGGCTTGCTCGATAGCGTCCATCGAAGCGTCCAGCTTGCGATCCATCACGCAAAATACGAGGAAGGCGATCAAACCGATACACAACATACAAAGACAAAGCAAGATAGGAGCGGAGATACTACCGAAGTACTTGGCGGCGGGAACCGTGATAGATAAAGCCAAGGCCGTACCCAAACGAGCCGTAGCCATCTCCAAGCCCATAGCCAACGCCATCTCTTTTCCCTTGAACCACCGTACGATAATCTTAGATACCGTGATACCGGCGGTCTCCACGCCGACACCGAAGATTGCGTATCCGAGGGCGGCCACCATCACTTGCGCTTTCCATCCGAAAAGCTCTCCTTCCATCGTAAACGCGTCCGAGATGGCGTAATATTTAATGGAACAACCGATAATCATCAAGATACAGGAAGCGACACCCGTGAAACGGACACCCATCTTATCCAGAACGATACCACCAATAATCAACATGAAAAGAAATACGTTGAACCAACCGTAAGCGCTGGTGAACCAACCATATTCCGTACTCGTCCAGCTTAGCTGTTCTTCCAACATCGGTTTAAGCGGAGCCATTACATCCGTAAGGAAGTATCCGCAAAGCATCGTGAATGCCGCCAAAGCGAGTACACTCCAGCGTGCGACTTTCGAGTCACTTAGTTTCTGATGAATTTTTTCTATCATGATATTTGTTTTATAGAGTTATATTATTTGTATTCGTCTTCTTTCATGAACAAGGGGAGAGCGTCCGCTACGATAAAGGTGCTTCCGCCGATAAAGATCAAGTCATCCTTGTCGGCACTTTTTAACGCTTTCTCGACCGCCTCTTCCACCGTTTCGCAAAGGACTCCGGGCAGTCCCTTCCGCATGGCTTTCATGGCGAAATCCTTTACGGGCATCGCTCTCTCCACGGAGGCTTGCGTGAAGAAATAAGAAGCATCTGGTGGCATCAAGGATAATACGCCGTCGATATCCTTGTCGTTCACCATACCGACGATCATATAAATTTCGCGGAAACGGCTTCTCATGGCATTCAGGTGTTCCGCTATGTGTTTCCATCCACCCACGTTGTGCCCGGTGTCGCAAATGACGGTCGGTTTGGATCGCAAGGTTTGCCAACGTCCCATCAATCCCGTCAGTTTCGTTACGTGGGCGAAACCCTCGTGTACCGCTTCCGGGATGATATCTACACCCAATTCCGTTCGTAATATATGGATGGCGGATAATACGGTGACAGCATTTCTTACCTGTACCTCACCGCCAAGTTCTCCTTGGATTTCTCCATATTCAACGGAAGGGAAGAACCATTTGCCACCGACCGTCAGCCTGCACTCGTCTTTTACCATGTCCATTCGTTGGGCGTAGTAGAAAGGTGCGCCAACTTCTTCCGCCTTGTTTTTGAAAACGTCGTAAACCGATTGTTTCTCGGCTTCCCCAAGAAGTGCCGGTACGCCTTTCTTGATAATGCCGGCTTTCTCCGCCGCTATCTTCTCCTCCGTATCTCCCAAGAATTGCGTATGATCCAGACTGATATTCGTGATGATACTCAAGATCGGAGTGATAATGTTCGTACTGTCCAAACGACCGCCAAGCCCGACCTCGATAACCGCGTAATCTACCTGCTGGTCGCGGAAATACTCAAAAGCCATGCTGGACGTTAACTCGAAGAAAGAAGGATGGAGAGGCTCGAAGAAAGAACGATGGCGTTCGACGAAATCGACCACGTAATCTTGGGAGATCTTTTTCCCGTTCACCCGGATGCGCTCCCGGAAGTCCACTAAGTGGGGAGAGGTATAAAGCCCGACCTTGAAACCGGATTGCCGGAGAATGGCCGCCAATAGATGGCTGACCGAGCCTTTGCCGTTTGTCCCGGCTACATGGATGGTCTTATAGGCTTTATGCGGATTTCCCAGATAATCATCTAGGGCGATACTTGTACCAAGACCGGGTTTGTAAGCGGAAGCTCCGCTGTGTTGGAAGACCGGGATGCTGGTATATAGATAGTGTAGCGTTTCCTCGTATGTCATGTTTTTGTAAATTAGATGCTACAAATGTAGTTAATTTTATTTATACCTTTGCGACTCGTTTATAAAAAGGAGAGAAAAAGAAAATGGAAACACGACGTATAACCTATACGCCTCAAGGAGGCGTTTGTTCTAAGTTGATGGTGATCGACGCGAAGGAGGACGTGATCGAGAATGTGCAGATTGTAGGAGGTTGCCACGGTAACGGGCAAGGCATGTGCGCCTTATTGAAAGGTATGCGCATCGAAGACGCTATCGGTCGTTTGTCTGGCATCGATTGTCATGGAAGGGGAACTTCATGCCCGGACCAGATGGCACAGGCATTGAAGCAATTCAATCGATGATCAGCTTATATCCGATTCCCCGGATATTCAAAATCTTGATAGACTCGTCTTTCGATAACTTATGACGTAGCTTGGTGATAAAGACATGCAGGCTGCGTGCGTTGAAGAAAGAATCATCTCCCCAAAGGTCTATCAAGATCTCTTTCATCGGTAATACTTGGTCCTTATTGTCGCAAAGGCGCTTCAATATCTCGGATTCCCGGTTGCTGAGGAGTTGTTTCTCTCCCCGGTAGACCAATGTCTGCGTGATGGAATCGAACGTATAAAGCCCGATACGGAAAGAGGTGGCTTCCGGTCTTTGGACGGACACCTTATGCAGTAACGCCTTGATGCGCACGATCAATTCCGCCATGCCGAAAGGCTTTTTCAAGTAATCGTTGCCGCCCAGCTCGAAGCCCTCTACCACGTCGTTGGCCGCGGAACGGGCCGATAGGAATAGGACAGGGGTGTGCGTATCCGTCTTACGGATCAATTTGACCATCGTGAAACCATCCATCTTGGGCATCATGATATCCGCTACGATAATGTCCGGGTTGATCTCCGCATAACGGGAGAGGCCCTCCTCGCCATTCGCCGCTAGGGTGATATCGAACTCGTTCCCATCCAGCGTATCCTTGATGATCATGGCCAATGTAGGCTCGTCTTCTACTAGTAGTACTTTTATCTTTTCCATATTTGATACTTGATTTTCGGATTATTATTTAAAATGCAGGGTAAAGGTGGAGCCTTTGCCGGGGACGCTTTCCACACGGGCTGTTCCTCCATGTTTACCCATCATGTCTTTTACGTAATATAATCCTAGGCCATAACCTTTCACGTTGTGGATATTCCCGCTGGGAACCCGGAAGAACTTGTCGAATATCTGCCGCTGGTTGGCTTCGCTGATACCCGGGCCGTTATCGGTTATGGAGATTGTCGTTTCGTGATCGTCTTGCCGGGCTGTCGCTTCGATGCGGCAAGGTTCCTTGTCGGCGTATTTGATTGCGTTATCGATAAGGTTGCTCAACATATTATATAGGTGGGTACGATCGGCCACCAATTCTATATCCTCGGGGATGGAGTAAGTAAACTCCACGGGTTTGCTCGCTTTCAGTTTGTATTGCTCGATGAGGGAGTTCACCAACTCGTTTAATGAGATGGTTTCGGGGCGCAAGCGGAAGGTACTGCGGTTCTCTACGGCGAGTGTCAAGATTTGTTCCACCAATCCGGTAAGATGGATAAGTTGGTCTTTAACGATCGTCAGGTATTTCTTCTGTTTCTCGTTGACGGGATCGCTAAAGTTCAATAATGCGTCTACGGCGGCATAGCTGACGCTGATCGGGGTTTTCAGCTCATGCGTCATATTGTTGGTGAAATCGGTCTTCAATTCTTCCACGGTCTTTTGCTTTAAGATGGTGCGGAGTAAGTATATGAAAGCGCAAATGATCAGCAAAAGTAATAGGAAGGAGGAGATCAGGATGCCTTTCATCTGGGTGAGTATCACGCTGGCCGGCGATTTGAGGAACAGGCGATATTGTAACGTGCTCTCGTTATGGAGCGGGTAATCGAAATGCACGGGGTTTTTCCACGTAGTGAATCGTTCCGGCTTGTCCAGATGCATCCAACCCTTCTCGTCCCCGTTGTTTGGTTTATAAATCGTTACCAGCTCATGTTCCGTTACGATGTTTCTTGCCTCCAGCTCCGAGGTTAATAATTTGTTGTAGGTCTTGAAATCAATTGGTTTTATAGAATCTATATTTGCGTGCATCGCTTGCTGCACCATGTCCTCCACCTCGCCGATTACATATAGGTAATCCGTTAGGGTAGAGTCTATCGAGCTAAAGTCCTCCTCATCCCCGTAATCGATATGTAGTTTCATGTGTGAGTCGGGATTTGCCGTCTTGAAGATATCTTCCCGGTTAAGGTCAGGATCTTCTTTCTGCGGATGGATCGAAGCTTTTGCGTCCATCTTCTGCTTATTAGACGGATCTAGCTCTGAGCTGAAGTACACATCTTGGGTTTGAGGTCCCAGCGCTCCCTGTTCTTTTTTGATAGATCGGATGCGCAGGAACAACTCCTTATAGTCGGCGATCTTCATCGCTTCCTCTATATTGATCTCCATCTGTTTATATAATGTATCATATAAACCTTTCAGCCAGTATCCTTGGAAAACCAAAAGCCCGGCCAGCGATAGGACGATCAACAAAGCGATTAACTTAAAACGAAGTCTGATGTTCATGAAGTCTCTTTATGCTTATAATCGAATTGATCGCTAAAAATAGACAATTTTATTACATGAACTTTTAATACGCAAGATAAACTTTATGCGGGCGCTTGTAAATATTTACTAAGGATGCCCATCAACGCCCCAATATCAATCGGTTTAGCCAAATGATAATTCATGCCCGCTTTGATAGCGTTTGTCACGTCTTCGGAAAAAGCGTTGGCGGTCATGGCTATAATTGGCATATGTGCGATATCCCTTCGTTGGAGGGAACGAATCTGCCGGGTCGCCTCATAACCGTCCATGATAGGCATCTGGATATCCATCAGTATTATCTGGTAAAATCCTTCTTCCGATTGGGCGACTTTATGTACGGCGTCGAGCCCATTTATCGCCGTATCGATAGTGATACCGGTGCTGCCGATGATCTCTACGGCGATCTCACGATTTAACTCGTTATCCTCCACCAGCAAGATGCGCTTGCCGGAATAATCGACGTTTGATAACTTGAATGGGCGGATCGGTTCCGGCTGGTCTCCTTCGTCAAGGAAAGATCTCAATACTTGGAGTAGCTTGGACTTATAGAGAGGCTTGGTGATGAATCCATTGGCCTTAACCTCCTTAGCCTCTGCCTCATATTCCTCAAGATCGTATGCGGAGAGAATGATGATCGGTACGTCCGCTCCCACGAAACGTCTGATTTGCCGGGTTGTTTCAATGCCGTTCATTTGAGGCATCTTCAAGTCAATGATCACGGCGAAATACTCTTTCTCCGCTAAATGATGCTGTCGTACTTTTTCTATAGCTTCTCTACCTGAATATACGCATTCACTGTTTATCCCGATCTCTCGCAAACAGCTAGACGTGTTTAGACAAGCGATCTTATCATCATCTACCACAAGAACCTCTAAACCTTCTACCTCTATCTTATCATCGGGCTTCTGATCCCGACAAACCAATGGCATGTCGATGGTGAAGCGGGAACCTTTGCCATATTCACTCTCCACCTTGATATCTCCTCCCATCATCTGAATGATCTTATGGCTGATCGACATCCCGAGGCCAGTACCTTGTATCCTCTTGATCTCATCATCGCTCGCACGCTCGAAAGGCTCGAAAATCTTATCCAGAAACTCCGGTTTCATACCTCTTCCGTTATCCTCAAACACGAATTGATAATTTCCGATGCCGTTATGAGGGTCCTTCTCGTAGATTTCTATCGTGATTCGCCCATTCTCCGGCGTATACTTAATTGCGTTCGAGAGGATATTCATCAATACCTGCTTGATACGCTGCGTATCGCCTTTTACATTCTCATGCCTCAGGTTCTTGACGTGTATATTTAAAGTTTGTTGTTTGTTTTTGATCTCCGGTTGCATCATAACGACCAAGTCTTGCAAGAGCTCACCCACATTGAACTCATCCTCCGAAAGAATTAACCTGCCACTCTCGATCTTGGACATATCGAGAACCTCATTAATCAGACTCAATAATAATTTAGAGGCTCCATTGATTTTTTCCATACAATCTAATATTCTTTCACGTTCATCTACATGGGCTTTGGCTATAGTCGCCATTCCCATGATGGCGTTCATGGGTGTACGGATATCGTGGCTCATGCGGGCGAGAAAATCAGATTTGGCTTGGTTGGCTTGTTCCGCCGACTTTAGTGCTTCTTTAAGTTGCTTTGACTGTTTCTCCAGTTTCTTTTGCAACTCCCTCTGTTCGGTAATGTCGGTGATATTGATGTAAACGATAAGATAGATAGGCTCGTCACCTTCCCAGCCAATACATTCCCCGTTCAACTGTAGCCAAGCGTCGTTTCCGTTTTTGTCTTTCGACTGGATAACGAAATGTACAGGTTCCCCTTTTAGCATACAGGAGATATGTGCGTTCATCGTATTACGGCTTGTTTCATCTAAACGGGAGAAAGGACTGAAAGATAAAAAAGAATTTTTATCGATACCAGAGAAGTCCATATATTTATCATTTGCCTCCAGCAATGTAAAACTGCCGTCTTTATGTACTTTATGCTTGGATATGAAGCCGGGGATATTATCATAAGTGATCGTTTGCTCGATCCGCCTTCGCATTACGTCCTCTACATCGGTCATTACCGTATAGGAGATAGGGATGCCGTCTTGTAGTTGGTCGGTAAACGTTGAGGTGATTTTAGTCCATCTTTTTCCTTTTCTCGTTGGCATCTGGATAACGGTTTCGTAACCGCTGGCTTTATTAGCTATCGTCTCGTAAACATTCTTGGATAATATATTCCAAGCTTCATCATAACCTTTAAAATACAAATCGGGTTTATTGTGGAAAAGAGCTTCATATTCTTCTTTGGGGTAACCTATCATATCGTAATAGAAGTCATTTGCCCATAAAAGTGTGAAATGCTCATCCAATAAATGTTTGCTAACGCTAGCTCCCGTAAGCCCCATCAATAAGTTGTATTCTAGATCCGTCTCTCGCCCTTCCATCGTATGTCTTTTTATATTATTCTACAAAAGTAAAAATTATAAAAGGTACCCTTGAAATTCTTCTTTTTGATAATATGTTCCGTTTTTGCTTTCGGCTAGTCGGATGTTTTCTGGTAACAAGAATAGGTATACGATTTACCCCTGTATTCTTGTGGAGTCATGCCTACATTTCGACGGAAGAACTTATTAAAGAACGATAGATTATTAAAACCGAGGTCCATCGCTATGTTCTTGATTTCTCGGTTGGTCCCTTTCAACTGAGCCTTAGCGTCTATGATTATTGTTTGCGTGAGGATCTCTTGAGGAGTCTCTCCGATCGCTTTTTTGATGGATGTCGAGAAATAAGAGAACGTGAGGCCCAACTTCTCGGCATAAAACGATACGTTATGCTCTTTCGTATAGTATCTCAATACCATATTTAGGAACTCTTGATAGATTTGTAACGGACGTGTAAGTTCCTGTTTCTCTAATGGGTAAATTTTACTGTATATTTCTATGATACCTTGACTACACATCATGAAAATGGCCTTTATCATCTCTTTATTGTTCAAGATATCGGGATATACGGCATATTGATAGAGAAGCTCGTAGAAGTTCGTGATCAGGTTGGCCCTGTTTTGGGATATTTTTATAATCGGATACCTGTAAATCATCAGTAGATAACCCATCGTGCTCTTGATAAAATTGGTGTAACACATAAAATCGAAAGAGAACGCTATGAAATAGATCAAGATGTCGGGGGATATCTCATGTATTTGTATGCGACTATTGGGCAATAGCGTTACAACATTGAGTTTCGAAGTGGTCAATTCTGACATATTGATAGTTGAGCGTATTTGCCCTTCCATGCAAAGGATAAAGACCCCAGCTTTTATCTTACAAGGAATATTTATAAACTCCTTGAGTTCGTCGGCGGATATGTATTTACCAACCATAAAGTCCGTAGGTGAATCAAGGCAGAGGAACTGTTTATCCATATTGTAAGATTTTTGACGTCAAATATAAATATTAATTGAAACTCAAATGTTGTAAAAGGAAATATGGAACATATTATCCCAAAAAATAGTTAGCCAAGACTAAATAAGATCCTTTACACCCATAAACTTGAACGGTTGCGCCGGCTTAAAGTCTTGTGCGACCAGTCGCTACCATCCCGTTTGTTCCCGAATAAACTACTCTTGTACACATGATTTTCAACTTTTAATAGGTTATCTTCAAATATTTGATTGATATATCAACAGTTAGAACCTCTTAATGTTCAGTTTACGTTTTCGCATCAAAGAGTACGGCGGCCTCGAAACCTTTTTCCTGCAATTCCCTTAGGTGAGATTTAGCACAAAGGATACCATTCATACTACTTTTCTGAAGGTGTTTTCCAGATTATCTTGTTCCTCTTTGTTGGGTTTGATAAATGGCGATAAGACTAAATAACATTCCTGATAAGACAAGGTAAGACTTCGTAAGTGAGTGGTAACATAGTTTCTTTTAAGAATACGTTTCTTTTGTATGAACGAAAAATGATAAAAACAAACCGATATGAAACGTACTATTTACTACATGATTTTATGCTTGCTGATGAGTCTCGGTGAGATTATGGCACAAGGTATTTCCGGAAAAGTGATGGATGGCAAGGAACAACCGATAGATGGAGTGGCGGTGATTTTACAGACCCTTGACTCTGTATATGTGGATGCCGTGGTTACCGATACGCTTGGGGATTTTCGATTGAATCATCCGCTAGACCAGTCGTATCGACTTATTTTCCAACACATCTTATATAATATGGTAGAGAAAGAGATAACTACCGCCAACGTAGGTACGGTGGTGCTGGAGGAGAAAGATTATCAGTTAGCCGAGATTACCGTAAAGGGAGAACGCCCGCAAGTGAAACTGGAGGGAGGCAAGCTGACCTATGATATCCCTCAACTGATGAAGGATAAGACTGCCACGAACGCTTTTGAGATCATCAAGGACTTACCGGGGCTTATCGAGCGGAATGATAATCTGGAGCTGGTAGGGGCCAGTCGTTTGAATATAATCTTGAATGGGCAGTTGACGACAATGTCGGCAGATCAATTAATCCAGTTACTGAAAACTATGCCAGCCTCAAGGGTCGAAAAGGCTGAGGTGATGTATAACGCTCCAGCTAAATATAATGTCAAGGGGGCGTTACTCAATGTCGTATTGAGTAAGAATGAGTCCGAGACTCCTTCTTGGCAAGGTGAAACGGGTGTGGATTACACCCAATATCGCCATGCGGGGGGAGATGCGCATGTGAATTTACTTTATACGAATAAGGGCTTTAGCATAGATTTCCTGTTGAATGGTAATAAGAGACGGGATGTGATGGGGGAGGATATGTTGGCCCGCCATACATTAAATAGTGGTATGACGGAAATAAGCCAACATAATCGGGCCCTTGTCCATGTAAATAGAGGAACGGTTCGTCTGGGAATGGATTATACGTTTGCGAATGAGGATAAACTCTCTTTGGCATATTATCTGAAGGGAGATAAAGTCTTATCGGACCGTGATGCCTTTACCTCATATCTGGATCTGTCGAAGCCGGAAAATAAAAGTGAGAGTACGAGCTTGGTCCGTGATGACGGGCACTCCGCTATTCATAATATACGTTTACAATATGATGGACATGCCGGGATATCGGCAGGAGCGGATTTCACCCGTTATCATTCGCCCTCGGTACTTGATTACCAGGATACGAATGGTTCCCGGACTGATATGATAAATAATACGAGACAGGATGTATCCCGCTGGTCCGTATTCCTAAATAAGACACATAGTTTCGCTTCCGGGTGGGGATTGAATTACGGCGTGCATGGAGGTTACGCTTCGTCGAAAAACTATTCGGAGTATTTATATGATCAAGGTGCTGGCTATGAGATGGACGAGGAAGCGTTGGAGGATAATACACAAAAGGAATACATCGTTGATATTTTCGCCGAGGTATCGAAAAGCTTCGGAGAGCGTTTCTCTGCTACGGTCGGGCTGAAAGGGGAGTATTTTAAGTCTGACTACGCCTCTAGCCGGGAAAATATGAACCTATGGAATGAGGGGGCGTTGTTTCCTACCGTATCCCTGAGCTATACGTTTTCTCCCCGCCATATTTTACAGTTCGATATAAGTAGCGATAAGACCTACCCCGGTTATTGGCAAGTCTCCCCGCAAGTAACGCCTCTAAACTCTTACTCGGAAGTGGCGGGAAATCCCTTGTTGAAACCTTATCGCACGTATGAGGGGCAGATGGTCTATATCTTCCGCCAAAAGTATATGCTGGTAGCGTTCTGTGAATACACGCCGGATTATTTCGCCCAACTTCCTTATCAAAGCGATACGGAACTGAAGACCGTTTTTCGTTTCGAGAATATGGATTATAGTCTGGAAGCGGGATTGGCGGTGATCATTCCTTTTAATGTGGGTCGTTTTTGGAATAGCCGCATCACACTGCGAGGTTGGAGGATGCAAGAAAAGAATGATAACTTCCACGGCATCTCATATAACCGTGAGGCTTATCTAGGATTAGCGCATATGAGTAACACATTTAACCTATGTGATAAACCGAATTTAAAAATGACGATAGACGGCCAATACGTGACTCCCGGTGCTATCCAAGGTATATACGACTTGGGTTCCATGTATGAGATATCCGCTGGATTAAAATGGACTTTCTTGAATGACCGTGCCAGCTTGACACTTAAAGGAGACGATATTTTCGCCAGCAGCATTCCACGTACCATCAAGATAAACCAAGGCAATCAATGGAGCCGGATGAGGAAATTGAATGATGAGAGATGTCTGAAATTATCTTTTGTCTGGAAGTTTGGTGGTTACAAGGAGAAGGAACATGATTCGATAGACACATCTCGTTTCGGAAAATAATAGATGCCTTGTAGTTTCATCCTAATGAACTCTTTGTTTCAATAGGATGAAACTGGATGCTCTTCTAAAGGAAATCCTATATTGCTTTCGTACTCGCTTCTATCTGTTCCATTAGCAGGGTGATATTGCTCATGAATAGCTTGACGGAGATCGCCAGCAGGATGATACCGAAGAATTTACGGATCAGGTATATGCCGCCTTTCCCCAAGACTTTCTCTACCTTGCGTGTCATGCGGACAACAAAGTAGACCCATAGCATATTCAGTACCAAGGCTACGATAATATTCACGCTGGCATATTCCGCACGGAGCGATAATAAAGTGGTGAACGATCCCGCTCCGGCTAGCAACGGGAATACTAGCGGCACCAACGTAGCTTCCTTGATCGGCCCTTGGTTCTTGAAAATCTCTATGTCGAGAATCATCTCTAAAGATAGGAGGAAGATCACAAAAGCGCCGGCCACGGCAAACGACTCGATGTCCACATGGAAAAGCCTGAGTAATATATCCCCGGCGTAGAAGAACCCTAATAACAATAGAAAGGAGATTAGGGTTGCCTTCAACGCATTGACATCCTTGCCTTTATCCTTTAGGTCTATGATGATGGGAATAGCTCCGATTATATCGATAACAGCGAATAATACGATGAATGCGCTAAGTATTTGTTGGAAATTGAAATTTGTGAACATGACGTTATCCTCCTCTATTTTTTAATCCTCGTAAAGATACATATTTTTCCTTGAATTGGTCAATATGACGAAATTATTGGTGTGTGTAACTAATTTTAGCAGGCCTGAACTATCAACGTGTCAGAATTGTTCTTATATTAGAAGCAATAATCATTAAATCGAAAGGCCATGGGAGCAAAGAAGAATTTTGTGTTGGACACGAATGTCATATTACATGACTATAAGTGCATCGAGAACTTTCAGGAAAATGATATCTATCTACCCATCGTGGTATTAGAAGAGTTGGACAAGTTCAAGAAGGGGAGTGAGCAGATCAATTATAATGCCCGTGAGTTTGTTCGGGAGCTAGACTTATTGACCAGTAATGACCTGTTCTTGAAAGGCGCCTCACTAGGACCGGGAAAAGGTACACTTTATATCGTGACCGGTGATAAGTACCAGGAGAAAATAGCGCATTCTTTTCCGGATAAAACGCCAGATCACCGTATCTTGTCTTGTGCGTTGACGATTGCCGAGAAGAATCCGAAGATCAAGACAACCTTGGTCAGCAAGGATGTGAACCTTCGTATGAAGGCTCGTTCTTTGGGTATTCCCGTTGAGGATTATATCACGGATAAGGTCGTGAATGTAGATATTTTCGAGCGTGCGCAAGAGACCTATGAGAATATAGACCCCGATTTGATCGACAAGATATACAGCTCTCCGGAAGGTGTGGATGCAGATTCGTTGGATATCAAGTCTAAGCTCGACCCCAATGAATGCTTTATCTTGAAAAGCGTACGTAATAGTGTATTGGCTCGCTACAATCCGTTTACGGATAAGATCAAGAAGGTGGATAAAGGCACGAACTTTGGTATCCAGCCCCGTAATGCCGAGCAGAGTTTCGCTTTCGAGGTATTGAACGATCCGAATATCAAGCTTGTGGGGCTGACCGGAAAGGCCGGAACCGGAAAGACATTGTTGGCGTTGGCCTCTGCCTTGAAACAAGCCGGCACGTATAAACAGATACTTTTGGCCCGTCCGATCGTCGCTTTGGCGAATAAGGATCTCGGTTTCCTTCCGGGTGACGAGAAGCAAAAGGTCGCTCCTTATATGCAACCTCTATTCGATAACCTGAACGTGATCAAGACTCAGTTTGCCCCGGGTAATCCCGATGTCCGTAAGATCGACGATATGCAGAAGAACAACCAGTTGGTGATCGAGGCGTTGGCCTTTATCCGGGGGCGTAGCTTGTCCGAGACTTATTGTATCATCGATGAGGCCCAGAACCTCACGCCGCATGAGATCAAGACGATTATCACCCGTGCGGGAGAGGGAACGAAGATGGTCTTCACGGGAGATATCCAACAGATTGACTCCCCGTATCTAGACGCCCAAAGTAATGGCTTGGCCTATATGATCGACAAGATGAAAGGACAGGACTTGTTCGCCCATATCAACTTGATAAAAGGCGAGCGAAGCGAGTTATCTGAGTTAGCGTCAGATCTTTTGTAATTAATATAGGGAATTGAAGATTGAAAATAAACGCTTATGTGAAGCTTGATTTTTAATCTTCAATTCTTAATGATTAGTCATTTACACTCGGGCAGACATAAATTTTCCGGAAACTACCTTTATAGGAAGGGTCTCCCATATCTTTGATCTCATTCAGATGTTGTTTAAGATGGGCGGTTTCGCCGTGCTTTTGTAATTCCCCGTCGTTTTTCCAAGTCTCGGCGATAAAGAATTCGGTGCTATCGGTGAGGGACTGGTACATGCCGTAGTCGATACATCCCGGTTCTAGCAACGTGCTTTCCTTGCATTTCAAGAATGATTCCTTTAAGGCGGAGACACATTCGGGTTTTACTTTCCGTTTGATATTCAGTACGACTTCCATGGATTCTTTATTGCTTCCTCCATTCGTGCAACCGGATAGAGCGATTAATACGCAGGCCATTGAGATAAACACTTTCTTCATGATAGATTGTTTTTAAGTATTTGATACGACAAAAGTAGTGAATTTTTGATCTAAACACAGGAATCGAACATCTGATATTAAATTATTGTTGTTAGTGGAAGTTGGAATGGATATATTTGTGATAATATTAATAGCTATTTATGTTAAATTTAAAACAAGAGTCATGAGAAAGAGTTTGTTGTATGTATTTGCCGTGATTTGCACGATGGGTTTTTTTACGGCATGTGGTGATGATGACGATTCAAGTTCTTCCGGTAACTGGCAAGATCTGTCGAAAACGTACGAGGGTAAGAGCGTTAATCTGGTAATGGGTGAAGTGACAATCCCTGTTGACGGTAAATCGGTCGTGATTGCCGCTTCTTCTGCGGAGAAGGCATCAGTAACCTTGAACAATATCATCCCCGAAAATAAGTCGGTCGCTATTGATGCCGCATTGAAGGAAGCGGACGGCACTTATACGTTTACCGGCGAGAGTACGGTTGGCGATTGCGTGGTATCGGTAAATGGTACGGTGAAAGGGGGCGTAGCTTCTGTTGTTTATACTCGTAAATTAACTTCTTCTATCGTAGGTAATTGGAGCTTGAAAGCGGGCGTGGAAGCTATCTATGCGAATATCGTTACCGGAAATTCTACGATCGATGATCTCGTGCGTATGATAAAGCCAGTTATCAGTAACTTGATTTGGGGCAAAGTAAGCGTTGTAAATGTTAACTTACCGGAAGATGGAATCTTCGATGTTTCTTGGAGACCTATAGGGGCTTCTGAGGATAAAGGAATCGGTGAGATCACGAAAATGGCAAGTATCCAATATTGTGTGGTAGACGGGAAATTTATGGTGGCTGTGGATAAAAATTATGTGACAGTCTTGACTACTTTATTACAACAGGCTGCTGGTGACAAATTGGAGGCCGCTGGTATCTCTATTGACGAGATCATGAAGCTTTTGGTTGATTTAGGAGGTTATTATGGTCTACCTCTTAACATGAAGGTGGATGGAAGTGAGGCTACTTTTTATGCGGATAAGGATTTAATCGTACCGGTTTTGACCATGATAGCTCCTATCTTGAAACCGATGGTTCCGGAGAATTATCAGCAAATGGTAGATATGGTATTGCAACTACTTCCGAACGCAAAAACGTTAGAGTTTGGACTTAATTTCACGAAATAATTGAAAATCCTAGGTTGTAGAGACGGGGCACGCCCCGTCTCTAAACTGGATGAAATTTGGCAGAGTTATACCAATATAGGAGTTAATCAATTACCTTGGTGCTTTCTGATATAAGAATATCGCTATAAATGTATAAACTATATTCGGTATCCAAGCTGCTACGGCAGGACTCACATAACCATTAATAGCGAAGGTGGAAGTAACCGTCATAAACAGGATGTAAGAAAAACTCAACGCCAATCCGATACCAATATTCATACCCATACCTCCCTTTATTTTCCGGGAAGACAACGACGCTCCGATAGAAGTCAAGATAAACGCCGCCATGATCGTGGCGAAGCGCTTATGATACTCGATCTGGAAGGTCTGTATATTCCCGATACCTCTTTTTTTCTGCCGGTTGATATACGTATTCAGCTCGGGCGTTGTCATCGTCTCGCAATCATTCACGGAAATCAGGAAGTCCGAGGGCACGATGGTCAAGGTCGTATCCTTACGGGAGCCTTGGAAAATATGTTCCCGCATGCCATCAAAATCACGGATCATATAATCAATAACGGTCCATTGATAAAGCGAGTCGTATTTGATTGACTTGGCGGTCAGACGGGAGATCAATTTCTTATCCTCGAAATGCTCCAGAGAGAAACGGTATCCCATGTTCGAGCGAGCGTCATAGCTATCGAAATAAGCGATAATACCCGGCTCGATCTCCAATTGGGCGTTCTTTACGTAGTCCACCTTCTTGTTGCGGATATACTTGTTCTGGAAATCGATACGAGTCTCATTCGCCGGGGGAATGATGTAAGCGTTCAGGATAAACGTCACGATAGCGATAATCGTAGCCGAGACCGCGTAAGGAAGCATTAACCTACGGAAACTCATACCGCTGGCAAGCATCGCTATGATCTCCGAACGATCCGCTAGCTTCGACGTGAAGAAGATCACGGCGATAAATGTGAACAACGGACTGAACAAATTGGCGAAATAGGGGATAAAGTTCAAGTAATAATCCACGATGATCGCTTTTAAGGGGACATCCGGATTCAAGAACTTATCGATCTTCTCGTTTATATCGAAAACGACGGAGATAGAGATAATCAAGGCGATAGCGAACACGTACGTGCCCAGAAACTGCTTGATGATATACCAATCGATCCGTTTTAGTTTAAATTTCATCTGTCTCGTTTTTTATAACCGGTTCGCTAATTGACGGACCATACCACTTTTCCATGTAGTAAAATCGCCAGCGATGATATGTGCCCTCGCTTCTTTCACCAACCATAGGTAGAAGGCGAGGTTATGGATAGAAGCGATCTGTAAGCCAAGCATTTCTTTCGCCTTGATCAAGTGGTGCAGATAAGCCTTGCTATATAAGGTATCCACGTAGGAATGTCCGTCCGGATCGACCGGCGAGAAATCGTTCTCCCATTTCTTGTTACGCATATTGATAGTACCGAAACGCGTGAAAAGTTGGCCGTTGCGCCCGTTGCGGGTTGGCATGATACAGTCGAACATATCGATGCCTCGTTCGATCCCTTCCAGTAAATTGATCGGGGTACCTACGCCCATCAAGTAACGAGGTTTATCTTTCGGTAAGATATCGTTTACGACCTCGATCATCTCATACATCTTATCGGTAGGCTCGCCAACGGCCAATCCCCCGATAGCGTTTCCATCGGCGCCTTTTCGGGCCACGTTCTCCGCCGCCCTCTGCCGCAAGTCCGTATAGACGCATCCCTGTACGATCGGGAAGAGACTTTGCCGGTAGCCGTATTTCGGCTCCGTGCTGTTGAAGCGGGCGAAACAACGATCCAGCCAACGCTCGGTCAGGCCCAGTGATTGCTTGGCGTAATTGTAGTCGGCATCTCCCGGGCAACACTCATCGAAGGCCATGATGATATCCGCACCGATAGAGCGTTCGATATCCATCACCTTCTCCGGCGTGAACATATGCTTGGAGCCGTCGAGATGCGAGCGGAACTCGGCTCCCTCTTCATGCAGCTTACGATTGCCGGAAAGAGAGAATACCTGAAACCCCCCGCTATCGGTCAATATCGGGCGATCCCATGTATTAAACTTATGCAAGCCTCCGGCCTGCTCCAAGATCTGGATACCGGGACGAAGATACAGATGGTACGTATTCCCCAAGATGATTTGTGCTTTGGTATCTTCCTTTAGCTCGGTCATATGTACACCCTTTACCGTACCTTGCGTACCCACGGGCATAAAAATAGGCGTCTCGATTACCCCGTGATCGGTGGTAATCAAGCCCGCCCTAGCGTTCGATTTCGTATCGTTATACTGTAATTCAAATGTCATGTATCAAAAATTTGTGACAAAGGTAGCATTTTTCTCTTAGAATCCGAAGTCATCTATTTCTACCTTTTTCACCTCTTCCTCTTTGGGCTTCTCCACGAACTTGTGAACCTCGTTCGCCTTAATGATGATCGCTCTCATCGGGCGTACGGGACAGATCGATTCGCAGCCGCCACAACCGATGCAAAGATCCGGGTTTACTTGCGGGATGGTAAGCGTGCCCTCGTAAGGAACCATATGCACGGCTTGGGTAGGGCAGTGCTCCGAGCAGGCCCCGCAGTCCGTCCCCTCCGTCTTTACGATACAGCGGTTGATGAAGAAGGTGGCGATGCCCACTTGCGTAGTAGCTTTCTCTTCCTTAGTAAGCGGTTTTATAGCGTGCGTGGGGCAAACCTCCGAGCAGACCGTGCATTCGTAGTTGCAATAACTGTCGATGTAAGCGATACGGGGTTTCAACATATAATCAAAGCCGTACTCCAGTCCCGTGGGACGTAGTACATGACTCGGGCATTGAGTCACGCAAATCTGGCATCCGGTACATACATCCTTGAAACGCTCTAAGCTGATCGCTCCCGGCGGTACGATAGGGGGCCATTTCTTGCCGTGCTTACCTTGCCCGTGCTGCCCTTTGCCATGCCCTTTTTCCATTCCTTGGGCAATGGTGGATACGATCGGGAGGGAGGCCGCGGCGGTAGCCCCTGCCGAGAGAAATGTACGGCGGCTGTTCGGAGCGGTAGCCTGTTGGATCACGTCTGTTTGTACGCGAGCTGTTTCGGCTTCTTTCTTGAAGGAAGGCTTGAAACGATATTGCAATCCTCCTTTAGCGCACGAGGACACGCAGTTGAAGCAATTTACGCAACGGGAGGTATCTACGGTGAGGTTCTTGCTGTCGATCGCCTCCGCCTTACAAGTATGCTCGCAATTACCACAATGCGTACAGGCTTCTTTGTCAAAGGAGATCCGGAAAAACGAATACCGGGAGATCAGGCTCAACAGCGTTCCTACCGGGCAAAGCGTATTGCAGAACAACCTTCCCCGGAATACGACCATGATGATGAATACGAGTAGCGCAACCAAAGCGGATATCACGCCGAATACCGTCACGTTGCTAATCGTGACGTGATAAAGCGTATAGTTATCCATCCGTGCCAATCCGTCGGCCAGCAGGTTATTGACCCACATGACGACCGGACGGAACAGGTTGTTCGCTATACGGCCGAAGTTACTGTACGGATCTAGCAACGTACATAATTCGATCATCCCGAAAACAGCCAGTACGAATGTAAGCCCGAGAATAGAGTACCGTAAGATATTCATGGGCTTATGATAGCTGAACCTGCGTACTCCTTTCTTTTTCTTCTTTCCGATACAGAAAACCCGGTTGATAATATCTTGCAATACGCCCGCCGGGCAAATAACCGAGCAATAGATCCGGCCGAACAATAAAGCCAATACGAATTGGAAGACTACCAACCCCGCCATTCCCCCTAAAATAGCGGGCATGATCTGGAGATGCAACAACGTGTGCAGGTTGTCCGGCAATACATCGGCGAAATCAACGAAGAATAAAAGTATGGGTACGAAAATGAGGATCGCGAGTACGACCCGCAATCCTTTTAAGTAATTAGGCTTCTTCATCCTCGATTATATCTTAATACGTTTGATCGTGACATTATCCAGATTCGTTGTACCCAGCTTTAAAGCCTCGCCTTTACCGATATGACCTACGGCGGCCATATCCAGCTTCTTCACTTGGTTGAACAGGCGAAGGGCGGCGGTGTCTATAGCGACGATATTGGTGGAGGCGATCAAGGATTTCAAGGTAGCCACATCGGCCGCGCTCTTTCCTTGCGGGCCGTTTTGGTGCATGATGCGATAAGCGTCCACGATGTTCAATACCGGTTTCTTTTGCCAAGTGCAAATATCGGCGATACATTGTTGCAAATCATTTTGATGGAAGAAACGGCGATCCCATACGATTCCCATATAGTTCTTCATGGCGCAAGTCATCTTCGCCCCACCATGGTTCTTCAATACGGGGACGTTGATCCATGCGTCCGCCTCGATCAGGGCCTCATGGATCTTGGCGCTTTTCAGGTTCACGCCACCCGGGATGGATACTTCCTTGAAATATTTCTCGTCGTTGGCGGGCATGATGATACCTCCGGCCTCTTTTACGGCCTCGGCGATCCCGCTCGTCTCATAGCATTTCTGCCAGTTATCGCAGGTGTGGTCGAATACGGTCACTTTAGAGGCGCCGGCCTCCAAGCATTTCTTGACCAAGGCTTTCACTAATTTGGGGTTCGTATTACCGGCCAATTCAGGAGAGCGGTCCCAACCGATATTCGGCTTGATCACGATCTTTTGTCCTTTCTTTACGAAGTTTCCGATACCGCCAAGGGCTTCCAAGGCTTTATCTAGCATCACCTCCGGCTCTCCACCCATAACGGCTACCATATCGGGAGCCTTCTCTACGGCTACGGTGTTCGTGGAAAGGGCCGCTTGCAGACCTTCAAAATTTAAGGATAGAGCCGCGCTAGCGATGACACTGGTCTTTAAAAAATCACGACGTTTCATAATTGTATACTATATTGGTTTATACTTGATTTACGGTACGGTCTTTTTTACTCGCTTGTTATTCCGAACAAAGATAATGATTATTTTGATATGCGAGTCAACTCCTTTTACAAAGTAGAACTGCTTTTTACTGCAACCCGGGTTGCAGTGATCTTGCGTAATAAGATAAATTCTTGTCGGAAGGCATATCGGTTCTGATAATATTTTTCTACCTTGCGAGGCAAAAAATAGATTGTATGGTTTTATATTGTAGAGTATCAATGAACGCTTTTGTCGAAAGCTTTCGGACTACCTCGGGGCCTGATTCCTTTTTCACGCTTCCGGCGAAGGGGTTGATGCATATCGTGCCGCAAGAGGAGATCGAGTATGGGCTTTCCTTGCTTAGGGAGTCTATCGGTTTGTATGAGGAATGCAAAGGGATACCTGTGGAAAAGAGCAAGAAAGCGATGCCCTTTTTCAGGCAGGACAGCCGGATGCTGGTGGGGCCGGAGATAGGCATGTACGTGATCCCTTTGTATGAGGAACCCGGTGAGCCGGCCCAGTCTGCCGAGCCTTCTCTGGTCCTTGAGCTGGACTATCAGTCGTTGGGCGAGCTTTGCCTGTTCGAGAATTATTCCCTGTTGTCTTGTAAATATGAGAGGGAGCCTATCTTGAACCATTTTACGGCACAATTGGAAAAGGAATACGATACCTTCTTTTTTGATGAGGAGCACACGGGCTTTACGCCTGATTCCCGCTTTTTCTCGATGCTGTGTAACGCCTGTCTGGAGGTGAAGCAGCCTTCCTCGGTGGGGGATAAGGAATGGCGGTTGGCCTCGCTGCAAGCTACGGATGAGGTGCTCTATCGTTATGAGCATGGAAACTTGATCCCATACGTTCCGATATCGATGCCGGTAGACTGCCTGAAACGGGTTTATCTGGAAGATTTCCGGCGACAGCCCTTATTATTCGGGACTTTGAACGGTTTCTTGAAAAGCAAGGGACTTCCCGCCGAACAATTACTAAACTTATCATAAGGAATGAAGACAGTATCAAATCAAGAACTAACGATCCGTGTCTCCGAACATGGAGCGGAGTTGAGTAGTATCGTAGCGAACGCTACGGGAAAGGAGTATCTCTGGCAAGCGGACCCCGCTTTCTGGAAACGTCATTCCCCGGTATTGTTCCCGATCGTCGGGAGCGTATGGAAGGCCGAGTATCGGAACGAGGGAACCGTGTATCCGCTGTCGCAGCACGGCTTTGCGCGGGATATGGATTTTACGTTGATCGATGAGGCGGAGAACGAGTTGCGTTTCGCGCTGGAAAGTACCCCGGACACGCTGAGAGCCTATCCGTTCCCTTTCCTTCTGGAGATCGGGTATCGTTTGGAGGGCAATAAGGTGGAGGTGCTTTGGCGTGTGAAGAATACGGGAGATAAGACGATGCATTTCCAGATCGGCGCTCATCCGGCTTTCCTGTACCCGAATTATGAGGTGGATCAACCGGATCGAGGGTATTTCGCTTTCGATGTGAAAAAAGATCTCGTATACCGTGCGCTGGTGGAGAAAGGGTGCGTAGGGGATGTGGTTCGTCCGGTACCTTTGGATGCGGACGGCTTGCTGCCGTTGAATATCCATACGTTCGATATCGATACGTTTATCTTGGAGGACAGCCTGATTAAGCGGGTGGACTTATTGGATGTGGAGAAACGCCCGTACCTTTCGCTCACCTTTACGGCTCCGGTGGTCGGTTTATGGTCTCCGCCTACGAGAAACGCTCCGTTTGTCTGTATCGAACCTTGGTATGGACGTTGCGACCGGGTGGATTATACGGGTGAGTATAAAGACCGGGATTGGGCATGGCATTTGGAACCGGGAGAGGTCTTCGATGCCTCCTATACGATAGAGATAGCGGGGGCTTGATCGCTTCGTTGATATTAGCCGTAGGCAGACGACGCTGATTATATCGTGATCGTCTGCCTATGTTTTGTTTTAGATGTTGGCTATTTTATTCAATAGCTCCATCTTCCCGAATAAGATCAGCAGATCATCCGCCTCGATCATCAATTCCTCGGTGATACGGCTGATAACCTTGTATTCTGTCTGTGTGAGCCCGATCAGGTTCTTTTTCTCGTAAGGACGTTCGATCGCTACCAGATGGATGCCGAAATTCTCCTCGAAATCAATATTTTTGATCGTTTGCCCGACAAGAGTGGCCGGTGTCTTGATCTTATAGAGATGTTCCGTATCGGTTACTTTATACCAATGCCTGAACAGGCCGCCTAAAGACGCTTGGGAGGTATACATCGTAGAGAAATCCTCTTCCGGTGTGATAATCTCGCTTACCCCGATCGCACGGATCACAGTCTCATGGATCGATGAGATCGCCCGCACGATCAGTTTGCCCGCATCCAGACTCTTCAATAAAGCGACGGTCTGAACGGAAGTCCCGAAATCCTTACCGAATGTTACGATAATGGCATCCATCTCGCTCAATGGCAGGGTGCTCAATGCCTCTTTGTCCGTGGAGTCCAAGGCGATCGCCCCCGCTATGTCGTTCTTTAGCATATCGACACGATGCAGATCCATGTCTACGCCGATCACCTCATTGCCGACACGTGTCAAGTCCTTCGCTATCGCACGTCCTAAATTCCCTAATCCGATTACTAAATATTTCATGCTATCTTATTTTTACATTAATATATTTTCTTGTGGATATGTATAGTCCTTTTTCGTGTATTCCTTGCAGAAACTTACGAGGAAGGCCAATACCCCGATACGTCCGACCAGCATCGTGCTGATAATGATGATTTTCCCGATAGGGGTGAGGTGAGGGGTATAATCGATACTCAAGCCTACGGTACTCAAGGCGGAAACAACCTCGAACAATAGGGAGAACAGCGGCGCCCCTTTTTCCGTATAGGATAATACCCACGTAGCGATCGCCACCCACATGAAGTACATCATGATGATAGCGAATGCCCGGCGGATAGCGAATGGGGCGATCTCCCGTTTTCTCACTTCCACTTTATCTTTCTCACGTGCGGCGTTCAAGGTCGTAACCAGAGCTACGAAAACGGTGGTCACTTTCAAGCCGCCGCCGGTGGACATAGGGGCGGCTCCGATTACCATAAGGATCAACGTCAGCATTAAGGTCGGAGGGGCCAATGTAGCCATATCCGCTACGTTGAATCCTGCCGTTCTAGGCGTGACGGCGCCTAAGAACGCATTTGCCAGTTTCCCCCGCAGGGGAAGGTCGCCCAAGGTATTGTCATACTCGAAAAAGAGGTAGAAAGCCGTTCCGGTAATTAACAGGATCAAGGTAGATATAACAACAATGTACGTATGTACATTAATAATACGGGGCGTATGGATATAATGCTTTTGCTTACCGATCAATATCTTGATACCATTCATCAGCAAGTGATGCAAGAGTTTCAGGTAATTGAAGACGATCGGGAAGCCCAAGCCTCCGAATATAATCAGCATGGCTATCCAGAAATGGAGGTTGTACTTATCCGCCACTAACGGATCGTACATATTGCCGCTCAAGGTAGAGATCCCTGCGTTACAAAAAGCGGACACGGCATGAAACATTGCGTAGAATAATTCCTGCTGCGTACCTCCCGGCAGGCTTCCCCGTACGTCCATATAAATAAAATAGGCGCCGATCCCCTCGATAAACAAGGTCACGAAAAGAATGTTTAAGATGACCCGGAACAACCCTCCCGTCCGATCCTCGTTCAACATATCTTTCAGCATCATCTTGCTCGTAAAAGAGGATTTCCCCATGAAGGAGAGGGCGAAGAAAGAGGTAAATGTCATGACCCCGATACCGCCGATCTGTATTAAAATCATGATGATAATATGCCCGATATGCGTGAAACTAGTGGCTACGTCGACGGTGGTTAGTCCGGTTACGCATACCGAGGTCGTGGAGATAAACAAAGCGTCGATAAACGGAATCCGGTGCGTAGTGGCGTTCGGCAACGATAGCAACCCGGCCCCGACCAATATCACGAACACGAAACTGAGCAAGAAAAGCAACGAGGGCTTGATCCGTGTCTGCATCAGCGTGAACGTCTGCCGGGATAAGTGAATCGTGCTAAGCAGCAATAATAAGACATATACGAAGAGAGGTTTCGTAAGGAAAGACAAATAAGGCAAAGAGTGCGCTATGGCATCCTTGAAAAATATCTTGCTGGATAATACGGCGAATAAAAGGAAATAGATGCTGATATCGAGATACAACATTTTCTCCTGTATGATTTCTTGGAACCTCACCACGTACCGGAGTGTTATGCCCGTGAAAAAAGCTAGCAGGATGAATGGGCGGGAGCGCTCTAGGATATGGACGGAATCGGGTGTCTGTACAAAGCCGAATTGGTAGATCAATACGAAGAAAGAGGCTAAGGAGGCGAGTAGGATGATCGCTTCCGCTATCCCGTTCAATAATCCCTTCATTTTACCCCAATAAATCAGCCAAGAGAAGTATATGTTTTTTAGATTCATGTCCGATGTTTTATAAATATAACAAATGTAGGAAATAAAAGTTAGAGGTACGTGAAAGCGCCTTCATTATTTGTTCTCGTACTAATTGTTTTACTTACATTATGTGTTGTATAGCATATTGTATGATGTACGATACTGAAATATCAGAAAAATAATCAATTAGGAGGTGCAAAAAAGACCTTTTGTAATTGCTTTGTTTAGAAAAATACTTATATTTGCGCAAATCTAATTACTGATATCATGGATACACAAAACGAGAATAGAGAGATGCTTTCCCCCTATGTTTCCGTAGACTGCGTTCTTCTCGGCATCAATGATGACAAGCTCACCGTGCTGTTGGCGGAGCGGAAAAGTGAGGAAGGCGAGTTGATCGGCTATAAATTACCCGGCAGCCTGATCTATGAGAACGAGGATTTAGATGACGCCGCCTATCGGATACTGAATGATTCGACCGGCTTGAAGCGTGTCCAATTGAAACAATTCCGTTGTTTCGGTTCTCCCGCCCGTACCTCGAACCGGTTGGACGTGATGTGGCTGGAGGCGACTTCCAAGGTGAAGATCGGACGGTTGATCACGGTCGCTTATCTCGCCTTGTGCAAGAATAGCAGGAAGACGTGTCCGGCCGATAAATCCGACTCGATCCGTTGGTGCCCTATCGACGATCTTCCTCGCTTGCCATTCGATCATAAAGAGATTATCGAGGCTGCCATACAGGAGATCCGTAATTGGGTGGAGAAGGAGCCCGCTATCATTTTCGACTATATGCCGATGAAGTTCACGGCGTTCCAGCTCAGGCGCACGTACGAGGTGATCTATAACCGTGAGATGGACGTGCGTAATTTTCATAAGAAGATGAATTCCTTGGATTACGTGGTACCCACGGAGGATATGCAAGATGGGGTCGCCCATCGTGCCGCCCGGTATTATCGGTTTGATAAGGTGAAATATAATCAACAACGTTCGAAGTTTAATAAGATATAAAACCATACGATTATGTGTCTGTTAGGATGTGACATTGGAAGTTCTTCCATCAAGGTCTCTATCGTCGATGAGGAGACCGGGTTAACAATAGGTGCGGATTTTTATCCCAAAGAAGAGGCCCCGATCAAGGCGTTGCGCCCGGGGTGGGCGGAGCAAAATCCGGAGGATTGGTGGTCGTACGTGAAGATCGCTATGAAAGGTGCCATGAGCAAGGCGAAGGTGAAAGGCGAGGATATCAAGGCGATCGGTATCTCGTACCAGATGCATGGCTTGGTGGTGGTGGACAAGAAGATGGAGGTGCTTCGTCCATCTATTATCTGGTGCGATAGCCGTGCTGTTCCTTATGGCGAGCGTGCGTTTAAGAATATAGGCGAGAAGCGATGCCTTTCCCACCTATTGAACTCGCCGGGTAATTTTACCGCTTCTAAGCTGGCTTGGATCAAGGAGTACGAGCCGGATATCTACGACCGTATCCATAAGATCATGTTGCCGGGAGATTTCATCGCTATGCGCCTGACGGGGGATATCGTGACTACGGTTTCCGGTTTGTCGGAGGGGATTTTCTGGGACTTCAAGAATAATGCCTTATCGGAGGAGTTGATGAATTATTATGGATTCAGTAAGGATCTGATCGCCGATATCCGTCCGACGTTCGGTTTGCAGGGCGAGGTTACCGCCTCGGTTGCGGCCGAGTTGGGACTGAAGAAAGGTACGCCGGTTACCTATCGTGCGGGCGACCAACCGAATAACGCATTATCATTGAATGTATTGAATCCGGGCGAGATAGCGGCTACCGGCGGGACTTCCGGAGTGCGGGAGCGGAGTTCCCCGCCCGGATCCGTTCGGTTTGATATCAGCGCAGATTCGGATGAACTCTCCTCTCCGGATCCTCCTTTTCCGGACACGGATCCGGCACTCCCAAGTGCCGGAAATAGTCGTGCCCGCAGATAGGTGCGGTCTTCCGGGGAGAGTTCCGGAGTTTCAAGCAGTTTGAGATAGCGTTCGGCGAGGAAGAGTTTCGGCATGCCGTTTCGACGCGGAACCGCTTCATAATCGCCGTCCTCCTTGCGGACGATCGCCACCTCCGGCAGGACGAATTCGGAGGGGCCGGAGGCGAGTGCCGAACCGGGGAACGGATTGAGCTTGCGCAGCTCTGCAAGAGCCGCGTTCAGCTCTTCGAGCGGGATGTGTAACGTTCTGGCCAGCTGTGGAAGTCGGTTGCGGGCGATCTCGTCGAGGTGGTGATCGAGGATCTCCGAAAGAAGTGGGGTGAGTGCGCCTTTTCGTTCGAGCTGGAGCCGCAGGCATTCGGCGAGGTTCCGGCATCCGACGCCCGGCGGATCGAACTGCTGGATGGCGTGAATCGCCGCTTCCGCCTCTTCCAGAGTGGCGTTGGAGCACATGGCCAGATCCGCGGCGGTGGTACGCAGGTAGCCGGAGTCGTCGATGCTGCCAATCGCCTCTTCGGCGAGGCGGCGGATGCGTGGCGGCAGCGGCGTCATCGCAAGTTCTGCGCTGAGCTGTTCCTGAAGGGAGGGGGTGCTGGCGAGCGAATTGAGCATATACTCCCGCTGTTCGCCGGAAGGTCCGCTCTCTTCGGTGCCGGGGGGCATCGGCAGTTCGTCGGCCCACTCCTCGGATTCCGCGGCGCGTTCGTCGAGGGTGGCCTCATCCTCCGGTTCCGGATCGGGAGTCGGGTCGGGGGCCGGTTCCTGCCATTCTTCATCGGATTCCGCTTCCAGGAGGGGATTGGCTGCGAGTTCCTGCGTCAGCCGTTCCTCCAGGTCGAGCAGCGGCAGGGTGGGAAGTTTCAGCGATTGGAGCTGGCGCGCGGAGAGCTGCTGTTCCTGCCGGAGCGAGGTCGATAGAGTTTGTTGATTTGCGGACATCGGTGTATATTATTGAAAATATCGTGAAAACCCGCCGGAATGCGGGGAATTTCATTTGCTTTTTGTCAGGATAGAATTTAAATTTCAAAACGGTTTTTTTCCAGTCGTTTTGATTTAAATTCGGAATTTTTTTCGGTTTCGCCCCGTTTTCGGGCGGAACTGGATGGAAAGAATGGGAAAATGGTCTGTTTGAGCGCATTGGGCAGCGGGAGCCGGGGGAATGCTCTGGTCCTCTCGTCTCCGGACGGGGCGCTGATCGTCGATGTCGGATTCTCCCGCCGGGAAGTCCGGACCCGGATGGAGCGGCTCGGTCTGGATCCGTGCCGGCTGCGTGCGGCTCTGCTCACCCACGAGCATGATGATCACTCCCGGGGGTGCCGGGTGTTCTGCGATGAACTGAACATTCCGCTCTGCACGGCGTCACCGACGGCGGAGTATCTGCGGCGGCGGGGGAAACTGCCCGGACGGGTGCTTGAGTTTGAGCCGGGGTGTGAATTTCAGATCGGGGGATTTGAGGTGGAGCCGTTTGCGGTGCAGCATGACGCGGTTGCGCCGGTCGGTTTCGTCGTCCGGCGCGAGGGCGTGAAGATCGGGATCGCCACCGATCTCGGCAACGTCAACATGCTCGCCATGCAACGTCTGGAGGACTGTGACGCGCTGGTGCTGGAGAGCAATTATGATTTTCAAATGCTGCGTGATTCCGATCGGCAGCTCTATCTCAAACGGCGCATTCTCGGTCGGCACGGTCATCTGGACAATGTCGCCGCCTGTGAAGCGCTCGGAACGCTGCTGACGGCCCGGACCCGGCTGCTGCTGCTCGCTCATTTGAGCAGTGAATGCAACTCCGTGGAGCTGGTGCGCCGTCTGTTCGAAGCGCGGCTGGCGGAGCTGGGGCGAACCGACATCGAATTCGGGATCATCGAGCAGGACGCTCCGCTCGGCTCGTTTGAGCTGTGCGGTGAGGATCATTCGGTCAGGAGGGTGGGGTGACCATGGCCGCACCGGAACCGTTGAAGGTCTACTGCCGCGGATGTCACGCGAAACTGGACGTTTCCGAGCTGGAGCCGTTCTCCTACTTTCCGTGTCCGGAGTGCGGGACCCGGCTGCGTGTGCCGAAACGGTTCGACCGGTATTTGCTGGAGAAGATCTGCGGGTACGGCGGAATGTCCACGGTCTACCGGGCGATCGAACCGGAACTGGCCCGCCGGGTGGCGGTGAAGATACTCAATCCGGAAAGCGAGGCGAATGACGGCGGGAAGCGTTTTCTTACGGAGGCTCGTCTGGTTGCCCGGGTGAATCACCCCGGAATCATTCCGATCTACAACTGCGGCGTGTATGAGGCGCGTCCGTTTCTGGTGATGCGTTACATGGAGTCCGGCTGTCTGGAACAGTGGCAGAAGGAGGAACGGCTGCCCGGAGTCCGGCAGATTGCCGCCTGGCTGCGGAATGTGACGGAGGGGCTGGATTTCGCATTGCGGCGGGAGAAGATCGTCCATCACGACGTCAAGCCCGGCAACATCCTCATATCGGCGGAGAACGAGGCGAAGCTGGGGGATTTCGATCTGGCCGATGTGCGGGATGAAGGCGATTCGCTCACCTTGTGCGACGGCTGGGGCAGTCCGGCGTATGTCAGTCCGGAACGGCTGCTGTACGGCGGGGAGGATTTTCGCGGCGACATCTTCAGCATGGGTGTGACGATTTATGAGCTGATGAGCGGAGTTTCGCCGTTTGGAATTACCGGTGAACCGGAAGAGCTGCTCGATCGCCGTTCGGCGGGGGTGGCGCGGTCGCTGGCGGAGCTCAATCCGGAGGTTACGCCGGAGCTCTCTTCGCTAGCCGGGCGGATGATGAGCTACGCGCCGGAGGATCGACCGGATTATGCCGAGGTCATTGCGTGCTTGAAGCAGTTCAGCGAAGAGGAAACGGACGTCTGAAGCGCGGGACGCCGCTCCGGCGTGAATTGAAGGGAAGGATATGAAATTCGGCAGAAAGTTTTTTCCGATTCTGGCAGTGCTAGGAGCATTCAGCATGGTTGCAGCGGGCTGGATTATCGCTTTCGGACTGCCGGCGCTCGGCCGGCTGACTTCGGCGCTGCACCATCGCGACGAGACGATCGAACCGGCGGATACAGTGGCGATTGCCGGGCTGGTCGGTATTGTGGTGCTGCTGGCGGCGGTGGGCGTGCTGGCGGTGGTGCTGATCCGG